>Ga0209831_1002097_pt1 | contig 17641 bp, 18 predicted proteins | sample Maine_Asex4_meta_FD_187451 | JGI IMG/M metagenome (GOLD analysis project Ga0209831, IMG submission 187451) | Marine algal microbial communities from Maine, USA - Maine_Asex4_metaG (SPAdes) (version 2) | ecosystem: Host-associated > Algae > Red algae > Unclassified | place: Maine, USA | collected...
TGCATCAGCACTGAGCCAAACGCGATTGCCCTGACCACGTCCAAGGAACCATACCGGGCATATCGTTCAAAAACCTCTTAACCGATGGTGCGCCATCGCCGTCCTTCCCATAGTACATCATCTCTTTTTCTTGGAAATTTAAGAACCCCCCCTTAGTAACTCTCCAGCACCGGCCTTCTGGCGGAGTGACTATACGGCCAGAGGGAAGCGTAATTTCGTACATTTGATTTGGTCGATAACCTGCTGCTGTGAAATTATCGGCCTTCCAAGGACCACGCGGGTCGTTGTCGCGGTTCTTAAATTGCTTAGTTTGCGCATCCGTAAGAGGCAGTAGATTTCTAGCTGATTTAAAATCGGATGGGCTTTGCGAATAGCAAAGTATAAACTCGTGGGCGTCGCTAATTGCTACCCGTGCGTCTGGCGCATAGCGCTTTTGCCATACAATATTTGCCACAAAAGAACGCCTTCCAAGCAATTCATCAATGATGACTTTTAGATAATGACCTTCTGGGTCATCGATACTCACCCAGATCGACCCGTCCTCGCTCAACAATTCGCGTAGCAGTTCCAGCCGGGGCCACATCATGGCCAGCCATTTGGAATGCTCCAGATTGTCGTCGTAATGCTCGAAGGCGGAGCCGGTGTTGTACGGCGGGTCGATATAGATGCACTTCACCTGCCCCGCGTAATAGGGGAGCAGGGCCTTCAACGCCTCCAGATTGTCGCCCTGTATCAGCATATTGCCCGCGTCCGGGTCGCCATACCCGAGGGCCGCGTCCTCTTCGAGCAGGCGATAGGGCACCCCCTGCGCCGCCCGCACATCCTCGTCCCGCGTCAACCAGCGTAGCGTCGGCATACCCATCCCCTCGCAACCATCGCGTTCAGGGTGTCGCCCATCGCCAGCCGAGCGTCAAGCACGGGGCCACCGCGCCCGGTCACACCGCCTCGCGACCGAACCAGTCATCCGGTAAGGGACCATGGACCGCCCGATACCCCTTGCCCGCCCTTGCGAGGAAAGCCCGCCTGTCTTCATCCGCACCCCGGACAAAGCGCATGGTGCCCCGCGCCCCGAGGATCCAGGCACCACCTTTCTGGCGCTACCGCCCGGCTTCGCTCGCTACTTGAGCGCGGGGTTCGGTTCGAGGAAGATTATCCTGCCTGCACCATTCCATTCCGATGCCATCGCGATACGCGGAACGCGCGTTTGCCCACGCGCGGGTTGATCCGCGCGTGGGGAAGACTGGCGATCTATCGAATGCTCTCCTCCCGCAATGCGGAAGAAGAGAGGGAAAAGCAGTTTACGCCGCCGCCTGCTGCGGCTGGAAGCGTCCGTAGAACGTCTCCCCCTTGTCGGCGATCTCGCGCAGCAGGGCGGGGGCCGCAAAGCGGTCGCCGAACTTCTCGGTCAGTGCATCGCAGATCGCGACGACCTCTTTCGGACCCGTCAGGTCGATCCACGACATCGGCCCCCCGGACCACGGCGCAAAGCCCCAGCCGAGGATCGCGCCCACGTCGCCCTCGCGGATATCGACCAGCACGCCCTCCTCCTTGGCGCGCACGGCTTCGAGAACCTGGCTCAGGATCAGGCGGTTCTTGACCTCCTCGAAATCGGGCTGGTCCTCCGATACCGGAAAGTGCTTGCCCAGATCGGGCCAGAGCGCGGCGCGCTTGCCCTTCTCGTCGTAGTCGTAGAAGCCCTTGCCGTTCTTGCGCCCCGCGCGGCCCTCGCCCTCGTACAGCGTGGTGATCACGTCATCCGCGCCGGTGCCGACATAGGATTCGCCCATCTGCGCTTTCGTCGCCGCCATGATGCGATGGCCGAGTTCGAGCGAGGTCTCGTCGGTCAGTTGCAGCGGCGCGACGGGCATGCCGATCTGCTTGGCGGCGTTCTCGATGAGCACGGGGTTGACCCCCTCGCTGACCATAATCATCGCCTCGTTCAGGTACGGGATGATGCAGCGGTTGGCGTAGAAGAAGCGCGCGTCGTTGACGACGATGGGCGTCTTCCTGATCTGGCGCACGAAGTCCAGCGCCTTTGCAACCGCAAGATCGCCCGTCTTCTCGCCCTTGATGATCTCGACCAGCATCATCTTGTGCACCGGCGAGAAGAAGTGGATGCCGATGAAGTTGTCGGGCCGCACGCTCGCCTCGGCCAGTCCGGTAATGGGCAGGGTCGAGGTATTGGTCGCGAAGATCGCGTCGTCGGCGATGACGGCCTCGACTTTCGCGGTGACTTCGGCCTTGATCTTCGGGTCCTCGAACACCGCCTCGACGATGAGGTCGCAGTCCTTCAGCGCGTCGTAATCGGGGGTGGCATTGACGCGGGCGAGGATGGAGGCTTTCGCGTCTTCCGTCACCTTCTTGCGCTTGACGCCCTCGTCCAGCAGGCCCTCGATGGTCGCATAACCCTTGTCGGCGGCGTCCTGATCGCGGTCGACCAGCACCACGTCGATGCCCGCCCGCGCCGAGACGAAGCCGATCCCGGCGCCCATCATGCCCGCGCCGATGATGCCGACCTTTCTGACCTTGGCATCCGGCACGTCGGGGCGGCGCGCGCCCTTCTCGATGGCCTGCTTGTTGACGAACAGAGAACGGATCATCGCCGCCGAGCGCGGGTCCATCAGGACGGAGGTGAACCACCGCGCCTCGATCTTCAGCGCATTGTCCATATCGACCAGCGCGCCCTCGTAGACGGCGGAGAGCATGGCGTTGGTCTGGGGGTAGACGCCCGCTGTCTTGCCGTGAGTCATGGCGGTGGCGCCGAGGAAAGTGGGGAAACCCTGCGGCGTGTAGGGAGCGCCGCCGGGGATCTTGTAGCCCTTGGCGTCCCACGGCTTGACCGCGTCGGATTCGGACGACCCCTTCACCCATTCGACGGCCTTCGCGACCAGTTCATCGGCGGGCACCACCTCGTCGATCAGCATCCCGGCCTTGGCCTTCTTGGGGTTCACCAGCTTGCCCTGCAACAGGTAATCCGCCGCGCCCATCACGCCCAGCATCCGCACCAGCCGCGTCGTGCCGCCCGCGCCGGGGAAGAGGCCGACGAGGGTTTCGGGCAGGCCCAGCTTGGCCTTTTCATTGTCGGCGGCGAACCGGCGGTGGCAGGCGAGCAGCAGCTCGAACACCCCGCCCAGCGCCGTGCCGGGGGTGGCGGCGGCGAAGACCTTGCCGCCCTTCTTCGTCTTGGGGTCGGCCCCCGCGACCTCGATCTTGCGGTAGAGGGAATGCAGCGCCCAGACGAAGCCGAACAGCGCCTCGCCGACATTGCCGCCCTCCTTGGCGGCGGTCGCCTTGATCTCGGCCAGCATGGTGAGATCCACCCCGCCGCCCATGTCGTTCTTGGCCGACGTGATGACCGCGCCCTTGAGGCTGTCATCGGCCAGCACCGCATCGACATGGCCGTCCAGCTCGCGGATCACATCCGCCGTCATCACGTTCATGGAGCGGCCCTCCATATCCCACGTGATGATCGCCACGTCGCCGTCGGTGGTGTATTTCCAGTTGGTCATTCTTCTTCTCCCTGAGTCGGGTTATTCTTTGGGTGCCGTATTAGTGCGCAACCAGTCGGCGAATTCGGTTTCGGAAAGGGTTCCGGCGGCGAGGGCCAGAATAGTCGTAACGACATCCTTTTGCGTCGTCTTCACATGGATGTTCTGCAAGCTCAGAAAGAAGGCCGCGACGACGAACGCAGTGCGTTTGTTGCCATCCAGGAAGGGGTGATTTCGCGCAATACTGTAACCGTAGGACGCGGCAAGAGCACACGGATCATCGGTTTCACCATAAGCCGCTAGATTACGAGGCTGCGCTAGGGCCGAGTCCAGCAATCTTTCATCCCTGATGCCCGACAGACCGCCATGCGCCGCAAGTTGCATCTCGTGTATCTCCAGCGCTTCGCCTTTGCGAACCCACCGCCAGTCATCCGTCACTTCGCCAACTCGGCAAGAGCATCATGATATTCGTCCATGATCGCCTTTGCCTTGTCCATGCGTTCACTTGCAGCGAGTTTTTCGAGAACGTCGCGGTCTTCTTCGATGATGCGTTCGGCCATCGTCATCTGCTCCGAACGCTTGACGCGCAGTTCGGAGAGCCGTCCGGGGTTGATCGACAGCACTTCTCCTTCGCGTGCGCCAAGCGCTTCGAGCGCTTCCGAGGGCACTTCCGCCACCAGCTTGCCGTCAATCTTCTTCACGATCATTTCCATCGCCGTTCTCCCTTCCCCGCCAGACTATCACACCCGCTCGATCACCGTCGACGCGCCCATGCCCGAGGCGATGCAGAGCGTGCAGAGCGCCGTGCCGCCGCCCGTGCGCTCCAGCTCGTCGAGCGCGGTGCCGATGATCATCGCGCCGGTCGCGCCCAGGGGGTGGCCCATCGCGATGGCGCCGCCGTTGGGGTTCAGCTTGGCATGGTCCGCGTTGAACGCCTGCATGAAGCGCAGCACGACGGAGGCGAAGGCCTCGTTGACCTCGAACAGGTCGAAATCGCTGATACTCATGCCGGTTTCGCGCAATACCTTCTCCGTCACGGGGACGGGGCCGGTCAGCATGATGGTCGGGTCCGTGCCGATCTTGGCGGTGTGTTTGATACGCGCGCGGGGCTTGAGTCCCATGCGCTCGCCCGCTTCCTTGGAGCCGATGAGCAGGGCGGCGGCCCCGTCGACAATGCCCGAGGAATTGCCCGCGTGGTGCACGTGGTTGATCCGCTCCAGTTCCGGATACTTGAGCAGCGCGACGGCATCGAACCCGGGCATCTTCTCGCCCATCTCCGCGAAGCTGGCTTTCAGGCTGCCCAGCGACTGCATGTCGGTGCCGGGGCGCATGTATTCATCGTGGTCGAGGATCGTCACGCCGTTCATGTCCTTGACCGGCACGATCGAGCGCTCGAAGTTCCCCGCCTCCCACGCCGCCGCCGCGCGCTTCTGGCTCTCGACCGCGAAGGCGTCGCAATCGTCGCGGCTGAACCCGTACTTGGTCGCGATGATGTCGGCGCTGATGCCCTGCGGCACGAAATAGGACTTCATCGCCGGGATCGGGTCGACCGCGATGGCGAAACCGTCGGACCCCATGGGCACGCGGCTCATCATCTCGACACCGCCCGCGACGTAGAGATCCCCGGCCCCGCCCCTCACCTGGTTGGCGGCCAGATTCACCGCCTCCATCCCGCTCGCGCAGAAGCGGTTGATGTGCAGGCCCGGCACGCTCTCGTCGTATCCGGCCTGGAGCACGGCGGTCCGCGCGATCTCGCCGCCCTGCTCGCCCACGGGGGTGACGCAGCCGAGGATCACGTCCTCGATCATCGACGTGTCGAGGTCGTTGCGGTCGCGCAGGGCTTCGAGCACCGTCGCGGCGCATTTAAGCGACGTGACCTCGTGCAGGCTCCCGTCCTTCTTGCCCTTGCCGCGCGGGGTGCGAACGGCGTCGAAGATGTAGGCTTCGGTCATGGTCTTCTCCCTCGTCGCTCCGGGGCGACGGTCTGGCTGAGGATCGGGGGATAGCGAAACGACGAGGAACCGTCCGGATCGAGAACAGCTTCGAGAGGATTGACCCCTCGATATCCATTAAAGCGTTTCACTTTAGAACAGTTTGTGATAGCGATGACAGGGGTGATGATCTGATCTTTGCGAGGAGCCAGAGTACGATGAGCCGATTCGATTTCTCGGGTTATCCGACGCGTGACGTCATTCCGCGCGGGTATACCTTCTACCAGTTCGTGTCGAACTTCAGGGCGGCGGGCGGATATGGCAGCCTCGTGCCGAGGCAGGCTTCCGCCATCGCACCGCCCAGCGCGCCCGGATCCCGGGCATCCGAGACAGCGGGCGGTCCGCCGGGACTGGCCATCTCGCAGGCAAGCGAAAAGGCATCCGACACGATCGAGCAGGTCATGGACCGCAAGCAGGAATCGGGTGAGTTCGACGCCGTCGAGGGCGAAGCCCAGGCCGAATCCAGACGCGAATGGCGCGATCCGAAAGCACGCTGAGGGGGTGGCCGTGACGGTCATCCCAGCGGGTGTCCGGGCATCAGGTCATAGGGATGCCGCCAGCCCGGCAGCGCCTTGACGCGTTCCTTCCACGCCTCGACATTCGCGAAGACCTCGTCATCGGTCCAGCGGTATTCCTCGCGCGGGTAGAACAGGTACCCCGAGCAGGCGACATCCGCCGTCGTCGGGCGGTCGGCGGCGATCCACTCGCGGTCGGCGAGGTGGCGGTCGAGGGTCTTGAGCGATCCCAGCACGCGGCCCCTGAGGAACCCGTTCACCGCCTCGTTGCGCGCGGTTTCGGGCGCGAAGTTGAGCATGAAACGGTAGATGCCCTGAAAGCTGTTCAGCTTGTGGTTCTCCCACAGCGTCCAGCGCAGGATTTCGCGATGCTCGGCCTCGTCCTTCGGGCCGAACCTGCCGAACTCCTTCGACAGGTAGTCGAGCATCACGCCCGACTGCGACAGCGTCACGTCGCCATGCACGAGGACCGGGCACTCGCCCATCTCGTTGACGGCGAGGAACTCCGGCGTCCGCGCGCCGCCCTTGAAGAAATCGACGAAGACCGGCTCCCAATCCGCATCGCACAGCGCCAGCATCAGCGCCGCCTTGTACGAATGGCCCGACTGGGCGAAGCAATGGAGTCTGTAATCGGTCAAGGTTCGATTTCCTTCCTCTATATCGGCGCGGCGTTCCTCGCCCGGTCGACGAGATAGCCCGGGCCGGGTTTCACTCGCGGATCTTCGTGGAACCGCCGGGAAACTCGACCCCTTTGAAATCGGGGTAGACATCGCGCAGCACGACCACCTGCCGGACCTCGGACACGCGCAGGAAGCGCCAGTCCCCGTCTTCCTCGAAGGCCAGCGTATGCGAGTTCTGCTCCAGCGTGCCATCGTCCGTGGGGATGACGGTCTGCGTGGGAATGAGCGCGTAGAGGCGTTCATCGGACGTTTCGTGATACTCGATCGCGTCGGTATCCATCGAGAACGTCATGCCCTCGGCTTCCTTCATCACCGTGGCCACGATCATCCCGACCCGCTCGACAAACTCATCGACATCGACCCCCGCCGCTTCGGCGCTGTGGGCAAGCACGCTTTGCGGCAGAGCCGAGATAACGCGATCGTATTCCTCGTCGCGCATCGCATCGTTGAAGGCGTCGATCGCCTCGACCAGATCGGTGCGCTGTGCCGCCGTGGTATCGCGCGCCGTCGCGTCGTGGGAAAGACCGGCAAGACCGACCGTCAGGGTGAGGATGAGAACACGCAGCATGACAAAGCTCCTTCGGCAGGGGACCATCAGGGAAGAGGAGCGACCGGATCGCGTCCCTCGATGGCGTCCAGCCTAGCACGACGGACGCCATGCGATACCCTTTTGCATACGGCGCCCGTGTATCCTGCGCAGCCTCAGAACGCCGCCGCATCCAGCGCCATCATCGACCCGGCGCCCGCCTTGATGCGGGCCAGATGCGTCGCCGTCATCGGCATCACGCGCTGCATGTAGTAGCGCGCGGTCTTCAGCTTGGCCTCGTAAAAGGCGGGGTCGTCGCAATTGCCCGCGAGCGCATCCTGCGCCGTCTTGGCCATCTTGGCCCACATGAAGCCGATGGCGACGTAGCCGAACTGGTGCAGGAAGTCGGTCGACCCCGCCGCCGCCTCGTTGGGGTCCTTCATGCCGTTCTGCATGAACCACATCACGGCTTCCTGAAGCTCCTTGGACCCCTGCTTGAGCGGGTCGGTGAACTCGGTCATTGCCTCCGTGTCGCCGTTCTCCTTGCAGAACGTCTTGACCATGCCGAAGAACGCCTGCATCCCCGCGCCGCCCTTCTGGGGCAGCTTGCGCCCGATCAGGTCGAGCGCCTGAATGCCGTTCGCGCCCTCGTAGATCATGGCGATGCGGGCGTCGCGGACGTACTGGCTCTGGGACCAGTCCTCGGTATAGCCGTGGCCGCCAAAGACCTGCTGCATGTTCACGGTCGTCTCGAAGCCCTTGTCGGTCAGGAAACCCTTGACCACCGGGGTGAGCAGCGCGATGAGCAGGCCCGCCTCGTCCCGCGTCTTCTCGTCCGAGTGGTGCCCTTCCTCGTCGATCAGGGTCGAGGCCCAGTAGTAGAAGGCGCGCCCCCCCTCGACGAAGCATTTCGCATCCATCAGCATCCGGCGGATATCGGGGTGGACGATCAGCGGATCGGCCTTCCGGTCGGGGAACTTCGCCCCGTCCAGCGCCCGGCCCTGGAGCCGCTCGGTCGCGTAGTCGACGGCGTTCTGATAGGCGATGGAGGCCTGGGACAGCCCCTGCATCCCGACCAGCAGCCGCGCCTCGTTCATCATCAGGAACATGGCGCGCAGGCCCTTGTGCTCCTCGCCGATCAGCCAGCCGGTCGCCTCGTCGTAGTTCATCACGCAGGTCGAGTTGCCGTGGATGCCCATCTTCTCTTCGAGCTTGCCGCAGGAGAGGGAGTTGCGCTCGCCCAGCGTGCCGTCCTCGTTGGGGATGAATTTCGGCACGACGAACAGCGAGATCCCCTTCACGCCGTCCGGTCCGCCCGGAATCTTCGCGAGGACGAGATGGACGATGTTCTCGCTCAGGTCGTGTTCGCCGGAGGAGATGAAGATCTTCTGGCCCGACACCTTGAACGACCCGTCGCCGTTCGGCACGCCCTTGGACCGCAACAGGCCCAGATCGGTGCCGCAATGCGGCTCCGTCAGGTTCATGGTGCCGGTCCATTCGCCGGAGACCATCTTGGGCAGATACGTCTGCTTCTGCTGGTCGGTGCCGAACGCCTCGATCGCCTTGATCGCGCCGTGGGTGAGGCCCTGATACATCGAGAAGGCCATGGCGGCGGAGGAGGCGAACTCGCCCACGACCGCGTTGACGAGATAGGGCATGCCCTGCCCGCCCCATTCGGGGCTGAGATCGATGCCCGGCCAGCCGCCCTCGCACTGGGCCTTGTAGGCTTCCTTGTAGCCGTCGGGCGTGCGCACGACGCCGTTTTCCAGCGTGCAGCCCTGCTTGTCGCCCGTCTCGTTGATGGGCAGCAGCACCTCTGTCGCGATGCGGCCCGCCTCGCCCAGGATCGCGCCGGTCATGTCGTCGGTCAGGTCGGCGTAGCCTTCGACCTCGGTGGCGTCCTGCACGCGCAGGACCTCGTGGAGGATGAACTGCGCATCGCGGACGGGGGCGTTGTAAAGGGCCATGACGGGGATTCTCCCAGAGGGTTCGTGTCGAGGGTTGAGGGAATGCGGGGCTGGTGCCCTATCCGGGCTTCTTCTCGGTCAGCATCGTGCCGACGAACTTGATCTGCTTTTCGAGGTCCGCGATGGCGACGGTCAGTTCGTCGCGCTGCTGGCGCATGGTTTCGAGGCGGCGCCCCGCGACTTCCATGGTGCGCGTGAGTTGCGAGACCTGGGTGGCGTCGGCGTCGTAGAGGTCGAGCAGCTCGCCGATCTCCGCGAGGCTGAACCCGAATCGCTTGCCGCGCAGGATCAGCGACAGGCGCGCCCTGTCCCGCTGACCGAAGCGCCGCCGCATCCCCTCGCGCGCGGGGTGCAGCAATCCCTTCGATTCGTAGAAGCGCAGGGCGCGAGGGGTCACGTCGAACTCACGGCACAATTGAGTAACCGTGAAAGCGTATGACGTATCGGATTTCGCAGGTGTGGACGCATTCATGGGGCTTCTCGTACCTTACGCTTACGTTCACGTCAACTAAAACATCCGGGGCGGCGTGACCGGTCGAACGCAATCAATCAAATGTAAACGGGTGTCCCATAGGTATCGGACGTTGCCGCAACCCGGCGCGGCGTTCCCCGAGCTATCCGGAAGTGACGGTCATGACACCAGGCGAGCCACTCGAAGAGATCAAGGACGGCGACCGCAAGACAGCCGACTCCGCTCTCGCGGAACGCGCGATGGACGGACCGGTTCCGGATCGTCCCGCCCCGCACCCGATCGAGATGGAGGTGCTGCTCCGCGCACCGGAAAGGGCCGCGAAGGACGAGAGCGACGACGCGCGCGCCATGGAAGAGGAGGCCGCCCTGCTCGATCAGGACGTGCGCACCCTGCTGAACGAGATCGCGGAAGAGGAAGCGCAGCACGACGAGAAATGGGTCGCGGCATCGCGCCACGAGGCGGAAGAGGACGGCACCACGTTCGCGGCGCTCGAACGCGGGGGCATGGACGAACCGGACGAACCGGACGAAGTGATGGTCGAAGACACCGAGACCGGGAACGGCTTCGACACGGCTCCGGTGCATCCAGGCGACGACCGCGAGGCGAGCGCCCCTCCCGCCGACGAATCGGTCGCGCTGCGCGCCATCGAGGGTCTCGGCACCCGGTTCGAGACCGCCGAGGCACGCACCGAGGAGGCGCTTGGCCGGATAGGGCATGCGCTGGGTATGATCGCCACGCGGATCGACGGTCTGGAGGCGCGCGCGACCGACCGCACGATCGCCGACGTCGCCCTCGTGGCCGCACCGCCGGACGAGGACGACGAAGACGACACGAGCGTGGCGCCCTACATCGCCCGCGCGGAAAAAGAACTCAAGGCCAGAAAGGGATCGGGTTCGATGGATATCTTCGACCGCATCGCGAGAGCAGCGGAAACCGAGTTCGACGATCAGACGGGGAGCGCGGAGACGCGCATCCTCGCGAATCCGACCGACGGTCGACGGGTGGGGACCAAGAAGTGGCAACCGTCCAAGGCCGTCAAGAGGCGGATGGAAAAGCTCGAACAGGCCCGTGCGAGCAAGGCCGGTGACGGGGCGCATGACGGCCACCGAGCGCCCGCCTCCGCGCTCGACGCACAGGCCATGGAGGAACCGGTCGCGCCGGTCCATGCCGCGCAGCTCGACGAGCCGGACATGGCCGCCGAAGCGCCGCCCGAACCCGCTTTCGTGCCGGAGGACGACGAGGGGAACCTCAGCGTCGTGCCCGGCGCCCGGGGCCGCCGCCGCAACCGCGCGCGCAAGTCGTCGCTGGACAGCGATTTCGAGAACGTCTTCTCCGAGGAAGGCGACAAGCCCTCGATCCAGAGCCTGCGCCGCAAGATGCGGGATCGTCCCGTGGAAGCGCCCGTCGAGGACGAGAAGACCATGGGCGGGATGCTCGGCGGGATGCTCGGCAGGAAGTCGGCCAGAAAGGGCAACGCGCCCGAACCGGTGGTCGATGACGAGAACGTCGACGACGAGATGATGGCCGCTTTCGACGCGCCCGAAGACAATCGCGTCGACAGCGGCGCTCCCGCTACGCCGAAGAAGAAGAAGAGGACGGCGGCGGCGAACTCCGCCGAACCGGAGGACGATTACGAGGACGACGAGGACGATTGGGATGACGAGGACGAAGCCGCCACCGGCGCCGGGCGCAAGGGGCTGGTCACGATGCTGATCGTCCTCGCCGCTGCCGCTGCAGGCTACGTGGTCTGGAAGATGTTCCTCGCCTGATCGCCCCGCCACCGCATGACCCGTTCCGAAGGCCCGGCCCGCTCCCGCGTGCCGGGCCTTCGCGCGTATCGGCCTGCCCTTCCAGCCCGCCCTTCCGGGGTGCCGGGTATCGACAACCGCCCTTCCGACCGCTATGCGCGGACGGGGCCGAGCAACGGGCGGGGATTGTCGATGAGTGAGCTGCAGGATCGCATGACGAGCGGCGAGGCGACCCCCGACGGCAGGGGCGCCTCGATGGCGGGTATCCCGCATTCGGGGGCGATGGGCATGCGGCTGCTCTCCGCCGAGAACGGCGAGGCGCTGCTGATGCTGCCGTACTCCGACTTTCTGGTCGGGGACGTCGCAACCGGCGTGCTGGGCGGCGGGGCGATCACGGCTCTGCTCGATACGTGCTGCGGCACCGCCGTCTTTGCGGCGAAGGCGAAGATCGTGTCGACCGCGACGCTGGATCTGCGCATCGACTACATGCGCCCCGCGACGCCGGGCAAGGATGTCTACGCCCATGCCGAATGCTACCGCTTGACGCGCTCGGTCGCCTTCGTCCGGGCCACCGCCTGGACCGAAACGCGCGAGAGGGCGGTGGCCACCGCATCGGCGGCCTTCATCGTCAACCGCAAGCCGGAGGCGGGGGCATGATCGAGCAGGGCGCGCAGTCGGACCTGCTCGACGGTCTGTCGAAATCGATCCCCTATATCCGCTTTCTGGGCCTGACCTTCGAGCGGCGGGGCGACGAGATCACGGCGCTGATGCCCTACAAGCCCGACCTGATCGGCAATCCGCTGCTGCCCGCGCTGCATGGCGGTGCGACGGGGGCGTTCCTCGAAATCACGGCGGTGACGCAGCTCGTCTCCGACACGACGCTGAGGGCGATGGCCGAGGCGGGCGGCATCCTGCCCGACGATTACGCCCCCGTGATGCCCCGGCCCATCGACATCACCTTCGACTACCTGCGCTCCGGCAAGCCGCTCGACACCTATGCCCGCGCCATCGTGCAGCGGCGCGGGCGCCGGGTCGCCAATGTCCGGGTCGAGGCGTGGCAGGAGGAGCGCGGCAAGCTGATCGCCGCCGCGCACGGCAATTTCCTGCTCAGCGCGCCCGCGACCGACGCCCCGGGATGACCCCCCTGCCCGCCCGCGCGATCACCGGCCCGCGCATCCTCGCCATCGCCCTGCCGGTCGTCCTGTCCAATGCCACCGTCCCGTTGCAGGGGGCGGTCGACACCGCGATCATCGGCAACGTCGCGACGCAGGGCGCGCTGGGCGGGGTGGGGGTCGGGGCGGCGATCTTCTCGATCGTCTTCATGGCGTTCAATTTCCTGCAGATGGGCTGTTCGGGCCTGACAGCGCAGGCGAAGGGGGCCGGGGACACGCGGCGCATGCTCAACACGCTGGCGCGCACCCTCGTCATCGGCCTGACCATCGCCGCCGCGCTGCTGGCGCTCCAGATCCCGATTCTCGCGCTGGCGTTGCGCTTCTTCGAGGGGGGCGCGGGGACCCAAGGAGCAACGGCGCTCTACTTCTCGATCCGCATCTGGGGCGCGCCGTTCGAGCTGGCGAATTACGCCCTTCTTGGCTGGTTCACCGGACAGGAGCAGACACGGCGCGTCTTCCAGCATCAGCTCGTCACGACCCTCTCGAACATCGCCCTGAGCCTGGTTCTCGGGGTCTGGCTCGGCCTCGGGCTGGCGGGGGTGGCGGCGGCGACGGTGCTGGCGAGCGGGGCGGGCTTGACCTACGGCTTGTGGCTCGCGCGGGCGCAGCGGCGGCGGCTGGACCCGGCATGGCGGCCCGACTGGGCGCGCATCCTGCGGCGGAGCGAATTGGTGCAGGTGATGGCGCTGAACCGCGACATCTTCATCCGCACGGTCCTCCTGACGCTCAGCTTCGCGTGGATCACGCGGCTGGGCGCACAGGAGGGCGAGCTGATCCTCGCGGTCAACGTGGTCCTGTGGCAGTTCCTGTCGATCTCCGCCTACGGCCTCGACGGCTTCGCGATGGCTGCCGAGACGCTGGTGGGACAGGCGAAGGGCGCGGGCGACCGGGCCGCGTTCCGCCGGGGGGCGATCCTGTCGAGCCTGTGGGCCGGGGCGCTGGCACTGGGCGTGGCGGTGGTGTTCCTCGTGTTCCGCGCGCCCCTCGTCGCCCTCCTGACCGACCTGCCGGAGGTGCGCGCGGTCGCGGCGATCTACGCGCCATGGGCCGCCCTCGCCCCCGTCGCGGGGTTCGCGGCCTATCAGCTCGACGGCATCTTCGTGGGCGCAACGGCGAGCGCGGCGATGCGCAACGCGATGATCGTATCGGCCGCGATCTTCTTCCCGCTCAGCGTCTGGCTGGCGGATATCTGGGGCAATCACGGCATCTGGGCGGCGGTATACGCGATGTTCGCCCTGCGCGCGGCCACCATGCTCCTCGCCTATCCCGGCGTGGAGCGGAGAATTACGCCGTGAACATCAGGTGGAAGATCACCGGCACGACGAAGGCCAGCGTAACCAGCCCCCCCGCCATCGACAGGGTCGCGGCGATGGAGCGTGCCGAGCGCGGGCTGTAGGAATAATCCTCGGCATCGGGGAGCGTCTCCTCGGCATGGATGCGCGCTTCGAGCGCGCTCCGCTCGCCGATCACCTGGCGGGTGCGCCAGCCGCCGAGAACCATGAGGCACCCCGCCACGAGGAAGAGCGCCAGAAGAATGTTGATGATCGTCATGGTCTAGAGATCCTTTCCCACCGCCTGGGCGATATTCACATAGCCGTCGCGCTCCAGCAGACGGGCGAGGTCGAGCGCGATGGTGCGCACCAGCCCCGGGCCGTCATAGGCCAGAGCGGTGTAAAGCTGCACCAGCGAGGCCCCCGCCCCGATCTTGGCATAGGCATCCGCCCCGGTCGCGATGCCGCCGACACCGATCAAGGGTATGCGCCTTTCGGTCCGCGTTGCAAGACGCGCGAGCACCTGCGTCGAGCGCGCGAACAGCGGTGCGCCGGACAGGCCCCCCGCCTCGCCCCGCGCGCGGTCGCTCAGACCGGCGCGCGACAGGGTAGTATTGGTCGCGACGATGCCGTCTATCCCGGTCTCCAGCGCGACCTGCGCCACGTCCTCGATCTGCGCATCCGTCAGGTCGGGCGCGATCTTGAGCAGCAGTTTCACGCCCGGCGCCGTCTCGTCCCGCACCGCGAGGGTGCGGGTCAGCACCTCCTCCAGCGCCTCGCGCGCCTGCATGTCGCGTAGGCCGACGGTATTGGGCGAGGAGACGTTGACGGTCGCGAAATCGACCAGCGGGGCAAGGCGGCGCAGGACGATGCCGTAATCGCCCGCGCGGTCGTCTGAGTCCTTGTTCGCGCCGAGGTTGACCCCGACGGTTCCGCCCGGACGGCGCGCCGCCAGCCGCGCGCGAATCGCCTCCATCCCGTCATTGTTGAAGCCGTAGCGGTTGATCGCGGCCCGGTCGGCGGGCAGGCGGAACATGCGCGGGCGCGGGTTGCCCGCCTGGGCCTTGGGCGTCACCGCGCCGACCTCGACGAAGGCGAACCCGGCATCGAGCAACGGCGTCACCGCTTCGGCGTTCTTGTCGAACCCGGCGGCGACCCCGACGGGATGGGCGAGGGTCAGGCCCATCGCCCGAGTGCGCAGGATGGTCGGCACGGGGGAGGACCACGGCAGCACCAGCCCCGCATTCAGCGCGCGCAAGGCGTATCCGTGGGCCTTTTCGGGGTCCATGCGCCGCAGCGCGGCCATCCCGACCGTCTGGAGCGCGTTCACAGCGCGATCTCGTGCAGCCCGTCCTTGCCCAGCGGCATCGGGCGCGACCAGAGAATCTCGGACGCTTCGAGCGGGCGGAAGAGATGCGGGAACAGCGCCCCGCCCCGCGACGTCTCCCATTTCAGCGCCTCGCCCAGATCGTTCGCCTCGACGGCCAGCAGGACGAGATCGTCCTGCCCCGCGAAATGCTTCGCCGCCGTCTCGGCCACCTGCTCGGCGGTCGAGAAATGGATGAACCCGTCGGCCAGATCGACGGGCGCCCCGTCGAGCCTGCCCTCCTCCTGCACCCGCGCCCACAGCGCAGCATCGCAAATCTTGTAGATCGTCGCCATCGTCTCACTCCCCTTCGGCCCCGCGCGGTCTATCGCCCCCTGCGCGGAAAGGAAAGGCGGGCTTGACCCGGCAATCGCCTTCCCCCAGAAAGACCCCGCGCAGCGATTTGTCACCGGATTGCGGGCTGCGCGGGAATCCCTCCCGAACCAAAACCGCTAAAGAGGAGGACGCCCCCGTGACGATTTCCCCGCTCGACCCCCGCACCCGCATGATCCACGACGGCACCGACCGGCGCGGCTTCGGCGAGATGTCCGAGGCGCTGTACCTGACCCAAGGGTTCGCCTATGCGAGCGCCGAGGAAGCCGAAGCGCGCTTCGACGGGTCGGACCCCGGATACGTCTACGCCCGCTACGGCAACCCGACGGTGGGGATGTTCGAGGATCGCCTCGCCTCGCTCGAAGGGGCCGAGGCGTGCTTCGCCACCGCGTCGGGCATGGCGGCGGTCAATGCGGCGATGTTCTCGCACCTGAAGGCGGGCGACCACGTCGTCGCGGCGCGCGCCCTGTTCGGGTCGTGCCACTACATCATCGATCATCTGCTGCCCCGATTCGGGGTCGAGACGACGCTGGTGGACGGGCGCGATCTGGACCAGTGGCGCGCGGCGGTGCGCGGCGGGACCAAGCTGTGCTTCCTCGAATCGCCGTCCAACCCGACGCTGGAGATCATCGACATCGCCGGTGTCGCGGAGATCGCGCAGGGCGTCGGCGCGCGGCTGATCGTCGATAACGTCTTCGCGACGCCGTGCTTCCAGCGTCCGCTGGAACTGGGCGCCGATATCGTCATGTATTCGACCACCAAGCATATCGACGGGCAGGGGCGCTGCTTGGGCGGGGCGCTGCTCGGCTCCGAAGAAATCATCCGCGGGCCGGTGCTGGAATACATGAAGCATACCGGCGCGGCCCTCTCGCCCTTCAACGCATGGGTGATGCTCAAGGGGCTGGAGACGCTCTACCTGCGCTGCGACGCGATGGCGGGCAACGCGCTGGCCGTCGCCTCGCATCTGTCGGGGCACGGCGCGGTGAAGCGGGCGCTCTATCCGGGCCTCGCCGACCATCCGCAGCACGATCTGGCGATGCGGCAGATGCAGCGCGGCGGGACGGTGGTGGCGCTGGAACTGGGCGGCAAGCGCGAGGCGTTCGCGTTCCTCAACGCGCTGGAGATCGTGAAGATCTCCAACAATCTCGGCGACGCCAAGACCATCGCGACCCATCCCAGCACGACGACCCACCAGCGCATGACCGAAGAAGACCGGCTGTCGCTGGGCATCACGCAGGGGTTGATCCGCCTGTCCGTGGGGCTGGAGGCCGAAGCCGACCTGCTGGCGGATATCGACAGGGGGCTGGCGGCGATACGGTAAGGCCCCGCTCCGGACTCGATCCGGGGCCTCCTTGAACCCTGCGCAATGCTCGAAGAAGGCCCCGCATCAAGTGCGGGACCTGACCGTCAACCGATGGCTTCGAGCAGTGCCTCGCCCAGACCGGCGGGGTTCTCCGACACGATGACCCCGGCGGAGCGCATCGCCTCGATCTTGTCTTCCGCGCCGCCCTTGCCGCCCGAGACGATGGCGCCCGCGTGGCCCATGGTGCGGCCGGGGGGGGCCGTGCGACCGGCGATGAAGCCCGCGACCGGCTTCTTGCGACCGCGCTTGGCCTCGTCGGCGAGGAACTGCGCGGCGTCTTCCTCGGCGCTGCCGCCGATTTCGCCGATCATGATGATGCTCTGCGTCTCGTCATCGCCGAGCAGCAGGTCGAGCGCGTCGATATGTTCGGTTCCCTTGATCGGATCGCCGCCGATGCCGATGCAGGTGCTCTGGCCCTTGCCGATGGCGGTGGTCTGCGCGACCGCCTCGTAGGTCAGCGTACCCGAGCGCGAGACGATGCCGACGGAGCCGCGCTTGTGGATATGGCCCGGCATGATCCCGATCTTGCAGGCGTCGGGCGTGATGACGCCGGGGCAGTTCGGCCCGATGAGCCGCGATTTCGACCCGACCAGCGCGCGCTTGACGCGCATCATGTCGAGCACGGGGATGCCTTCGGTGATACACACGATCAGCGGCATCTCCGCGTCGATGGCCTCCAGGATCGCATCCGCCGCGAAGGGGGGCGGGACGTAGATGGCCGAGGCGTTCGCCTGCGTCGCATGCATGGC
>Ga0209831_1002104_pt1 | contig 17598 bp, 14 predicted proteins | sample Maine_Asex4_meta_FD_187451 | JGI IMG/M metagenome (GOLD analysis project Ga0209831, IMG submission 187451) | Marine algal microbial communities from Maine, USA - Maine_Asex4_metaG (SPAdes) (version 2) | ecosystem: Host-associated > Algae > Red algae > Unclassified | place: Maine, USA | collected...
AGAAAAGATAGCAAGTCATCATATAGTAGTAGCGCCTAATAAAACAAAATCTGCTAAAGTATTCCCTTGGGTAAATAGAACTATTAGCAATGCTAAAAAAATACTTTTAGGAACTCATCATAATTGTGTAAACCAGCAATATGTCCAAAACTATTTAGACGAATTCTGTTATAAATTTAACAGAAGATATTTTGGAGATAAATTATCTGATAGACTTATGGTTGCGGCTTTAGAAACAACTTGGTACTAGTAGCGGATAGTCATATAAAGAAAAAATGGTATTAGACTTTACAATGCCAGAAGGAACAGCAGTAAATGCTATGAGATCTGGGCAAATATTTGCTATAAAATTAGATGGTAATAGAGCCTGTGAGAAAAAAGGTTATAAAACTTTTTCCAACTATATCAAGATTCTTCATATACGATGGTACTGTTACCATTTACAAAAATCTGTCCCCAAATGGAAGTAGTAAAAAAGTGGGTGACTTTGTAAATGTAGGACAAAGGATTGGAAGAAGTGGATTTACAGGAAAAGCGAAAGAACCTAATTTACATGTAGAAATACAAATATTAAATAAAGATTTAAGTGGCTATGAATCTAAACCTTTCGAATTTATTTTGAGTCCCTTAGGCAAATCTGATATTTTAAATAAAGGAGATGAATTTATTAAATATTAATTGGTTGATGGTAATTTTTCGATTTCTTTGCGTATTTCCTAGTAAAACAATCGTTAATTGCGCTGTAATTATATAATTTCGCATTTTATTCCTCGTTTTGAAACAAATTCAAAAAGGCATAAATCAATAATAGTAAATAAAAAGTGAGTTACCTTATCGCTCTAAACTTGTTTTAGAGAGGAAAGTCCGGACACCAAGGCGTAACATAGCGGGTAACACCCGTCGATTAGTATTTATACTATTATGGACAAGTGCAACAGAAAGCAAGTACAGGTAAGGCTGTAGTGAAACCAGGTAAACTCTATGTGGTGCAATGCTATGTAAACCAACATTTGAATGTTTTGCGCATGAGTTGGAGGGTAAGCAGTTACAGTTGTTTAGTAATAAACAGCGTAGATAAATGATAAGGATTCCGATTAATTTCGGAATACAGGATCCGGCTTATAAACTTACTTTTTTTATAAAAAAAGGGTAGTTTGAAAATTTTCAAACTACCCTTTTTAAGTTATTTTAAGTATTATTTATTTTGTAGCAGTTACAGTTACTTTAACGCCTACATTATCCTTAATTAAATAATCTCCTAATTTTGCAGCATCAGCAAATTTACCTGAGTTATATTTAATATCAAATTCCGTACGATCTATTGCGAATTCTTCACTAGTAATTGTAGCCGAATTACCGTTTATAGAAACAGTAGCAGGAAATTTTATATTCTTTTTAATTCCTTTTACTGTTAAATTACCAGCAATTACTTGTTTTCCATTCTCTTCCGAAACACTTGTGATTTGAAAAGCTGCATTTGGATATTTTGCAACATTAAAAAAGTCTTCCCCTTTTAAATGTCCTACCAATTTAGCATTATTTTCATCATCCGCAGGAATATCTAAACATTTAATAGTATTTACATCAAAAATAAAGTTTCCACCTACTAATTTTCCGTCTTTTACATTTAATACCCCTGTGGAAGCATTAATAGTCCCATTGTGTCCACCAACTATTTTTTTAGCATCCCAAGAAATCATAGTTTGTGCAGGAACTGCTTTAAACGTTTCTTCTGCAATTATTTTTTCTACCTCTTTAGCTTCACTAGTCTTGGCTTTATTATTTTTACAAGACACCATTCCTAACGTTATTACCACTAAGGAAATTGCTTTGATTGCAATATTTTTCATAATTAATTTTTTTAGGTTAATTCTAGCCTCAAAAGTATCTTTTTTTAACAAATGTTTTCTTAAAAAAGTATTAATACTTTATTGAGTTAGTAAATCCATCTTTTATGACTAATTTTTATATTTTAAATAAATCAGTGACATCTTGGCATAAATTCTTAATTGGCTTTACTTTTGACATCTCAAAAACAAAGTTTTAAATATCACTTATTACGATGAGTACACAAGAAAACGCAGAAGAAATAGTAAACGATACTCCCTTAACTAACGAAGTTGAGAACGAGATCAATGATTCAAATGTTGATGAAACTGCTAAGGAGGAAAAAGATGAATTAACAGTAGCTCAGGAAGCATTGGCTATTGAAAAGGATAAATTTTTACGTCTATTCGCAGAATTTGAAAACTACAAAAAACGCACCTCTAAAGAGCGTATTGAGCTTTTTAAAACTGCTGGTCAAGAGGTTTTACAATCTTTACTTCCTGTATTGGATGATTTTGACAGAGCTCAAAAAGAGATTCAAAAGTCAGAAGATACTGGTATAAAAGAAGGTGTAAATTTAATTCATGAAAAACTAAAAAACACTTTAAAGCTCAAAGGCTTGGAATTAGTAGAAGTGAATGCTGGTGAAGCTTTTGATGCTGAAATCCATGAAGCAATTACTCAAATCCCTGCACCTACTGAAGATTTAAAGGGTAAAATTGTAGATGTAATTGAAAGCGGTTACAAGCTAGGAGATAAAATTATTCGATTTCCTAAAGTAGTAACAGGAAACTAATTTCAAACAGATAATGAAGGACGATTTTTACGACATATTAGGGGTTTCTAAAGGTGCTTCGGCTGCTGAAATAAAAAAGGCATACCGAAAAAAAGCAATTGAATTTCACCCAGATAAAAACCCAGGAGATACAACAGCTGAAGAAAAATTTAAAAAAGCGGCAGAAGCTTATGAAATTTTAAGTAATGCTGACAAAAAAGCACGTTATGACCAATACGGACACCAAGCCTTTGAAAACGGCGGTGGTGGCGGAGGCGGCTTTGGCGGAATGAATATGGATGACATATTTAGTCAGTTCGGAGACATTTTTGGCAGTGGTGGAGGTGGCTTTAGCGGTGGTTTTGGCGGTGGCGGAGGTCAACGACGTGTTAAAGGAAGTAATCTTAGAATTAGAGTTAAACTTACTTTAGAAGAAATTGCTGAAGGTGTAGAGAAAAAAATCAAAGTAAAACGTAAGACTCAAGCTAAAGGCACAACTTATAAAACCTGTAGTACTTGTAATGGTACTGGGCAAGTGGTACGTATTACCAATACTATTTTAGGACGCATGCAAACAGCTGCTCCTTGTAATACCTGTGGTGGTGCTGGGCAACAAATTGATCAAAAACCAGCAGGAGCTGATGCCCAAGGGTTAATAACTAATGAGGAAACTGTAAGTATTAAAATACCTGCAGGAGTGCAAGACGGAATGCAACTAAAAGTTTCTGGAAAAGGAAACGAAGCTCCAGGTAACGGAATTGCTGGAGATTTGTTGGTAGCCATTGAAGAACTTGAACACGATGACTTACAACGAGAAGGGGATAATTTGCACTACGATTTGTATGTAAGTATTTCTGATGCTATTTTAGGAGCTTCTAAAGAAATTCAAACAGTAACTGGAAAAGTGCGTATAAAAATAGATGAAGGAGTACAAAGTGGAAAAATACTTCGCTTACGCGGAAAAGGAATTCCTAGCTTAAACGGATATGGTAAAGGAGATTTATTAGTGCATGTAAATGTATGGACTCCTAAAACTTTGACTAAAGAGCAACGGGACTTTTTTGAAAAGATGAAAGAAGACAATCATTTTGTACCACATCCTGAAAAAAGTGATAAATCATTTTTTGAAAAAGTAAAAGACATGTTTTCTTAATTAACATATTTTTTGCTTTTTTTGACTATATTTGGCAAAACACTTGTTAATTCAAGTGATTTTCTTTTTCATAGCAATTTTTTTTCCCATCCTATGCTTTTTGTTTAGGGTGGGTTTTGTTTTTAAATATATTTAGAAACTAAAGTAATTTAGAGTTTCGTTACGTTATGCTTTTTTAAATAATACAATTTTAAATCGAATGAATTTTTTTATTAGTCAAGATCCTCCCTTAACAGAACAAATAATAGAAACTTTAGATAAAAATGTTTGGAAAAAAATATCAGAAATACTTCGTTTTAAGGTTTTTGAAAGTAACGACGAAAAAATAGTTGTTACTATACTTTCTATAATTATTATTATTTTTGCTTTTGTAATTACTAGGCTCATACTCAAGCTTATTACTAGCTTAATTTCAAAAAGACTACAACCTGAAAATCGCGTTAAATTTAAGTCTGTTTTTTCGTTCTTAAAATACTTTATTTACGCCATTGTTTCGGTAATTGTTTTCCAAAGTCTGGGGATTAACTTTACACCATTATTAATCGCTTCATCCGCATTATTAGTTGGTGTTGGCTTGGCATTAGAAACTTTTTTTCAAGATATCCTTTCAGGTATATTTATCTTAATAGATCAAACGGTAAAAGTGGGTGATATTATTGAACTTGATAATAAAATAGGACGTGTTGAAGAAATAAAACTTAGAACTACAAGAGCTACAACTATAGATAATAAAGTATTAATTATTCCAAATCATCAATACTTAACTAATAGTTTATACAACTGGACACAAAATGGAACATTAACACGTGACTCTGTAGCTGTGGGTGTTGCCTACGGGAGTGACACACAACTGGTCAAAAGCTTACTAATCCAAGCAGTAAAAGAACATCCTAATGTTTTAGAGTCCCCTGCTCCAACTGTGTTTTTTGAAGATTTTGGAGATAGTTCTCTTAATTTTAAAGTAGTTTACAGTATTAACGATAGCTTTACTAGTATAATTCCTCGAAGCGATATTCGTTTTAAGATTGACGAATTATTCAGAAAAAATAATATCGAAATTCCGTTTCCACAGCGCGTTGTTCATACTGTTAATAAAAATATATAGTAAAAAAACATAAATTCACAGTAGAAAATTAACTATTTTGTAACGAATATTAAAGTCAAAAAATAATGTCAAAAATATTAATCATAGAGGATGAAGCGGCTATACGCAGAGTATTAACTAAAATCTTAACGGAAGAGAGTGATACTTACGAAGTATTTGAAGCTGCAGATGGTTTGGAAGGTGTTGAAATACTAAAAAAAGACGATTTTGACTTGGTGATATGCGATATTAAAATGCCAAAAATGGATGGTGTAGAAGTTTTGGAAGCTACTAAAAAAATAAAACCTGAAATTCCTATAATTATGATTTCTGGACATGGTGAATTGGAAACTGCTGTACAAACTATGCGTTTGGGTGCTTTTGATTATATTTCAAAACCACCCGATTTAAATCGCCTTTTAAATACAGTACGTAATGCCTTAGACCGAAAAAATTTAGTTGTTGAAAATAAGCGACTAAAAAAGAAAGTGTCTAAAAATTATGAGATGATTGGTAAGTCAGATAATATTACTGATATCAAAAATATGATTGAAAAGGTAGCTCCAACCGAAGCACGCGTTTTAATTATAGGTCCTAACGGTACAGGAAAGGAGTTGGTAGCACATTGGGTGCATGATAAAAGCGATCGCGCTTCTGGACCTTTTATTGAAGTAAATTGTGCGGCAATTCCTTCTGAATTAATTGAAAGTGAACTTTTTGGACATGTAAAAGGTGCTTTTACATCTGCTAACAAAGATAGAGCTGGTAAATTTGAAGCTGCCAACGGTGGCACTATATTTTTAGATGAAATTGGAGATATGAGTCTTTCTGCTCAAGCTAAAGTATTGCGCGCGTTACAAGAAAGTAAAGTACAACGTGTAGGTAGTGATAAAGATATTAAAGTTAATGTACGTGTTGTTGCCGCAACTAATAAAGATTTAAAAAAAGAAATTGCTGAAAATAGATTTAGAGAAGATTTATACCATCGCTTGGCTGTTATTTTAATTAAAGTGCCTGCTTTAAATGATCGTAGGGACGATATCCCTTTACTTGTCGAACATTTTTCTAAAAAAATCGCAGTTGCACAAGGTATTGCTCCAAAGTCCTTTTCCAATAAAGCTGTAAAACTTTTACAGGAATACGATTGGACTGGCAATATTAGAGAATTACGCAACGTTGTAGAACGTCTTTTAATTTTAGGCGAACAAGAAATTAGCGAAAATGATATCAAGCTTTTTGCTTCTAAATAATGATTAAAGGAGCATTTTTATTTTTTATTTTGATTTCAAACACGCTTTGGAGTCAACATGATCCTAAGGCTTGGGTTATTGGGCTAAATACAAATGCTCCCTTTTCTTCTCCTGAACAAATAGGAGGGAATTTTCAAATTAATTATGCACATAACTGCTACACTACTTTTGTAAACGAAATTTCTATTATCCCTTATCAGGAACAAACAACTTTCGAAATCGCTAGTAGTGCAAACCTAATCTTAAATAATTTTAAAAGGCAACACTTTATTCTTACCGGTGGAATTGGTTTGGCTTTAACTTCTGTTACGTTAACAAAAAAGGAGGTAAGAGATAGTTTTCTTTCCATTTCAGGAGAAACAAACCAGTATCATTTAGGAGCATTTGTAAAAATTCGAGGTTTGTATCAGTTTAAACCTTATTGGAATTTTGTAACTTCCGTAAACTTAAAAACATTAGGTAGTAAATTTGTTAACTTCTCTGTTGGGTTGAATTACGAATTTCCCTATCGATAAAAATAATAGCTATGAGCGATTTAATTGCTGATCATAATTTTGAAATTAAAAAATCTATAACCCGTGTAGATATTGGACTTTCTGACGATAAAGCTAAAGACAAACTTAAAAAGTTGAGAAAAAAGCTTGGAAAACTTCAAGATACATTATATGCACACGGAAAATACTCCATACTCCTTTGTATCCAAGGAATGGATACTGCTGGTAAAGACAGTTTGATTAGAGAAGTTTTTAAGGAGTTTAATGTTAGAGGAATTGTTGTACATAGTTTTAAAGTTCCTACAGAGTTAGAAAAGAAACACGATTACTTATGGCGCCATTATATTGCCTTACCTGCTAAAGGAAAATTTGGAATATTTAACCGTACGCATTATGAAAATGTACTGGTTACCAAAGTCCATCCCGAGTATATCTTGAGTGAAAATTTGCCTAACATTAAATCTGTTGACGATATTAATGAGGGATTCTGGGAAAAACGATACGAACAAATCAATAATTTCGAAAAACACATTGCTGATAACGGCACTATTATATTCAAATTTTTTTTAAACCTTTCCAAAGAAGAACAAAAAAATAGACTACTTAGGCGTATTGAAAAGAAAGAAAAAAACTGGAAATTTTCTCCTAGTGACTTAAAAGAACGTAAGCTGTGGGGTCAATATCAAAAATGTTATGAAACTGCTATTCAAAAAACCTCAAAACCACACGCTCCGTGGTACATTATTCCTGCCGACAGTAAACCAGTAGCTCGTTATTTGGTAGCTAAAACCGTTTTGGAACATTTACAACAATATACCGATATTAAGGAACCTGAATTAGATCCTAAAATAAAAGCAGAACTTTCCGATTATTTGCAAAAATTAGAAAAGGGTGAATAATCTTTTTTGATTGTTAATTTTCAAAAAAATACAATATAACTTCCTACTTTAGGTTAAATAATTTATACTAATGTGTACTTTTGAATCAAAAAAAGCTTGCTAAATAAATATACTAAAGAGTTTCCTAAAAACATACAAATTGCGGTTCCAGTGATGATTGGTCAAGTAGGTCAAATATTGGTGGGGCTTGTTGACAACATAATGGTAGGAAAACTTGGTGCGGCGTCTCTTGCAGCAGTCTCCTTAGCCAATGCTTTATTTGCAATAGCTATTTCTTTATCTATTGGTTTTGCCTTAAGCATTACTCCTTTGATTGCTGAAAGTGATGGAAAAAAAGATGTTAAAGGCGGGGCTAATATTTTTAAAAATGGCGTTTGGCTTTGTGTCGTAATTGGTTTATTGCTTTATGGACTAATAAAAGGCATTCAACCTTTTCTAGGTTATTTTAACCAACCCGAAGAAGTAGTATCACTTTCAATCCCCTACTTAAATATTATTGCAATTTCAATTATTCCATTTACCATTTTTATGGCTTTTAAGCAGTTTTCCGATGGAATGTCGGCTACACGTTATGCTATGATAGCAACTGTAATTGGAAATGCAATTAATGTAATTTTAAACTATTTATTAATTTATGGGAAATTTGGTTTTCCTAGGTTAGAATTAGAGGGTGCTGCTATTGGCACACTTATTTCAAGAGTATTAATGCTAATCCTGCTTATTTTTATACTAAAAGCGAAGCAAGAATACGTCCCCTATTTTAAAAACTTTTTTAAACGTATTTTTGACGGTAAAGCACTTTCAAGAATTTTAACTCTTGGTTTTCCAGTAGGACTTCAAATGCTTTTTGAATTTGGCTTTTTTTCGTCCTCAATAATATTATCTGGAAATTTAGGAACCGAAGACCAAGCTGCTAATCAAATTGCTTTAAATCTAGCCTCTATGGCATTTATGATCGCCATTGGATTAGGTGTTACAGCAACCATACGTGCTGGAAATCAATTAGGAAAAGGGCAATTTAAAGAGCTTGTACGTATTGTACGATCCATATTATTTTTAGTATTGATACTTGAATTGGTTTTGGCCATTTTCTTTGTGACTACCACCGATATTTTACCTCTGATTTATATCGATAATCCAAAAGTAATCAGCATCGCATCACAATTATTATTTGTAGTGGCTTGGTTTCAATTAAGTGATGGATTTCAAGTAACACTACTTGGAACACTTAGAGGAATGCAAGATGTAAATGTCCCTACAGTTATTGTTTTTGTTGCCTACTGGTGCATTGGTTTCCCAATTGCATATAATTTGGGGCAAGCAGATAGCTTGAGCGCACTGGGTATTTGGATTGGGCTTTTTACTGGCTTAGTAGCATCAAGTGTCTTACTATTTGTTAGGTATCGCTACTTAGTAGTTAAATATTTAAGGTTGGATGTTTCTTAATTGAATAAAGTTAATTTAAAGTGTGCTTTGACTGAAATTTGATTTTGAGACGCAAATTCCTATTGTATTAATTCACATATAAAAGTTATGTAAGATTCTGTTTTACAGGGCTTATCTATAATGTTTGTTATAATTTTCTTTATACCTTTTTAGTATTTTCTTAATACCAATTATTTTATAACAAGGTATCAATTAAAAAAAACGAGCTCCACATGTGAAACTCGCTTTTATTTAAATACATAGTATTAACTTAAAATATTCAACTTAATTTAATTCGTATTTCTTTAAATTATACTACAAATCAAATTTAAAATATTTATTAATTTTTAACAAACCTTGCTGTTTTCGTTTCTTTTAAAGAATTAACGACTGTAACAAAATAAATTCCTGCTGCTAAATTTTCTATGTTAATAGAATTATTTTGAGCAATAGTTACTTGACGTTTAGCCCCTGTAATATCATATACCTGAATTTCATAATCTATTTTATCATTTAATCCTAAAATAAATACTTTATCAGATGATGGGTTAGGGTAAAGCCTTAACCTGAGTGATTCATTTTTATTACTTGCTATTTTTGGACTAAAAGCCCTTCCCGTGCTTAATGTAATTTTATCTAAATTCCATTGCCAGATATTATTTCCTGAAGCATCAATCCTTATTAAATGACTTCCTTTTGATAAAATAACACTACCACCCGACACAGATGCAAAATTTTCCCAAGCTCCATTATTTGGAACATTTGTAGAAGTTATATTAGCTCCATCAACTGTCATTTGAATTTGAGCATTATCAGAAGGTGTAGAGATGCTATATTCGATAGTGTATGTTCCCGCTATAGCTATATCAATAGTATATTCAGCCCAATCTCCTTCATTTACATAATTAATTCTCGGAGCAGCTCTATTAACTCCTAAACCAGATCCTCCAAATTGAGTATCATTAAATACCCCACCAGTAGCATCAAAATCTTCTGCCTCAATTACAAGTGTTGCATTTTGATTAGATGTAGGAGCTTTACGCTCTACACGTATTGAATTGCTAGACAAATCGTAAATACCTCGCAAGTCTGAAATATTTTTACCTACATTTAAGCCTACTAATCCAGCCTCATAGGAAATATTCCATATTAAAGATACTCCTACGCCAGAATCATCAAAATCAAATGCCTCAAGTGTTTCAGGAATACTTAAAATGTTTGATGCTTCATCAGTAATAACCCATTTAGAAGTAGTCCCTAAATTTCCTGTTACAACAATTCCTGATACATTATCATCAATTCCATCACCTACTGTAAAAATAAATGGACTACCTGTTAAAACCCCACCGTTAACAACAGGTGAAGGTACTTCATCATTTTTTTGTTTCAGAATAACTTTATCAAGATTCCATTGCCAAACATTTGTACCAGAAGCTGTGATTTTAACTGATTGTACTCCTGCATTTAAAGTTATTACGTTACTAGATGTTAACGTATTATAATTATTCCAATCACCTGTATTTTTAACGCTATCTGTAGTAACTATACTCCCATTAATAGCTATTTGTATTTCAGCATTTTTAGAAAGAGTAGCTATTAAATATTCCAGAGTATACTCTCCAGCATTTGCAACATTAATAGTATATTCTACATAATCTCCACTATTTACAAACTCAATTCCTCTAGCAGTAGTACTTACTCCTAATCCAGGTCCAGAAAATTCACTATCATTAAAAGTTCCACCTGTAGCTGTAAATGTTTCAGCTTCAATAATAATTTTGTTTTTTGAAGGATTTGAAGTATCCGCAGCATTAACTATAACTGGAATCGTATCAGTAAATAATCCATCTTCAGAGGTAACTGTAATTATAGCTGTACCCGCAGCTATTGCAGATACTACACCTAAATTATTAACTGTAGCTATATTAGTATTATTAGACGACCACGAAACATTTTTATTAGTAGCATCACTCGGACTGATTGTTGACGATAATGGTCTAGTTTGATCTATATTTAAAGTTGTATTTGCTGTTGATATATTAATTCCGGTTACAGAAATAGTATCTGGAGGAGTTGTATCTCCATCCGTTGAATCATCAGTCACTGTAATAGTAATTACATCCGTTTTTCCTCCTTCTAATGATGATGCTGTAATAATTGTTACACCTTCAGATATTGCAGTAACAGTTCCTAAATTATCAATTACGGCAACACTTGAATTTGACGAGGCCCAACTTATCGATTTTATCGTTGCATTAAAAGGGATTACTGATCCTCGTAAATTAAAAGTTTTTCCAACTTCAATTGATGAGTCTCTTGGATAAATACTTACTCCATCTACCGCTATTGTAGTATCAGTAGGTCCAACAGGAGTACCTGCGACTGTAACTGTTGTAATTCCAACTATATTTCCGTCTTGTGTTTCTATTTCTGCTGTAACTGTTCCTTGAGATAATCCTTTTACTAAGCCTCTCCCATTTACTATTGCTATTTCGCTATTACTTGTTGTCCAACTAACAACTTTTTTTGTTGCATTAGCAGGAGTAACAATAGCTTCCATTTGAAAAGTTTCCCCTGGCCTAATCGTAACATTTTTTGTAGTTATTGTTACTCCTGTCACTGGTATTTTTCCTCCAACAGGTATAGCATCGTATACTCTAATCCAATCAATTAAATATGTATTTCGACTATTTGCATCGTTTAAATCCTCTTTAGTTGGATATATATCAAGATCAGATAACCAATCTTGTTGCTCCATATTTATAATAATATGCTGTGGCTTACTTAACCCTGTTCCTCCTGTATATCCGTATTTATCAAGTGCATCAAAAGTAGTTGTATGCTCTGATAAATCCCCATCAGGATCAATGAAATTGTGTTCATTCTTTTTAATTGTACGAACTAATTTTCCATTAATAAAATACTGAGCTTCATGAGGGTTTACCCAATACACTCCAATAGTAAAAAAATCATCTCTCCAAGTACTTTTTCCTGTTTCATAATACCAAGTACCAAAAACTCCTTCTTCGTCTCTTGGTTGGTAATCTGTAAAAGGCTGTCTAATGAAAGTATGATGACTTAAATGAATTCGCTCATCCAAAAACTCTTTTCCTTCTTGCTGGTTTGGATAAGATTCTAACATATCTAATTCTTCAGTTTCATCTCCACTAATCATCCATATATTATTGGCTAACATACATCCTGCCTGTTTAACTTTAGCTTCCATATACATTGGATAAGATAAAGTTGCTTTTGATGATATACATCCGGTATATATAATTGGAAGCGTATTATCCCATGCTCCATGAATATTTAGCATTCCGTTAGTAATCCATGAATGGTCCTTATGGTAAGAGGTTAAGGATGGTCCTGAAAAATTATTGATATATAACTCTTTCCACCTCTTTTCAAATTCGGGATGTAGATTTTTACTTGACGATTCGTAATCGAAACTATCTGATACTGGGTTTAATTCCCAAATCATTCCAGGAGGAGCTTGAGCTGGTACTTCCATACCCTTCCAATCTTGCGATTGAACACCTGTTGTAACTAAGCAGATTCCTGCTAGTAATAATTTTATTGATTTCATAATTGATAAGTTGATTGGAGCTATACCTATTTAAAGCTCCAACATTAATTGATTTGATTAAATATTTTACTTCTGCAAGTAATAATTATTCCATCAAATAAAAACAACAATCAACTAGACTATAAATGAACTTATTAGCTGTATTAGCCGTATTAAGTATACATAAAGTCTATTTTTATAAACATATAGCAACTTATTGTAGGTATAATATAATTATAACGATTTCGTTAATTTTTATAAAATATTTTTTAAATATGAAAAAAATTAGGTTATTTAAAGTGTGATTATAAACAAATTAAAATTTAATCTATATTTTTTTTACAAAAAAAGTTCCTTGATTAATACTACTAAAACTTAATCTAAAAATTATAATAAAAAAAGAGTCTCAACACCAAAGGCATTGAGACTCTAAATTCTTACTTTTTATATTTTATTTACACGTGTAATGCTCTGTCTTCTGTCGCAGCTAAAGCGGCTTCTTTGATCGCTTCAGTAAATGTTGGATGCGCATGACTCATACGAGAAATATCCTCTGCACTAGCTCTAAACTCCATTGCTGTTACAGCTTCGGCGATTAAATCTGCACAACGCGCTCCAATCATATGAACACCCAATACTTCATCTGTTTTTTTATCTGCTATAATCTTCACAAAGCCGTCTAAATCGCTACTAGCTCTAGCACGACCTAAAGCTCTAAACGGAAACTGTCCTACTTTATATTCAATTCCGGCAGCTTTTATTTCTTCTTCTGTTTTTCCCACAGCTGCAACCTCAGGCCAAGTATAAACTACTCCCGGTATTAAATTATAATCAATATGTGGTTTTTGTCCTGCCAACAATTCCGCCACTAAGACACCTTCTTCTTCTGCCTTGTGTGCTAGCATTGCTCCTTTTACAACATCACCAATCGCATATATATTAGGTACGTTAGTCTGTAAATGTTCATTAGTTTCGACTTGCCCTTTCTCAGTAGTTTTTACACCAACTCCATCCAGGTTTAAGCCTTTTGTATATGGACTTCTACCTACGGAAACTAAACAATAATCTCCTGTAAAAGTTACTTCTTGTTCTTTTTTATCTGTAGCAGTAATATGAACTTCATTACCATTATTAGCTACATTTTTAACGCAATGTTTTAAATAGAATTTAACCCCTTGCTTTTTTAATCCTTTAGTCAACTCTTTGGATAATGCAGCATCCATTCCTGGTATAATTCGATCTGCATATTCTACTACAGAAACTTCAGCACCTAATCTTTTATATACTTGTCCTAATTCTAAACCAATAACTCCTCCTCCAATAATTACTAAGTGCTTTGGAATTTCTTTCAATTTTAAAGCTTCAGTAGAAGTAATTACACGCTTTTTGTCTACTGTTGCAAAAGATAATTGAGATGGTTTTGAGCCTGTAGCTATAATGGTATTTTTAGCTTCAATTTCTGTTACTTTCCCTTCACTATCTGTAATATTGATATGTGTAGCATCTTTAAAACTTCCCGTTCCTGTAAAAACTTCAATTTTATTTTTGTCCATTAAATATTGTACTCCCGAACAAGTTTGATCTACAACATTTTGTTTACGAGCAATCATTTTTTCAAGATTAGCTTTAATATCTCCTGAAATTTCAATCCCATGTCCTTCAAAATGTTTTGTTGCATGCTCATAGTGATGTGAAGAATCTAGTAAAGCTTTACTTGGAATACAACCAACATTTAGACAGGTACCACCTAAGGTACTATACTTTTCAATAATTGCTGTTTTCATTCCTAATTGTGCACAACGAATTGCGGCTACGTAGCCTCCGGGTCCTGAACCAATAATGGCTACATCAAATAAACTCATATTTATTTTTTTAATTGAATTTCGATATAACAAATGTACGAATGTTTCTGCTTGAAATAAATTGGTTAACCCAAATAATACGTATTAATACTTAGAATTTAATCTTTGTCTTATTTTTTAAAAATGCTTACTCAAAAAACCATATTTTTACGAAAAAAACTAATTAAGTTGAAGCGGTATTTATATTTTTTAATTTCACTGATAAGTATCTTACTATGGAGTTCCTGTAGAAAAGATTTTGATTTTGATCCTGCTCAGGCTAATCAAATATCATTTTCCAGTGATACTATTTTTTTAGACACCTTATTTACCAACATAAGGTCGAGTACTAAGATCTTAAAAGTATACAATAACTCTAATGATGACATTAGTATTTCTCAAGTTAAACTAAGAAGAGAAATAGATTCTAAATATCAATTAAATGTAGATGGATTTCCTAAAGATGATACTCCTTTAACTTCTACTTCAGGTAAAATATTTGAAAATGTAGAAATTCTAGCAAAGGATAGTATTTTTATTTTCATAGAAGCTACGATTAATCCTAATTTAGATGAAATTGATTCCGAAAACAATTATTTAGACGAAATACAATTCAAGACTTCAAATGGCATAAAAGAAATACAACTTTCTACCCAAACAATTGATGCTGATTTTTCTTTTAATGAAAAACCTAATCGCAATTTTATTACAGAACAACGTGATGAAAAAGGTGATTTTATTGTTTTAAAAGGTTATGATCTAAAAGATTCTGAATTAAATATCACAGCTATTAAAGCAAGAGTTTTTTATGGGTATGCTGTAGTAACCTCTGGACAAACATTAACAGTTAATGCGGGTTCTCGACTCTATTTCCACAGAGACTCAGGCTTAATTATTGAAGATGGAGGTATCCTTAATATTGTAGGAGAAGAAAGTCCTGAGGACAAAGATAATCCCTTTAAAAATGGAGTAGTAATAGAAGGTGATCGCATTGACGAAGACTTTGACAACCTTCCTGCACAGTGGAATTTTATTTGGGTACAAAAAGGAGGAAAAGCTACAATTGAAAATACCATTATTAAAAATGCAACTACAGGTATTATTACTGAAGGAACTGGTAATGAAATTACTCCTAATATTATTTTAGAAAACGTTCAGATTTATAATATGCAGACAGTGGGCTTACAAGCAAATGCATCTTTTATTAGCGGTAACAATGTAATTATTAATCAAAGTGGTCGCGCTTCTATCAATGTTGAACAGGGTGGTACTTATAACTTTACGCATGCTACTTTTTCAAATGTATTTAGTTTTGGAAACCCATCACGAACAGCTATTGTGTTTAATAATACCTCTAAAAATGATAGTGATGTAACTACTACAAATCTAAAGGCAGATTTTACAAATTGCATTATAACTGGCAATAAGAGTGATGAAATTACTGTTACAAATTCGGATCAAGCAAATTTTAGTGTTTCTTTTGAGAACTGTTTAATTAATTTACGTAACAATACTACTGAACTTGACAAAGAAAACACAAGCCTTTTTACGAACTGTATTTTTAATGAAAAACCAAAATTTAAAAACACAAGTCTTAATATGTTTCAGATTGAAGATGAATCTCCTGCTAATGGAAAAGCTAAATTTATAGCAGGAAAAGATTTAACGGGTACTCAAAGAGTAGCCCCTTCGGATATCGGAGCCTATGAAAGTATTACTTTTGACAAATAAAGAAGATAAAATCAATGGAACAAAATACTCCGAAGAAAAAAGATAACGGATTAAATAACTTAATTATTAATATTGTACTACCCGCTATTATCCTTATGAAAGGAGCTAAATGGTGTGTAAAATTAGGAATAGAATTAACCTCCGTACAGATCCTTTTAATTGCACTTGCCTTTCCTTTTTTTTATGGCTTATATGACTTTTTTATAAAGAAAGAAAAAAACTTTATTCCAGTTTTAGGGTTTGTAAGTATCCTGCTTTCTGGCATTGTAGGAGTCCTAAAACTTTCTACTGAGTTAATTGCTATTAAAGAGGCTGCCATTCCATTTATTATTGGTTGTGTAATTTATTTTTCTAATTATACCTCCTTCCCTATCGCACCAAAATTTTTGTATCACGATGATGTATTTGACAAGAATAATATTAATACAAATCTAAACGAAGAAAAGCAAAACACTCTAAAAAGTAATATTAGGAAAGCTTCCTTTTTCTTATTCTTATCTTTTATGTTATCTGCTGTATTAAATTATGTTTTAGCCAAATATTTTGTAAAAAGTCCAACAGGTACCGAAGCTTTTAATGACGAACTAGGTCAAATGACCTTATATAGTTATCCGATTATAGTAATTCCATCGATGTTAATTATGATTGGTATTATTTGGTATATATATGCCAGTATAAAAAAATTAACTGAATTAGATAGTAATGGTATTTTCATGTTTAAAAAAGAAGAAACGAAATATGAACTTGACGATGAAGATTAAGAAAAAGTACTCGTTCAACGCTTAACGCTTCCATTCTTAATTTAGCTTACATGAGGTTTTTTTAAGTAAAAAACTATATGCAATAGTCTCGAAACTATATTATTAGATAAGAAATTGATAAAGCGCCTATGTATAGAATGTTCAATTTGATAACTATTCTCAATTCATCATTTAACAGCCTAATAAATATATGTACTCCAGTATATAGGAGTTTCTAATAAGCGAAAAAAAATTAATTGTATACCAAATTAATAGCTAAACAATATAACTTAGTACAAAAACGTTATGATAGTCCAAAAATTACAGCTGTTTTAAGATTTAAAGGCTACACTATATTAGAAAAATGAGTTGCTAAAAATTACTTTAAATATGGGATAACTGATTTCTTCCCCCAATAGTTTGCATAACACTTATTACAGAAATAATTAGAATCCTTAATTTCAACTTATAAATGCTACAGCAAAACTGTTGCTTTTATAAGTTGAAACTAAGGAACTCTACTACAATAGTTACCCATAAAAAAACGACCTAGTTAAAAGTGGATAATATATTAAGACCGTTGCAAGGGATCTTGCCTAACACCTATAAATCTCGTATTTTTTATTTATGGAACTAGTCAAACACCCGACCTTTGCAGATAGCATTTGCGACACGCGCGCACGCAAGATAAAAGGCACTTTTTTTACACAAATAAACACTCTATTGGATTGGACTCCGATAGTAGCTGTTTTAAAGACACACTACACTAAAGGCAAAAGTGCGACAGGTAAGCCAAGTTATAGCGGATTGT
>Ga0209831_1002108_pt1 | contig 17573 bp, 16 predicted proteins | sample Maine_Asex4_meta_FD_187451 | JGI IMG/M metagenome (GOLD analysis project Ga0209831, IMG submission 187451) | Marine algal microbial communities from Maine, USA - Maine_Asex4_metaG (SPAdes) (version 2) | ecosystem: Host-associated > Algae > Red algae > Unclassified | place: Maine, USA | collected...
TTTATGGTTTTTAGTATGTTATCTGATACTATAAAGATACGAATAAACTACAGAAAAAACAAAAAAAAAGTAGTAAAAAGTGAAAGAAATACTGTATCTTTATAGTATGAAAATACTGATAAGCGGCTCTAGAAAGCTCACAGATAACACCACCTACACGCAACTGGAAAAACTGCTACACACCCTGCAACCAACACACATACTGCACGGTGGCGCTAAGGGCGTGGATATGCTAGCCGACCGCTACGCCACCGAAAACCAGCTACCAACAACGGTCATAAAACCCGACTACGAAAACCGGGGAAAATACGCGCCACTAATCAGAAACACTGAACTGGTAGCACTGGCCGACAAAGTAATCTGCGTATACGCCGCCGACCGAATCAGAAAAGGCGGAACGGGCGACACCTACAAAAAAGCCACCAAAGCCGGAAAACTGGCCGCCGAACTAATACCCGAAAAAAACCAACTCACCAGACCACTGCGGCTCTTCTAGACCACCGCAGCCACGCCAAGCAGGTCAAACATAAAAGACTAAATACTTTTCTTCAATTGACGAGGGAAAGCTCAGAGAAGGGCTGCTGGCAAGCGTCGGTGACTGCTGAGGATTCGCGGGTTTGGACGGAGGCAGGAACAAGCGCCCGCAGCCCGGATCTGATGCGTTGGCAGGCGACAGCAAAATAAGGGCATGCGGCCATGAGCCGATGCAAGCAACTTTTGCGCGCTGGCAATAAAGAGCCATCAGGCAAAAAACGATTTTAATAAATTGGTTTTAAATTCTGGGATCGGGATGCCAGATCTCCCACCGAAGCATGGGAGATGGGCTTGGAAAAATCAGTAGTTGGAGATTGAGTCAAGAGGCGCTGCTGCTTAGTTTTAAGGCTAGCAGCTGCGCCTGTGTCAGGAACATGTACTCCGTCCGGCCTAGCGTAATGCGAGTGCTTGTGACAAGCTTTCTAAAACTATTAGCCAAAAGAAAAAGGTAAATCAATAATTGGTTAAGAGTGCTGCTACTCAGTTGAAGGCAAAGAGGGGAGAGTAGTGGCACGAGCGTCGGTGAACAAGTGTTTTCTTTCAAACTCTTGGGAACGGGCTTTCTTTTGTCAAACTACAAAGTACTCGATCCGTACTTCGTGGTAATAGGTGTACTTCGGCTAGTTCGCTAGTCGAGACTATCTACTTGATTCTCGGATGGCTTTCTTTTTTAATCATTACTATAATCAAAGCCAGGTTAAAAATTGTTTTCTAAATTTGACAAAGTGTAGCCTTCTCTCTTTAATTCTTTAATTGGGTCAGTTTTTAATTTATAATATTCTATCTGCCTTAAATGGTCCTCAACCCCATATTTACCTCCTAACGATGCAACAGAAAGTCCACCATTACTTTCAAATTTAAGGCCACAACAAAAAAAAATATTTAAATTGACAATATATTGTGACAACTTTAATCGCATCATCTACAACTTTAGGTTCAGATTGTTTTTTTGGAATATTTTTTTTAGTTTGATAATTTTCTCATCAAATCGATATTCCATTAAAACATCTTCATCAAAATATTCTTTTGAACTGATATTAAATTGTTTGAGAGTGGAATGTTTTATTGTGCATATTTCTCCATTTTCTTTTTCTATCAAAATTGTTGTCCCTTTTATTGCTCTTAGTTTTTTATTTGGATAATATGCAAAATGGACTGCTTTCCAAAAAGGACCAAAATTAATATCGGTATAATATTTTTGAATAAAGGAAGTGAAATCTATCTCATTGTATTTTTGGCAATTAAAGATGTAACTAACATTCCATTCATTGCTTTTCTTTATTAATAGTTGATATTCGTTTTTTTTATGTTGAAATTGATATTCAATAGAACCTCTTACTATAATTTTTTTGTCGTTTATATCAAATGCTTCATAGTAGGGTTGAGCATCTCCAAAATCAATAAAATACGGATTGTTGTTAAAATAACTAATAATAGCAATATGCCGTTTTTCCGCATTTGGTCTGCCACATAAAATATATTGAACATCATAACCGATTTCATTTAAAAGATAAAACATAAATCTATTTATATCTAAACAAATGCCACCAATTCCTGAAAGCATATTTTTTTTAATATCTTCTAAAGTTGGAATTTTACCAAGACCATTGTCAATCATAGAAATGTTGTGCCAAGGAATATATTTAGCAACACTTTCAATAATATGGTTTAAAAAATCTAATGAATTATTTCTTAAACTTTTATCGACTTGAATTATATCAAGAAATGTATTTATTTCGGTTTTAGATAATTTCATTTTCAGTTATAAATTTTCTTTCTAATTTGTAATCCCCTGTTGCTCAAGTTTATTTTAACTCATACTGATTAATTCATCAATACTGAGGTCATGTGGATTGATATGGTGTCGTTATATTTTACGTTATTAGTATACCGGAGCTACAGGCCTAATTAAATTCCATATTCAATAGTTCTTTTAGTTCATTCAGTCTGTCAGGCTTTACAAAAAATCGGCTATATGATGGTAAAACTGCTTCTTCATTTTCTTTTTTAGAGATTATTGATACTGAAGTATAACCTATTTGTTTTGCAATTTTTATTAATTCAAGATTATAACAACCTGCTGGAAAACAATATGCCTTAACTGATTTATTAATTTTTGATTCTAGCCATTTCTTTGAATTAAGCAGCTCATCAAATATTTTCTCTGTTGTTATATAATCTGCAGTTAACAAAGAGTGCGATACTCCATGGGAACCAATTTCAAAACCATTTTCTGATAGTTCTATTAGTTGCTTGGCACTCATATATTGTACTCTGCTTTTATTTGGTATTTTAGTGAAAATTGTGTGAAGCATTTCTTTTTGCCTCTCTGGGTCTTCCCAATAGAATGTCTTTTTAATGTTACCAACGATATATTCCGCTCTTTCTTTAGCTGTTAATTTCATTGCGTCAACACACTGGTAATAGGTATCAAGAGGTAATACACTTTTGTTTTTAGATGTGCTGACAAGAGGGAAAAAAGTCGCTGTAGCTTCCATTTTTTTTAACAAAGGATAGGCATAATAAAAGTTATCAGCATAGCCATCATCAAATGAAAGAGCTACTACTTTTTCTTCGTTAATTTGATTTTCAAGCTCCGAGATATTGACAAATTTATAATTGTTTTCAGAAAGCCATAAAAGAATCTGCTCCAGGTATTCCTGTGAAATAAGTGTTCCAAAATCAGAATATGCATTTGGGCTCGTTATAAGTTTTTGTGGTAAAACTCTATGAAACATTAGTACTTTAGCCATTTATTTAAAATTGTGATTATCAGTCAGGTCAAAATTAAAATGCTTTTTTACGACTTCTGCTAGATTGTCTGGTGTTACTCCATTAAGAATATAATACTCTTTATCATTATAAAATTGAATTTCGTTATTTCGAAGAAACAAAAAGCTATCATCAACAATCATTGAAAACCTTAATCCTCTATCGAATGGATATATTTTGTTACTAGTAAAACGGTTCCTGATATTCTCTCTTACCGATTCTTGACTTTGAGGAGTGAGATTAAATTCCATTTGTAACTTTTCTTCATCAAGTCGTGTGTGGAAAATTCTGACAGTTTTATTATGAATTTCTGACCTAAAGTTCATCCCATAACAGGTATAATTAACCTCTTTATTGACAGGATATAAATAAAGTGAGGGCCATCCATTTCCAACATCTGCGAAATATGAATTTTCCTTAAACTCTATTCTGGCTAATTGGTGGTTGAATTTATTATCGATTATTGCTGTATGCAGATAGGCTTTGATACCTTTTTTATTTAAAGCATCTACGTAAGATTGTGTTTTACCGGAACAAGTGCCACCTATACAAGAACTGAATTTTGAAGTTTCATTTAACCTATGAAAATTATGGAACGGTTCGGTTCTAAATTTTTCCAATAGAACTTTCTCTGCAATATTTATTCTTTCCATAGTTATTTATGTTTTATACCCCTTTTCTCGATCGCTTTATCAAATACTGGATAGCTATGGAAATATTTGTCGACTTTTCTATTTGGGTATAATTTTCTCCATATTTTATAAAGTTCTTCTTTCTCGCTTCGGCCATTTTTTGTCAAAAATTCAACAACTATCTTCCGGATGCCACTACCAACATCAAATGATATTTTCTTCCTGGACGCTATCTCCCCGGGAAGCAGGTGAGCAAATGTTTTCCTTAAAATAACTTTGTTTATATCGAGTTCAAAAACATCGTTAATCTTGAGGTTTTCTGCATAGTCTCTAATTTTCTGATCCAGAAAAGGGCAACGAACTTCTATGCCGTGAGCCATACTGCTTAAATCCAGTCTACGCAGTTCGGTAAAATGCATATCGTCAATTAAAGATTCTTGCTTCAGTTGCCATTCTTTTGCATTAAGTCCATTGTAGTAGCCTCCAAAAAATTCATCCGCTCCTTCACCAGAAAGTACTACTTTGATTCCTTGTCTCTTTGCTTCTCTGGAAAGGAGATAAGTAGCAAGTCCATTGCTTATTATGGATGGGTTATAACTTTCTGTATGATAAACTACTTCCTCCAATAATTTCTCTATTTCCTCCTCCTTCATTGGGAGCGGAACTCTGGTAACATTATTGAGTTTACATTGCTTGACCATTAGATTAGCCATTTTTAAATCATCTCCGGATTCCGAACCTAAAATAAAATAATGAATTTCCTTGAAGTACTTTTTTGACAGTATCGTAATAATAGAACTATCAAGTCCACCACTTAGAAATACTCCAAGCTTATGGTTACTGGATGGTAGTCTTTTTCTTACTGCTTCGTCTAACAGTTTAAATAAATTGTCAGTGTATTCCGGGCATATATGATTATGCAATAATTTCAAATTGTCAAAACCAGAATCCAGGACCGACATTCCACAAGGAGCCTCTTTGAACCAATCTAAATCTTTGATAGCTTTTAGTTCACTAGTAATAAAATAGTCTTCGTTAGATTTTCCATAAAACAGTGGTTTCTGTCCAATATGATCACGAATTAAATATACTTTACAATTTTGTTTATCATAAATAATTCCTGAATAAAATCCATCCAGCTCGGGAAGAACCAAGGCTTTGTTTTTTGAAAAAAGAGGTAAGATAACATGGGTATCGCATTTACTCGAAATATTAATACGATGTTTTTTTTTGATTTTATTATGATTATATATTTCGCCATTAAAGACTCCCACATAATTTTCAAATATACAAGGTTGTGCTCCCTTTGCGTTTGGTTCATTAATAGATAAACGAACGAAACCTATGGAAATATCACTTGCTTCCCATATTTTACAATCATCGGGTCCACGATGACCAATTAATTTCAGACCCTCCTTTAAGTTTCTGGAAGCTGAAGGACCTTTAAAAAATAATACTCCGCACATCTTTAAACTAACTATTTGAGATATTTTTTCTGATTTTCATGATTAGTTCTCCAAGTCTATTCTGACCACTACCGTCACCTCCATCTCCCCAGTAGTAATCGTTTTGCGTATGTTCTGCAATATGCCGATTCTCGGTACTTGCAAGTTTATATGCGAGTTGAGGATGCTGACTAAACTTGGCTTTAAGGGCTTCTAGCATCACATCTTCTTTAATCGCTTGCCATTTTTTACTGTCATATTTTTCTTTATTAAATTGTGCTATTTCTTTAGCTTGCATTGGCGAACTGGCCAGACGTATTTTTGATTCCAAATCACTACCCTTAAACTTCTGCGACTGGTAATAGTGTTCAGCTGTTTGCCAAATAACATTTTTTAGAAAAACCGGATGAGGAGAAAAATTGGAAAATTCTCCCCATTGTTGATCTGAATGGTAAAAATGAACTGGCAAGCTCGAATCCTCGATTTTATCAAGTGGTAGCTTATGGCCTAGCTTGAGATTCTTGCTATTTAGATAGTCTTTGTTTTCAGGACGAATAGTAGGATTCGTATAAACCAGTTCGACCTGTATTCCAGCATCCTCCAGAGCTATCTTCTTTCTTAGATTATTGGAAATAAGTCTCACCTTTGAAAACCCAAAATCAGATAGTATTTTGATGGCTTCATCATAAGATCTAATATCTTGTTCCAGGCCCATCTTTTCAAATGATTCAACTGTATCAATCTTCTCAAGTTGCATTTTACTTACTGCTTTTATTTTGGCGGACAATCCATGCCCTCGCCCTTCCTGAAGTAAATGAATAATAAATCCGGCTCTTTCTGTTGCTATCATCTTCATACTTTCACGTAATTGGTCAGCACAATCGCAATCCCTGGCACCAAAAACTTCTGAGGCTAAACATGAAGAATGTATTCTGAACAAAGGATTGTTTCCTTGTGTCGTAATATCCCCGTAACTAATCAGGCGAACTGTCTCACTCTCTGTGTCATACATTCTGAAGTCACCGATTGCTGTTGGTAATAAACAGTAGGTATCTTTTTTCATATTTTCATCCTTTCTTTTCTGTAGTGGCAAATAATTTGGAATCTGAATGTATTGTAGAAAGGAACAGTTTTACGCTTGCAAATTCCATTTGCGTAACCCCTTTCTTTATCTCGCTGTAATTATCTATTGTAAATGACTCTTTCAGATATTTCAATAAATCACCCAATTCTTCATCAGAGGAAATGACCGCGATAGTCTTTACCAATCCTATTATCCTCATGTAACTTTTATAGAGTTTATGTAATCGAACTTTTCGATATTCTATTATCATGGACCATAACTTTTTCATTTCCGTTTCTGTAAACTGTAGAGAGTGGTGCTTGTTTTCATTTAAAAAATCACATAAGGCTGCATATATTGTTGAACCAACAATCTCATCAATAACTTTAGGTAAATTCAGACTCTTTTCTGAAGTGACACGACCATCATGTAAAATTGGAAAAGGAATAGCCACTATATTCATGTCGTTTATATGTTTATTGATAATTGCCCATACCATATCAGAACGTCGTCCCTCTCTTCCATTAATTTTGAGAATTAGGTTAGGTGCTTTTAATAGAGCATCTGTGTTTAAGATGAAGGTATTGCCGCCACGATTTACAGACGGTTTTGCATGATTCAAAGGATTGCCTGTAATTTTAGAAGAAATAATTGGTCTCGTAAATGAATGACCTGTAACTATCAAAGGTGCGCTGGTTAATAATCTTTGATAAGCCTCACCGACAGTTTCACCTTCGAAATTTGGTTCTATCCAGTGGGGACTTTCCAAATGTGCAGTATGTTTTCTGGAAAGGTCATAATAGTAATCTGGATACTTGGTTCTTCTGCTCTGATTTTCATTTGAGCGATTTGGTAAAACTGATTTTGGATCCAAACGCTTAAGCCATAAAAGATTATGATATAAATCCACAAGCAATACACGTAAGCCATTTAGAGGAGGATTGGGAGAAGAACCTTCAAAAGAACCAATCAAAACATCTATTCCATTCATTTTAAAAACGGGAAGCCAAGGTATATAATTCATTGCACGAGAATCAATTCTCATGTCATCGTCTAATATCCATGAAATAGCTTTAGCGTCTTTTTTTGCTTTCAGTCCAACGTATTTTTGTAACATGGTACGTGCCTGTGCTATTCCAACAAGACCTCGAGGACGATCCATAAACACCTGACCAAATAAACCTGCTTTCGAATCATTAATTTGAGTACTTACATTAATGAAATCAACTGCTATTTTTTTTGCGAGAGGGTAGTGCAAACGTTTTTGAAGATTGGTAGACTTAGTGCCATTGCATAGCACTAAAATTTGTATGCTATCCAGGCAGTAAAGGTTATCTAATTGAAATAGACTTGAGATAAGCTTATTTAATGACTTACCATCACCTGAAATTACCCCGATATATAAATTGAAATTTTTTACTGATCGGTCAATTTTAGGTATACGATTTTTTAAATCCAAATTTGCATTATCTTTTTGTACTTTTATAGATTTAGGCGTCCAATTAAACAAGTTTTTTGTTCGAATAATAAAATTGTCTTTCTGATCCCGGGTCATTCTTCCACTATGCTTTAGCCAAAACTCTTTCAGACCGTCATTTTTCGTTTTATTATTTGGATTACTGTACCTGGGTCTATTGGACTCAGCATAATGGATTATGGCGAAATCAGGATTTTGCCTATAGACAATATCTTTTAAATCGCATAAACGGATGCATAAATCTCTGTCATTAGAAGGAGATTGATTTTCATCAAAGCATCCTGCTTCTAATAGAGTCGATAGACGAATAAATAAATTCGAGCCTTGAATGCCAGGGTTTCCGACAAGAAACATATCAGAGTTAACGCTCTTGGGTACGTTTTGTAAAATTGGCTGTTCTAAGATGTTTTCTACCCTATAGAAATTGGTAGATATCCAATCAACTTTGTTATTATCATCAACTATTTCACAACAACCAGAAATATAATTTTCCTTCCATTCGTCATCATCATCAAGAATAGCGATATAAGCATTACTGGAGTTTGCATAGTTTTCAATAATATAATCAATGCCAGTGTTAGTAGCACCAGAAACTCCAGGAGTTCTTTGATTGACGAGATAAGTTGATTTTACTGACTCATTGAATTCGTAAACGATACTTTTATTTTCTTCAATATATTCCTGGTCAGAGTCATCACTAACTATTACTTCACTTATTATTGCTGATTGTTTTCCAACTGACTTAAGCGCCCTTTCCTTCAATAACTGTGGGCGGTTTTTTGTTGTAATTAATACTACTATCTCGTTCATTGATACTTCACAAATTTTTACAGCCAGTCTGTAATTTTTTTCCAATCGTTTTTTTGTAACTCATACTTTCGATTTCTAATACCTAAACCACCAGTGTGATACAGAGCAAATATTTTGGTATTATCCACTTCAATAGGATTTTGAGTTATTGTGCTTTTTAGGGATCCAGTTTTAAACTTGAATATTTTTGAAACCGACTCTAGAGATTTTAGTCCGACACATACTATTATTTTGGGTTTAATAATATCGATAAGTGGTGCAAGAAATTCTTCTCTACTCGGTTTCATCCATTTATCTTTGAAATTTGATGACATACTTCCATCTTTCAATGCCATAACACAGTTTGTAAAGAACAATTTGTGTTCAAGGTTTGGAGATTTTGGATGTCCTGGATCCCGTCCTATTAATTTAAGTAATTCTGCAAGGTTTTTATTGGAAGGATATTCGTAGATATTTTCAAACCTTTCAACTTCTCCTTCGGTCTTCTCGAAGGTAGCGTAATCACTAAATTCTTGTCCTATAACCATGATTTCGGCATTTAAGTCATTATGCCAGTTAGCCCATGGTTCAATTTCATTTGTGTCGAATATTGATTCTGATGGGTTCCTTAATCCTTCACCAAAGTTGTATTTTTTGCGCTTTTCTACTAGTTTTAAATATTCTTTTGTTTTACTCATGTGTAATTATTCATTTTCAGTTTCTAATTTTTTAGATAATTGGCTACAACGGGTTCGCATAGCCGCAGTTGATAGCTTTTACTGTCTATGCATTATTATATACTACTATTTTTGCCATTTTGTTATTTTCTGTCTATCTAAAAAATTATCAATTTTGTATTCAAAAGCGCGTATGATTTTCTCATTTTCAGTATTTAAGAAAAGAATGCCAAAGTCGTTGAGTTTAATACACGGTATTTTTCTGTCATTATTCTCATATTGAAATACTTCTGTCATTAAGCCCATAAGGCTTTTCCTTTCATAATAGATACTGTTAATAAAACTTTCTTTTGTCCTACCAAGATTCCTGCTAATGCAAACAAAATCGTCTGTAATTATTTTATAAAGTCTTTCAAATTCTTTAACGTTACAACAGTCCACAAATACTTTTATTAGTTCTATGGTTTTTTGATCGTCAATAGCATATTTGTAGTTTTTGTGATTGACGATTTTGTCAAGGATTTCAAACTTATTCTTAGTTTCATTATCATTAGGTTTTATGTCTAAGGCCATTTTATAATACTTTAAAGCTACTTCGTCTGCACTGTCATTTGCGTAGCCTAGGTTTTTCTCAGCAGTTTCAATGTATTCTCTAAATAGCTCTATATCTCCCATTTTTACAAGTATTATAAAATATTGAATTAAAGTCCTGGATCTCTGTCTAAAGATCAATAAAGATATTAAAAAAATAAGAAATACAAATTTCAAAGAACAAAAAGCAGAGCCAAGAGTGATACTGCTCACCAAACACCCAGCCCGAAGAGTAGCTGCACGATCGCCAGAAACAAGCGCCTGTTCCTGCAATGTGCGTATGCAAGCTCTTGTTACCAGGCTTTGCTCAAATTTTGTGCAATTAGAACAAGAGAACTATGATTCAAATAACCTGGAAAAGGCAGCTCGACCTCCCACCGAAGCATGGGAGATTGGGCTGCCTTATCAGTAAATAAAAGTCGAGCCTTGAGGTGCTGCTACTCAGCGGAATGCTTTGCGTTAAGGATAACTGCACCTGCGTCAGAGAACAAGGGCTCAGCCCGGTTTGTATGATGGCGAGCGCTTGTGATCTGGACTTCGTCTTAAAACCCAAAGTTACCACGCTGTCCTTTTTTGTATAGTCTTATCCTTCTTTCCAATTCTTCATTTGCTTGAAACATATTTCCGTTAAATATTCCAAGTCTCTTCCAGCCTGGATTGTAACCTCTTCTCTCCTCGCTGAGGAAAGAGACATGTCCAACATCCTGTTCAGGATGATATTCTAAAATCATTGAATTCTTTTCTTTCATAATAAAAATTATTTGTTAGTGATATAAATAGAAGTCGTTAATCCAACCTCTTAATTCTTTTTTTATTAAACAGATAGACGCTCAAAATTCTCCTTACGGAAAATCATCAAACTCCAACTTCAATTCCTGACAAATATCCCTAATCTCCTCGTGCGTAAAAAAAGTAAAATGTGGATTTAAATAATTAGCGATCAAAGTAGAATTCAAACTTGCCGGAAATAAATTCTTGATCTCGGAATATTTCACGCCCAACCTTTTAGCCAGCGCCTTTCTAAACCGTTTTTTGACTTTTACCTTTTTAACAACTTGCTGGAATCTCGTTTCCCACTCGTAGGACTGGATCAGTTTAAATTTTATGATCTTGTATTCCAGTCCCATTTCGTAGCAGATGTCCGCTTTGTCTTTTTTCAAAATCTTAAGGTATTTTTTTAGTTTATTCCTGGTTTTCATAGCAGTCGGTTTTAGAGATTCTTTATTATTCTTTGGTATTTACAAAAAGTACCATTTGGAGTACGGTGGCAGGTTTGGCAAAGCTGTCTGCCGTTTTCGGGAAGTGAGCTTATTACGACAACTTCGCCATGCCTGCCAACGTACCGCAAGTGGTGAAAGCAGCGTATTTGATTTTAAGATAGATGACATATCTGTCTGTAAACAACTGTCTTTTTCTACTAGCTTCTTACCGTATGTTGTCAATCTCTTTCAAATGCTCTTATCATCTAAAGATTGGTCTATAATTTGTTAGACGCTACTTCTTAGGTGTGCCAGGGAAAAACCTGTCATAGTTGTCACACTTGTCATCGTTGCCCTGATTGAACATTGATATCTATTATATTTAATTATTCGGAAGAGAAACGGTGACAACTATGACAGGTGTGACAAGAATGTCACTGGCATAGTTAGCAATCCAACTACTCTTACCATTTAAAATATCTGTGATTTGTTAGACGCTATTTCTCAGGTGTGCCAGGGGAAAACCTGTCATAGTTGTCACACTTGTCACACTTGTCCTGATAAAACATGAATATTCTCAAATGATTCAATTATTCAGAAGAGAAACTGTGACAACTATGACAGTTGTGACAAGCATTCCCCTGGCACAGTTAAAAATTCACTATTCCAGTATTACCGGTTTCTTAGTATATTCTCCATACTTGGCAGCGGCGGACTGACTCAAATATCCTTCCTCTAAAAGCTCTTTTAAATACCTGGCTCCTGTACGGGTTGCCATTTTAAGATTGGGACAAATAGCGTATGCTTCCTTCCTCATAAATTGACCTGGAAGATTGTTGAAAAATAACTTCTTTCGCTCTTCCTTAAATTGACCTCCATTATCCCTGTTCTTAGGTAATCCATCAAACATAAAAAGAGCATGTTCCCAGAATACTTTTGCCAAAGACATCGCAACTTCAAAATCCGTCGCATTACAAATTAACTCTTTACTCTTATTCTTCTCCTCAAATTTCCGGATGGTCGACAGGGTCATCGCTATTCTAAAACAAATCAATCCTATTCGTTTCACAATACTATTTGCACTGCTACCGTAATCCTGCCTGGTCGTATTATACATCTCTCTAAAAGTATCATCCATTACCTCCCATTGTGCTTCGGTCATATCAAATTTCGTCGGATGTGCTTTTAAGAAATGAATCATTTTCGGAATGTCTTTGGCTAACTCCTTATAAACAAGATGGGAATCTTCTACTCTGGCTGAGGGTTTAATACTTCTCCAGTTATCTTCTGCACTAATCCTGTAAAAAATAAATCTGGAAAACAATCCATTTTCAGACGATGGAATTAAATTAATTACTTGATCCGGGGTGCCGGATAAGACCACCGATAATTTTGGATGGTTAATGGTAATACTTTCATCATTGGCTTTTCGACTGTAAGAAATGGTTTCGTGGTGGAAGGCTTTTCGCAACAACTCCGAGTATCCACCCCAATCCTGTTTAAGCACATTTCCCAAAGAATCTGCTTCTGTTTCAAATACAATTCCCGCATCTTCCACATTTTTCAGATATCTAATGATCATGGCAGAACTTGAATTGGCTGGAAAAAAGAAATTTCTGGGAACGGGTGCTTTGGGTTCCAGTGGTGGCTCTTCCAATTTGCCTTTTTTAAATTTTGTGCACTCCAACTCATAATACTTCCATGCCTTTTCATAATCCTCTTTTTCTTTTTCATTTTTTTCGTCTAACTCATTTTGGTAGATTATTCCCAGGCATTCCACCAGAAATAAACATCCTTTGCCACAGCCCGCTGGCCCAATGATAAAAACAAATAGATTCGGATGATACGGACGCCCGTCATACTTACCAATCACGTTGGGTAGACAGCCACTCAACACCCCTAATGCACTCGTCAAACACAGGTCTCTTTCTCTTAGGTGCTTTAGCGTATTACAACCCTTCTTCAGTAAATCCGGGAGCAGACTAAATATCTTCTCAGGAATAACCGGAGAAGCTTTAGCAGGTAACTCTACGATGGTTTTGGTAGATGAACTGGCAGGTGTATTTTCAGGAACAAGTGGTTTCCAGTTGTAAGCACTTGTAATGGTTCGTTCCATTTCAGCATGATCAAATTCAAACCGCTTTTTACTTTCTTTAACTGCAACTTCCAAAGGCATTCCGGCATGGTTACAAACTACTCCCAACTGATAAATATAATTATTGCGATTCCCTTTTTCAAATTTTGTAGTAGCATCTGTTTGCATCACACAAACTTCAAAAGCCTCCTGGTAATTACCCGATATATTGGCAGCCTCCATAGATAAATCTGGCGCTCTTCCTGGTATAAGATCCTTTTGTGAATTGGTAGAATGACCGTTGTATACATCAAGTTTTAGTACATTAAAAACTGTACTTCCTTCGTTATAATAAATCTCCGGATCATAAGACATAAAGCAAAGCCGGGTAATATCTTTCCCACTCTTATCGATCTCTACCATCAGACTATCTTTATAAAAATTCATCACCTGCCAGTATGCGGCACCATGTCTTTTCATTTCAGAATCTACCTCTACAATAATCTTTAAACCTCGCCCACTCGGACTAATAAATACCACCCTGGTAAATGCCATTCCTTTAATTTTCAAAATCAAATCCGGTAAATTTTTCGGATCCAGTTTATCAATGTCCAGAATCACAAATGGATTATATGTTTTTAAAAACGACATCTTCCTGCCACCTTCAAATAAACCTGATACCGTAAATGCCACCAGACTTTTTTTCAATCGACTCACCTTTTCGGAATCACCATTTTCCACCAGTTTTCTGATTTTTGAGATAGCATCTTTATAACGATCTCCACGAATTTCTTCCACAATCTGGGGCAGGGTTCGACTCCCGATTCCTTTGGTAAAGTTTTTAAATAATGATATATTCATCGTAATAAATTTATTTTGTAAAAGGTGCTTGATAAACTTTATTATCTGGATGCTATTCGATTATTAGACTTATCATCAGACTCAAATAAAGTCCAGACAACTGTTTATTCAAGCACCTTTAATGATTAAAAAAACAACTTACTTTTTAAAAAAGCAGTTAAATTAAACTAAAGAAAAACTTGTTTCAGAAGGCTCTGGTAAGCTCTCATAGACAAAAAGCCCATGTTTCAAATAATTCTCTGCCAATAAAATAGCCACTTGAAAATCATCATCACTACAAACCAGTTCCGTCCCCAGATGCTTTTCCTCAAATTTTCTAATCGCCGATAAAATCATGGCAATTCTAAAGCAGTTCAAACCCATTCGTTTCACGATATGCAATGCGCTGTTTCCGAAGTTCTGATTCGTTGTTTCCATCATTTTTTGAAAAGTTGAATTCAGAAGCTCCCATTGTGTTTCCGTCAAAGTAAATTTGGCAGGATTAGACTCCAAAAAAAGAATCATCTCCAGGATATCATAAGATAAATCTTTGTAAAAAACTGGAAGATTCAACTCCGGTCCCTTCGATGAAATTGCTCGCCAAACTACCTCGCTTTCAAAAGCATAGAACATAAACCTAGAGCGTAAACCATTGTCCGGGGAAGAAATAAATCTTCTCATTTGATGAGGTGTTCCAGATAAGCAGACTGATAACCTTGGATCACTAAGCTCCATAGTTGCTCCGTCGGATTCCGAACTGGATGTAATGTTTTCATGGTGAAAAGCTTTCCTCAGTAAATCCGGATACTCGCCCTTATATTGGTTCAATAAATTTCCCAGACTATCTGCTTCCGACTCAAAGAACATTCCCGATCCTTCATTCCTGTTTAAATATTCCGTTAAGCTGACTTGATCTATATTCGTTGGAATAGATAGATATTTTGAAAATGATTTGGCTGGTGCTTTCGGTGCAATTGCTAAATCTCCTTTTTGGTATTTTATCTGTTCTTCATCATAACTTGCCAGTTCTTCCCGATAATCTACTCTTCTCTTTTCGTTCCTTTTCGATAATTCATTTTTATAGGCCGACCCCAGATGTCTTGCAAGGTCAAATGTACTTTTTCCATTTGCCGGCGGAGCCACCACAAAAACATATAAATTTGGGAAACATAACTGACCATCATAATTCCCACTCACCCCAGGTAGAATCCCACTTAAGAATCCCAAAGCACTGGTTAGAAAAACATCCCTTTCCTGAAGACTATTTCTAAAAGGGCTACAGCTTTCTTTTAGCAAAACAGGTAACTTGTCATAAACCTGCGAAGGAATAGCCGGCGGAAACTCCACGGAACTTTTTACGACCTTTTTTACAGACTCGAAAGGTTTCCAGTCGTAAGCCTTCCTGATCGTTCTTTTAATTTCCTCTTCCGATAAATCAAACGCCTTATTACTTTCTCCAACCGCCACATCAAATGGAATTCTGGCACCATTACAAAGTACTCCTAACTGATAAATGTAATAATTGCGATTACCGTGTTCATAGATCAAATTCTTATCTGCTTTAATCACACAAGTAGCGAAGGCCTGCAGATGATCAATCTTTAAATATATCCGCTTATCCGCAAGCTTCGGAGACTTAAGCGAAGTAGCACCCAGAATTTTTTTACTCAAGGATTTTCCTTTTTTCATCCTGGACGTTGCAACTTTATAAACTGAACTTCCGAGATTAAAATAAGCGTCCGGATCATGTGACATAAAACAAAGTCGGGTAATTTTATCCCCCTTGTTTTCGACGGCTACGGCCAGCTTCTCTTCGTAAAATTCACGGACCTGTTCCCAGGCTAAATCATGCTTCTTCATTTCAGAATCTACCTCTACAATAATTTTTAGACCACGACCGCCCGGACTTACAAAAACCGCTTTTGTAAATTCGATTTTCTTTATTCCAAAAATCAAATACCGTAAAAGGTGTGGAGTCAGATTATTAATATCCAGGATAACAAACGGATTATAGGCTTTTAGAAAAACCATTTTAGGTCCACCTTCAAACGAACCCGAAACTGTAAAAGCGACCAATGTCCTTTTCACTTGCTTCGCTCTTTCCAGATCTCCTATCTTAATCAGCTTCCTGATTTCTGAAACGGTTTTTTTGTATTTATTCCCCCGAATCTGTTCAATAATTTTAGCCAGACTTAGGCTATCGACTTCTCTGATAAAATTTTCATACAATGAAATATTTCTCATAATAAATTTAGTTTTGTAATATTATATAATGATGCTGGTTTTTGCCGACCAGCGATTCGGCTATCCAATTATCTCTGTGATTGACCTTCCACCAATAGAGATATAAATATCATCATCCATCGAGACCATACAGGTCGCAGCAGCTCGCATACCAGACAAATCGAATACCTTCGCACCCGTAAGTTTCTCGTAGTATTTGACGGCCAGTTTAAAACTGGTATAGTGATTTTCCGGAGTACCACTCCCGTTTACCAGAATTACCAGTCCACATTTCAGCGCATTTTCGAAACAGGCCATCACAAAAGGATCTTTTCTTAGTAATGCCTTTACATCCTTCAAATCCCTTTCATTCATGTAAGGAATCTCCAGGTATAAATTTCCGGAATAGCTTACCATTTCCAGTTTCTCGTTTCTCAAAACAAAATTGCCCGCTACCGAAAAGGTAGGAATCACCTGACTCAGATAATTGTATTCATCTCCTGAATCATGTTCGCGGCAATAGCGTAATCTCTCAATCAGGTACCGGTACTTTCCCGTTTTGATCTGATTGAGAATATTGAAAAGTGGTATCATTTTTTTTGGTCTTTGGTAATAATTAAAAAGTGTTACAACAGACATAAGGATTAATTTTAAAAGTTAGAAAAAACAGGACGGACCATTACACAAGGCATAGCCCGTCCAGGCTTTGATGTGCATCAAAGCAAAAATTGAATAATACTTGCCGACCGAAAAGGTGGGAAATTTTTGAAATTAGAAAATCAGAATAGAGGCATAGCCCTCAGAAAAGCTAGACGGAATCATAACCGTCTGAAAAGGGTTTTTTGTAATGAGCATCCAGGAATCGATCAATATCAGACATTCGATAATAAATCTTTTTCCCATGCTGAGAAAATCCAATCTTCCCCTCATCCCGCCAGACTTGAGCCGTACGGTGCGACACTTTCATGAGCTTGACAAACTCTTCGGTGCCAATGAAATGTTCGGATGGCGAAGTGATTTTATTCACGTTTTCCTTAATTTCATCTAGAGACTTTTTAATTGCTTCATAATTTGATTTAGAAATAAGAACTGTTTCCATAGTAAACGTTTTAAAAATGAATGAAATAATTTAACAGCAGCAAAGTAAAGTCAAATAATTGGTTTAAAAAATCTCAAAATAACACTGCGAGTTTGTTTTTTGTTACTAATACTTACATTTACTTGCTTTTTAAACTTGGAAAGGAAAAACGCTTGAAA
>Ga0209831_1002117_pt1 | contig 17542 bp, 12 predicted proteins | sample Maine_Asex4_meta_FD_187451 | JGI IMG/M metagenome (GOLD analysis project Ga0209831, IMG submission 187451) | Marine algal microbial communities from Maine, USA - Maine_Asex4_metaG (SPAdes) (version 2) | ecosystem: Host-associated > Algae > Red algae > Unclassified | place: Maine, USA | collected...
TGCCGTTGTACCAATCCTGCATTGAGTGAAAGCCATGTATATCTGTACTGTGATCGGTTGCGATTGAAAGCATAAGAGTTTCCTGTTTGACTAAAATGAAATATGTGCCGACATTGCCAGCTCGCCGGCGTGATTGCTGGCCCAAGCCCGCCCATCTTTGTTACCGTGAATCGTGAATGGACGAGGGTTAAAGAGTGGACTGTGCCCGCGATAGTCAAAACTGCTAATTTGCTTCTCTGGACAGTGCTGACAGAAGAGATCGAGCAGCAGCGTGGCGGTGAGTGGCCCATGGACAACCAAGTTTGGATACCCCTCATGCTCGCGACAGAAATCAACATCGTAATGGATGCGGTGGGTATTAAATGTGAGCGCGGAATAACGGAAAAGCAGCATGGGGTCGGGCTGATATTGTGCGGAAAAATCACTTCGGCGTGGCGCAGGCGCAAGCTCGGGCGAAACAGGCACTCCCCTGGATTGAAGCGGCTCGCGGTAGACGATGGTCTGTTCCTCTAGCAGGCAGCGTTGATTGTTGGCTGATACCTCGTGTTCAACTATTAGCTCATGTTCGACTACTACAAAAACAAGTTTGCCGCTGCGTCCTTCTCTGGGGCTGATCGATTTAATGGTCGAGCGTTTGGTTGCATGGTCGCCGATCCGCAACGGCTGCTCAAAGACAAATCTGCCGCCTGCCCACATACGGCGCGGTGGATCTGCACATTGGTTGTCGCCGTCATTGCCATCGTTGGCGACAAAGCTGATTGGTGGCATAAAGCCGCCCAGCTGTGGATGCCCCTCGACACCCAATGCATTTCCTTGTACCGGATCGTGAAAGTAGAGCCAATGCCACGCTGGCGGCAAGTTGTCGCCATTGCTCAATGTGGGCTGCCGATTGAGCGTTGCCTGCATGAGGTTGGCTCTCTCGACTGCAATTACGCAGGTGGATATTTCTTCTTTGCCGATCCATTTTTGGATATCTGTATTGTTCATCTTTTTTTACCACTCAGCAATGAGTCCATTGAAAAAAAGTCAAAATGGCCACAAAAATACAAAATTTTTTGGTTCAACCGGATCTCATGTGGCTGACAGAGTGCGTCGCACTGTTCAGGGAGTGATTCGAGCCAGAAGCCATTGGTGATAGTGCGACGCACTCGACACGGGAGAGCCACCATAACTGGCTTCAATGTCAATCACATGAGATCCCAAAGAGTCAAAAAGCTTTAACTAAATTTCTGTGGCTAATTCAAGGTTTTTGCAGTAGATTCAGCAATGCGTTTTAAACTCTTTTCGGATCTGCTCGGTGTGCTCGCCAATGGACGGCACGGGCGCGTAGGTTTCATCATTGGTGTCGGTGGTGATAGCTGGGGCGACTAGATGAGCCTCCTTGCCGTTTACCGACATTGTTCGACGTCGCAGCGCCGGATGTTCGGAGAGATCCGCCACAGAATTGACCGACCCATACGCAATCCCTACAGTGCGCAACTTTGGCAGCAGATCGGCGCGGTCGTAGCGACTAAAGACATCGGTGATAATCTCGTTCATTTGGGGGCGGTTTGCAACGCGCGCGTTGTTGGTGGCAAAGAGCGGCTCGTCGGCAAGTTCAGGCCGCTCTAAAATGTCGGCAGCAAACTTGGCCCACTCGCGGTTATTTTGGATCGAGATGACCACCGTCTCATCGTCCTTGGTCTTATAGCCACCATAGGGCGCAATCGACGGATGATTTAGCCCGACGCGGCTGGGGGCCTTGCCGCCAAAATCGTGATGGGCCAGCGGCACCTGCATCCACTCTGCCGCGGTGCCAAAGAGTGAGACTTCTACGCTGCTGCCTTTGCCCGTGCGCTCGCGTAAGAATAGCGCCTGCATAATGCCACCGAACGCGTTAATGCCCGTGCCGATGTCGCAGATCGAAACGCCGACCCGGCCCAATTCATTCTCCCCGCCTGAAACCGCTACAATGCCCGACTCGCACTGCACCAGCAGATCATATGCTTTCATGTATGAGTAATCGCCATCGCCATAACCCGAGACATCGCAGGTGATCAGCCGCGGGTAGCGTGCCCGCAGCGCGTCGGATCCGATGCCGAGTCGATCCGTTCCGCCTGGTGCGAGGTTTTGCACAAAAACATCAGCCTGCGCTAACAGTTGTTCCATAAACGCGAGATCATCTGCATCTTTTAGATCAAGCACAATGGACTCTTTGCCACGATTGAGCCACACAAAGTAGGATGCTTCACCGTGTACGACGCTGTCATAGCCGCGGGCAAAATCGCCCGCAGCGCGTTCAATTTTGATCACGCGTGCGCCTGCGTCGGCTAGTCGGCAGGTTGCCAGTGGTGCGGCAACGGCTTGTTCCAGCGCAATGACGGTGATTCCGTCTAGTGGTTTCATAAATTGGTGTGCCTTATTGCTTATCTACTGACTGAAGGGCAAATGGGTTCTGATAGAGTTCGTCATGCGACTCTACACCCACATCGAGTACGCAATCCGTTTGGGGGCGCGCCACGCAGAGTAAAATATAGCCAGCTTTTGCTTGCCGTCGGTTGAGCGCAGTTGCCCCCGGTTGGCGCACGCTGCCGGAGATCATCTTTGCCGCGCAGGTGATGCATCCACCATATTTACAGGCGATCGGTAGCTGGATCCCCGCCGCAAGCGCGGCATCGTAGATTGGTTCATCATTGCCAACTTCTAGGGTAATGTTTTGGTTACGGAGGATGACAGTGTATTTGGTCATATATGAATGGTGACTGTGGTTGATGGAATAATGATCATTTCATAACCTAAATCGTCTGGTTCAGCTTTGGCTTCCAAAAGGGGCGGAACAGCTCGATCTTTACGCAGCGATCCATCACCACGCGCAGCCCCGCATCTTCGGCGAGCTTGGCCGCATCTTCGTCATAAACGCCTATCTGCGCCCAAAGTATCTTGGCCCCGATGTCGATTGCCTCTTCCGTCACGCCCATCAGCGCTTCGGATCGACGAAAGACCTCTACCATGTCAACCGGCTGCTTGATCGACTTTAACGATGGATAAACCGGAATGCCCCGGATCTCGTCTACACCTTCTTTGGGATTGACGGGAAATATCTTGAAGCCCTGTTCGTGCAGAACCCGCAAGACGCCGTAACTAAACTTTGTTGGATCTGGACTTGCCCCCACCACGGCAATGCTTTTTGTATCGTTGAGCACCGATGCGATATATTCGGCTGAATATTCTTCTTGGTGATTCATTTCATTTACTCCTTTTTACATCTTTACATCCAAATGTCAGATGTGCAGTCGCCACCGGGATAGCGCGTCTCGTGACAGCGCGAGGGGCCATTTGGCTCTTTTCCAAAATCAACGACAAAGCCTTTGTTGATCTCCATGCCGCCATTTTCAGGATCGCAATCGACCATCAGCATTACGCCCCCTTTGTGACGGATCTCTGGATAGAATTGATTGTCCCACGTCGAGAAGAGCGATGTCGTTACGTAGAGACGCTTGCCGTCAAGCGAAAGCTGAATCATCTGCGGGCCACCGGCAACATCGACGCCATTGACAACGGGCGCTTTGCCAAGAAGCCCACCTAGCCAAACTTGCCCCGTCAACTTGGGGCTGAACGGATCCGAGATGTCATACTGCCGCAGATCGCCGTGCAGCCAGTTCGACAGGTAGAGGAAGCGGTCATCCATCGAAAGCAGGATCACGCTAATCAGCCCCGGCAGTGGAATTGGCCATTCGGGGTGACGTTCATTTTCCACATCAATGATCTTATGAACGATCCATTCCGCATCCTTTTTATCATCCTCTCGGTACCAGTGAATGATGTTCGATGAGAGCGCCGCGCCCACAAAGCCGTGGCTCGAATCGGGATTGTGATGGAAGCGAACCTCCAGCGGAACGAGACCATCTTCGCCCAAATACTCGGTATGGGTAACGCTCTTCTTTTCGAAATCCCAAAAGTGCAGCTCACGCCCATATTTTAGCACCCCAACTTCTTCCAGATCAAAGCCCGGCATAAAGGTGTTGGGCGCGGCCCACTCGCTAGAAACCATGGCATTTTGGCGCGGCTGATACCAGAAATCGTAGTTAAACTTCATGCCGCCCAGATCATTTTCCCAGCGCCCGACAATCTCAAACTCTTCATTCAGATGCAGAAACCCGCCAGGCGCTTCACCCTTGGCATCGCCTAACATCGAGATGATGATATCTGACCCCAAGCAATGAATCGTGTGCGGCGCGGAGAGATTTGTCTTGGCTTTGATTTCGTCGCCCTCAATCACTTTGTGCAGGCGCGGGTTGCGCGGATCCGTTACGCAGTCAATGATGTGCAGGTTCGATGTGCGCACACCCGGCACAATCAAGTAGCGGCGCTCTTTACTCGCATCGCCGTGACACGAAGAGCAGGCGTTCCAACCAGTGTGATGAAGTTCATCGCCAATGTTGGGCATTTCCAGTCGGCTAATTACTTGCGAATAGGTGGGGCTTTCGGGGTCGGCATCCACTGTTGCTAGATAGTCGGGTTTTTGGATCCCTGTGCCCACGTAGAGCGCAACGGTGTAGAGCAACTTTTCGCGGGGGGCTTTCATTGCCTCGGCAGGCGACGCATAGCCCGGCCCGCAGCAGGGTAGATTCGTGTTTTCGGTCATCTGGAAATGGTTACTCCGCTGTCTCTAATTCGGCAAAAACCCGTTTGGCAATCCGCTGGCAATTCACCCCGGCTGGAATCCCGCAGTAGATGGCAATATGGTGGATCACGGCCTGGATTTCGTCTTTGGTAATGCCGTTGCGCAGCGCACCGTTTAAATGAAGTTCCCACTCATCCATGCGGTTCAGTGCCGCGATCATTGTCAGGTTCATAAAGGATCGAATCTGCGGGGAAAGGCGTTCATCTCCCCAACCAAAGCCCCAGCAGAACTCGGTCACCACTTCTTGGAAGGGACGCGTAAAATCATCTGCATTTGCTAAGGAGCGCTCGACATATTCTTCGCCTAAAACCGCTTTGCGCATGGCCAAGCCTTTTTCAAATCGTTCGGGATCCATTGGTTCTCCTTGTGTGTGAGGCTAAACCAGAAAAATAATTATACGGATTCTTACTGATTTTCTGCAATAGCCTGCGGCCATGCTATATAATTAATTTTTTGGAATGGCCTGAATAGATTGTTGCACGCTTATAGCCCTTCAGAAAAGTTCCGTCCCATTTCAAAGAATAGAAATGGGACGGAACTTTTCTGGATGAGTATATTGTAGAAGCATCTTGAGGCTTTGCAAAAACTCAGTTCGCTCCGATCCCTTTAGCCACACAAGATCCCTGTGTCGCTCCGTTATGTGTAATGATAGATGGACTGTTCATCTATCTATGTGACTGGTCATCCGTAATGATACAAACGAGAGCGACGCACGCGGGTCGACGAGTAGGTTACGAAATTGACCCGCGCGCGACGCTCTGACCTGTGCGTGGTTGGGCGTGTGGAACTGAATTTGGTCAGTGCGACGCACGCTAGAAGAGTGGTGAGCGTGCGTTGCACTCGTCTCTGCGAGATGGTGCGTCCGTACTGGTGCAAATGAGAGCGTCGCACGCGGGTCGACGAGTAGGTTGTGAAATTGACCCGCGTGCGTCGCTCTGACCAGCGAATAGTTGGGCGTGTGGAACTGAATTTGGTCAGTGCGACGCACGCTAGAAGAGTGGTGAGCGTACTTTGCACTCGTCTCTGCGAGATGAGACGTCCGTACTGGTGCAAACGAGAGCGTCGCACGTGGGTAGACGAGTAGGTTGCGAAATTAACCCGCGTGCGACGCTCTGACCTGTGAGTGGTTGGGCGTGTGAAACTGAATTTGGTCAGTGCAACGCACGCTACTTTTATGGGATATCGTACAAACTTTTTAGATAGTGAACTACCGCATATGGGAGCTGGTTCATTCCGGTTAGATAGTTGAGAACCGATCTCTGATAGTCTGCTCGGTTAGGGTAGCGCTCATTGATAAAATTGTGATCGACTAGTATGCCGCTTCGTGTGCCGATCCACTCCATGTAATTAGAGTAAGGCCACAAATCCGGTGACAGGGCAAGCCCGTCTTTCACTGGATTACCGTGAATGTATCGTGGCAAATAAGACAAGTACTCGTTGTCTTCGACGAGTTTGGCATGGTATGGACCTTCAAATAGAGTCCCACTTCGATTATGTTTGAGGTTGAAGCGTTTAACATATCCATTGAAGACACGCTGAGGGAGCAGCCCTGCTTCAACAGTGCTGTCTTGCCGGACCAACCAGTGATAATGGTTGCGCATAATGCAGTAAGCAATAACTGTGATTTGGAATTTTTGACAATAGGCGCGCATTCGATGCAGCATGTCTTTAAAGTCTTCGTCATCAAAACAGATCGACCCGCGATTCGCCCCTCTGTTATAGATATGATAATAATTCCCCTGAATAAACTCAATATCTCTTTCAGCCATAATTTTTGAATTGTAGCTGGTATCGAGTCGTTTGTTCAATGCGACATATGGGCTATTTTGTAAGCCAGATTGATGAGACAATGATGCATTCAGCCCGCGTGCGACGCACGCTAGAGTGATGAGCGTGCGTCGCACGCGTCTTTGCGAGATGGTGCGTCCGTAATAGTACAAACGAGAGCGTCGCACGCGGGTCGACGAGTAGGTTGTGGGAAAACCCGCGTGCGACGCTCTGACCTGTGAGTGGTTGGGCGTGTGAAACTGAATTTGGTCAGTGCGGCGCACGCTAGAAGAGTGGTGAGCGAGCGTCGCACTCGTCTTTGCGAGATGGTGCGTCCGTACTGGTGCAAACGAGAGCGTCGCACGCGGGTCGACGAGTAGGTTGTGAAATTGACCCGCGTGCGACGCTCTGACCGGCGAATGGTTGGGCGTGTGGAACTGAATTTGGTCAGTGCAACGCACGCTAGAAGAGTGGTGAGCGTGCGTCGCACTCGTCTCTGCGAGATGGTACGTCCGTAATGGTGCAAACGAGAGCGTCGCACGCGGGTCGACGAGTAGGTTGTGGGGAAACCCGCGTGCGACGCTCTGACCTGTGAGTGGTTGGGCGTGTGAAACTGAATTTGGTCAGTGCGACGCACGCTAGAAGAGTGGTGAGCGTGCGTTGCACTCGTCTCCGCGAGATGGTGCGTCCGTAATGGTGCAAACGAGAGCGTCGCACGTGGGTCGACGAGCGGGTTGTGAAATTGACCCGCGTGCGACGTTCTGACCTGTGAGTGGTTGGGCGTGTGGAACTGAATTTGGTCAGTGCGACGCACGCTAGAAGAGTGGTGAGCGTGCGTCATCCTGTCAGCCTCTCAAGATGCCTTGCGCGCTCGCTGTTCGGCCCACGTCCGCAGCCGGTCGATCTCCTCCCCCATCATGCGGCTTAGTGGCACCGTCTCCTGTAACACATCCAGCAGATCGCTCTCTTGCAGCGGGCGATTTTGGTCAAATGCCTCATACAGCCCCGCAACCAAAGCCTGCTCAATCTCCGCACCAGAAAGGCCGTCCGATGCCATGGCCAACGAATGCAGATCGAACTCTGCCGGCGCGCGGTTTCTCTTCTCCAAATGAATTTGCCAAATGTCGCCCCGCTCCGCGCTGTCGGGCAGATCCACAAAAAAGATCTCGTCAAAACGCCCCTTGCGCACCAACTCGGGCGGCAGTTGAGAAACGCTGTTAGCCGTCGCGATCACAAAAACGGGTGACTTCTTCTCCTGCAGCCACGTAATAAAACTGCCGAAAACGCGGGCCGACGTCCCCGCATCGCTCACGTTGCTCGACCCCACGCCCGAAAAGCCCTTCTCAATCTCATCCACCCAAAGCACAACCGGCGCAATACTCTCGGCAATCCGAATCGCGTTGCGCAAATTCTCCTCGCTCGACCCAACCAGCGAAGCAAAAAGCCGCCCCACATCCAATCGCAGCAGCGGCAGTTGCCACGAATTCGCCACCGATTTTGCCACCAGCGACTTGCCGCAGCCCTGCACCCCCACCAGCAAAATCCCCTTCGGTTCGGGCAGCCCAAAGCGCCGCGCCTCATCGCTAAAGGCCCGCACCCGCTTGCGCAGCCACTCCTTCAGCGTCTTAAGCCCGCCCACGCTCGTCAGCTTGTCATCGCTGTCGTAAAACTCAAGCAGTCCACTTTTGCGGATAATCTGCTGCTTTTCCGCGGTCACCGCGGCAATCGCGCTGCGGTTTAGGTGGCCTTTTGCTTGAATAATCGCCTTGGCAATCGCATTTGATGCCTCGGTTTCGGTCAATCCCAGACAGGCTTTCACCAGTCGACCGCGGTCGCGCTTATCTATTTCAACATCAACGCGGCCACTCTCTTTTGCGCGACCCAGAATCGCTTGCAACATGGTCTGCATCTGTGCTTCATCTGGCAACGCGAAATCAACCACCGTTAACTCTTTTTCTAGCTCGGGCGGAATTTTGAGGACGGGGCCAAGCAAGATGACGGTCTTATTGCTCGATCCAAGCTTGGTCGCAATCTCGCGCAACATGCGCACCACTGTATGATCCTTAAGGTACGGGTGAAAGTCGCGCAGCACCCAGATCCCCGCTTCGGTCTCATTTAGAATCGAAGTGAGAAGCGCCAGCGGATCGCGCTTGGACCTGTCTGCATTCTTGGTTGGCTGCACCGGGTTGACAAGCCCGCTACTGACGCTCCACGCCCACAGTCGTTTTTTTTGCTCTTTGGCAAGCTCTTCAATTTCAAGCAGCGCACGCTGTTCTTCGGGCGTAACGATCCACAAAATGGGGTAGCGTGCACGGATATAGACGTCAAGTTCGTTTTTCATATTGTTTTGGGACTAGGGATTTGGGACTAGGATTTGGGAATGGGGGATCAGGAATAGGGAATTCACTTCATCCGCTCTGTACTCCCCGATCCCTGTTCTATTAACGCAAATGGGGGGAGTGCGGCCAGATCTTCCAATGGTCAACCGTTTTGCCATTTACGTGTACCTCGGTCCCCGTCCAACTTTTGACATACTCCCATAAAGACCAGAAGTGGCGCAGCTCTCTCTTCATAAACATAACACGGTGAATAATTCGGCGATCCTCGTCCATAAGCTGGCTGTAGCCTGGCCGTTGACGCGCCCGGTGTAGTGCAAAGTCAAAATATTCAGAGCGACTCTGCTGGAATTCTAACACAAGATTCCACTTCTGCTGATTGCTTGGCTCCCCATCTTCTCCCTCTTTCCCTCCTGTCATTTCTTCACTAGGTGCCTCAGCAAAGGTGATTGTCGAGGCGCTGAGCGAACCGATCTCGTTTAGCAGTGGCACCAGAATTGGGTGAAGATCCGGCTGGGGTAGGGCGATCCGCAACTCGCGGTGCGCTGACCGCCACCGCCGCGGTGTTGCAGCTTCTTCGCCCAGTTCCTTTAGCGCATAGGCCAGCGGATCTGTACCAAGCGTGCTGGTTAATGACGAGAGCCGCACACGCGCCATTTCGCCATCAAATGGCCTGTTGGTAATGCGCCACTTCTCCATCAACACGCGCAACATTTGGGGGGTCAAAAGCTGACCCAATAAAGCGACATGACCAACCGCCACGCCCAGCTGATCGGCATGTACGTGACCAGACTCAATCGACTCGACGAGTGCTGCACTATCTTGTTCGAGCCAGTGGGCTAGCAGACTAGCGCGTGACAGGGAAACATTTTCACCCCACGTTTTTACTTCGTGTAGATATTTTAAGACGAGTCGGGCGTCTTTGGATAGAGTATTTTGTTCAAAGAGACAGGTTTCTAAATGAGCAAGGTAAAGAGTTTGAAAGGCAGGCGCGGCTGAAGCGGTGGGCTGTTGCAGCCAAGTGAGAAAAGCGTGGCGTTGTGCGGGGGTAAATCCTGCGTAACTTAAACCCGTTTGTGGCGCAGACGATGCTGCATCAGTGGAGGGGCTAATGGTTAGCGCCGGGTCAATCTGTGCGTAATCTGCTTGCGCACAGTCTATTTGTGCATAGTCATCAATATTGCTGGATTGATTCTTATGCAGAAAGTGAATTGGCAGATCATCTTTTTTCTCTGCGGTTTCGAGCAAGGCATAGAGCGTCCGATCCCGATTGAGAATGCGAGTAAATGGACTGATGGATGTAAATAGGGTGGACTGTTGGGCCAGCGTTTTTGTCATATACAAATTGTACATGCATCAGCCGTTATGCTCAACTACCGTTCAGTGACAGATTATCTAATGAGTACCCTCGATTTCTCTTATTGGTTCGTGGGGTCTTGAACCATTTTTCCCTTTATACATTTCTAACGAAGCTGACCCATTCTGCACATTTCTATGAGCAAATAGATTCGCGACTGATTCTTGCTTTACATCTTTCTCGGCTTGTGCCGTCAACCAGTGACCAACCGATTTGTGCAGCATTCTGCGCTCTCGTTTAAGAATACCTTCATAGACCACCTGATATAGTAACGTATTGTTAAAAACAAACTCACGCTCATTGTCTGGGGATTCAGTTTGTACCTCTGTTATCAATCTATTCTCCAGCAAAAATGCGAGTGCATCTTTCACCATTTGGCTGTCACCGCTGCGAGAATCTAAGAGCATCTGTATGATTCCTTCATCCCAAAATTGACGCCCCATAACCGATGCACAGCGCAAAACGCGGCGGACATATTCGGGCAGTTGATCAATGCGCGCTTGCAGAATATTAATTAACGTACTTGGCACCCTAGCGTGAACTAACTTATCGCTGCGGATGCTCCAATTTGTCTTTCCCTGAATAATCACATTGTCGGTGATAAGCAGCTTGATAAACTCTTCGATATGGTATGGGTTGCCCTCGGCGCGTTCAATAATCGTTATAAATAATTTTTCTGGTATGCGCTCGGCACGCTGAAGAATATGACGAATTAATTCTTTACTTTCTTCCTCGCTCAACGGTTCGAGCCTTAAATGGCTATAGGCGTCTGGCTCTCCCTGCACCCACTGCGGATACCGTTTGAAGAATTCGGGACGCGCCGTTGCCAGAACCATGAGTAGCTGATCTGACATTTCGGCATGGAGCTGATAGATAAACTGGATCGATGTACTGTCTGCCCAGTGAATATCTTCTAGCATGATAAGAGTTGGCTCAATCTCCGAGACCGCCTGTATAAATTCCTTTATCTCTGGCAGCATTTGGGGATGAACATCATTAGCGCGTGGATTATTGAATTTTGACAATGATGTATCGGCATATATGGCCAAATCAATGTCGTCTATCCCGATTGCCCGCATACAAACAGTAGCAAAGCGGTTGCGCTGTTCTTGGCTGGCAAACTCTTGCTCGATTTTAAACGCAATTTTTTCACGCGCAACTTCTATATGATCACTATATAATATGTTGAAATAAGAGCGAATCAGCTCCGTGATAAGATAGTAGGGCTGCCCTTCGTTACTTTGCCTAGCCCTTGCTTTAAAGCTAGATGTCTTCCACGATAAGGATTCGACCCAGCTATCAAACTCATAAATAAGTCGTGTTTTTCCTAAGCCAGCCTCGCCGGATAGTGTAACCATACACTGTCTATTTTCAAGCAACATGTTGTAATAATGTTGCTGCAACCACGTAAACTCCTCATCACGCCCAATCATAGGTGTCGTTACACCTTTAATACCTCGCTGTTCGAGCCGAAAGCTGCGCGGACGTTCTCTTTGGACGAGATATGTTTCTAGCGGACGTGATTTACCTTTTGCTTGTATAGGTGCCCGCTCGCGTAGATCAAATAGGCCACGCACATGCAAATATGTGGTGCGCGAGACTAATATATTACCCGGTGGGGCAAGTTTCTCTAAGCGGCTGGCGGTATTAACTGTGTCACCCATTGCCGTATATTCGCCAACAGTACCCACTCTGCCAAGAATTACAGGCCCGGTATTGATGCCAATACGGACAGATAGAGGTCGGTTACTAAGCATTGTGTTTGACTCATCAAGCCCTTGCTGCCATTTCTGCATCTCTAATTGCATTGCAAGGGCCGCACGAACCGCGCGCTCTGGATCATCTTCTCGTGTGGCATGAACCCCCCAAAGCGCCATGATTGCATCACCAATATGTTTGTCAATTTTTCCGCCATGGTCAAGTACAATCTTATCTAATTTGTTCCATAAAATCTGAATGAAGTCGTGAACATCTTCTGCATCCATCTTCTCACTCATAGCCGTAAAACCCGAAATATCGGCAAAAAGTACAGTTACCTGTTTTCGTTGCTCTTGAACAGGCTGGGCCTTATTTTCTAAAAACAGGCTATTTTTAAATGGCGCAATTGCAGCATCAATGAGTTGATCGTCGATGTGACCGCGCTGATTATTTAGATAAGCGATTAGCTCTTCTAGCTTTAAGTGTTCCGTCATGGGTATCCTGCTGTTGTATCGAAGCAGAGCTATTGCTCAATAAATCTCCGATACCTCATGCTTATATAAAAATGTTTCAAGGTGTCAAACAATAGTGTATAAGCCATATGCGAACAGTGTCATGAGACTATTGACGCAATGATTTTCGCACTTACGCTGTGGCGCTCTCCATGAGCGGAAATGAAGGTAGTATGCAGCTTTGTTGTTTATATTCAGTGAAAACTGTATTTATGTACGCTCAAAAAGATTTTTTTACACTATTATTTCTGAAATATGGAGTATGACTGCGGGGAATCTTTGGATAAAATACTTTATGGCAGCAGATTGCAAGAATATCGACAGTTAAACGGGTATCTTTAAAGTACCAAACTCCGTATAATATTTGCTTGTAAGTATGAATGCATAATGTATAGGTGATGGACGAAGATAATTATTATTAAACCCATTCCATACCTAATTATACTTTGCAGCAGCACGTTATATACAGTTGCAGAAAATGTTACATTCAGTACTCACGTAAGTTTTTAAAATCCCCCAAGTAGCACGCCCACGCGCGAATCTATCAGAAAGCAGCCGACGTGGACGTGCTACTTGGGCGGAAAATTGTGAACTACTGGCACTGCATTGTTGCTAGGTATAACAATTTTTAAGCCATAATAGCTGACTCGATATGCGCTGTTATGATAGTAGGTATGTAAAATCGACAGAATGAACTGGATATTAGATGAAAAGTAAAATTACATTGAACGAATTTTTTGCCAGAGATTATTATAAAAACGACGTCAGAGCGCTATTGCAGGTATCTCAGCAATTTGGATTAATCATCTTTATAGCTCTATCTCTCTATTGTCTGTCGCTTGTTGGTATTCCCGCCGACAGTGCTTTTGCAGCTGGTAACCCTGGAGATGTGACAGTAAACGAATTCCCTCAATCACTTCAACTCTACCCACGCTCTCCTATCTCGAATACTGCTCAAATAGACATTATGGGTGTGGTGTCAAATGGTTCCGACTATACGACCATAAAAGTCTTAGTCGAGCGTAATGGCATATATTTTACCGATCCGAGTGTGACGCTGGACTATAGCAACGGAGATGCGCCCTTCTCTTTTAATATCTCTCTCGTAGCCGAATTAGTAAACTACGATTTTATGCTGATTGCGACAGATAGCGCTGGTGATACAACAATTGTATCTGCTAGCGATGTTGTTGCTGGCGATGTTTATCTGATAAATGGGCAGTCAAATGCTAACGCGCGTAAACGAACTGGCAGTGATGCTGTAGGGCCAAATGCCGGTAATTATAAATTTATTCGCTCTTTTGGTCGACGAGAAACCTTTTTTCCTGGGCCAAACCGACCAGATGGCAGCACGATTAACCCCTTTGATAACGCTTGGTATGTAGCAAAAGGCGATTCGGATAGTGGCTCTGGTGAAATTGGTCAGTGGGGCGTTGTTTTAGGACGCCAACTGATTGATTCGTATGGAATTCCCGTTGCATTTTTTAATAATGCGGTTTCTGCCACGGCTATTCGTAAACATCAAAGCAATTATGCTGGATTTGCTAATCCATATACGCAAATACCCGCCAATAATATTTATCAACGTTTACGTTGGCGTGTAGAGAATGCGGGCGTTGCAAATCATGCTCGCGCGATGATCTGGTATCAAGGAGAGGCGGACGCAGGATTTTCGACCGCCTATGAAAGTGCCTTTAATGATCTTTATAATGACTGGATGTCGGACTATCCAAATTTAGAGCAGATCTATGTGCATCAAGTTCGCAACATTACGGCTGCCTGTGGCGGACACGACATTGCCTTGCGCGAAGTTCAGCGCCGCTTGATGGACGATCCTCGCTACCCAAATTTGCAAGTAATGTCTACAACGGCTGTGGATCCGCAAATTGAAGATTGTCACTTCCCCTATACTTCCAACCCTGCATTGAGCGGACATAGTGAGATCGCGGACCATGTCTTCGATTTGATGGCGCGTGACTTTTACGGATCCTCAACTGTACAGAATATTGATGCGCCAAATGTTGACTTTGCTTATTTCGCTGATGCAGCCAAGCAAACAATCACCATGGTCATGCGCGATGTTGATGATACGCTGCAATTTGCCGCCGGAGCCGAGCAAGACTTTTTAGTAGAGTCTGTATCGGCTGCGGTAACCTCTGGCTCTGCGATGGGCAACACCGTTTCAGTAATGCTCGCAAATAGCGCTGCGGGCGCATCGGGCATTAGCTACTTGGGCCATGCTGGTGTCGATTTGAAATCTGTTCCACAATCCAATTGGATGATTACAGAAACTCGCTGGGGACAATGGGTGACCAATGCGAATGGCGTAGGAATGTTGGCTTTTCATGATCTACCCATTGCAGAAGATCTGCCTACGATCAATATTACAAATCCATCTACTGGTTCTATTATAGAGTTGGGCCAATTAGTGGCTATTGAATACACTGCTTCTGACGTTGACGGTTTGCAAGAAGCAAGCATTTTCGCAAATACGCAGCTAATTACGACCACAGTGTGGAGTTCGAGCCCAACTAGCGCAACAGGCAGCATAGTCTGGTCACCATCCGCAGCTGGAATTTATACATTTACGGCAACTGTTAGGGATGTTAAGAATGCGCAATCATCTGCTTCATCAGTCACTATCGAAGTGAATACACCGCCGAGCATCTCAATTGTTGCGCCTCTCGCTGGGGCGGTTTTCCCATCGGGCAGTAACGTATCGGTTCAAACCGATCCGAAAGATGTTGATGGCTCTATTGTTGGGACCACTTTATACGCAAATTCGGTGCTGCTGACGAACACCATTACTTCACTTCCTTGGGAATTTACGTGGATGAATGTGCCATCGGGAACGTATAGCCTAATTGCTGCCGCAGTGGACGATGATGGCAGCAGCGCTGTCTCTTCGCCAGTCGCCATTCGTATAAATGAGGCACCCTCAATCGGATTATTGAGTCCGGTTACTGGAACCGTTTACATACAAGGCAGCGCGTCGCCTCTTATTGGTGCCGCACCCGTGGATTCTGATGGAACCATCGCTTCAGTCGAATTTTATGATAATGCTACGCTTCTCACAACGCTGACAACCGCACCGTGGACGTATGATTGGGCATCTGCAGCGGTTGGTCCGCATACGCTCACTGCAAAAACCGTTGACAATGATGGCGATATCGCGGTTTCGGCTCCGGTAAATATTGATGTTGTAATGCCAACACCAACACCAACCGAGACGCCAACGCCAGTGCCAACGGATACACCAACGCCAGTGCCAACGGATACACCAACGCCGACACCAACGCCAACATTCGTGCCGACAGAGACGCCAACACCAACACCAACACCAACGTCGACCGAAACGCCAACGCCGACACCAACGGATACACCAATACCAACGGATGTGCCAACGCCAGTGCCGACAGCAACAGATGTACCGACAGTAATTGTAGAAAATACACCCGTGCCGCCAACCGAGGTACCGCCAACCGAGGTACCGACCGCAGCAGCATCCCCTACGATTATAGTCATCACAACCGATACGCCAACGCCTGTGGCCGTTGCAACAATCGAGCCGACTGTGGACGCGAATACACCAACTGCTGGACCAAAGCTGGCACTCTCTAGCAATATGGTCTCTGGTGCCCCTAGCAGTAAATTTGTGGTTCTTGGAAGCGGGTTCGAGCCAAATACCTCTTTGACACTTCGTCTAAATGGGGAAATAATCGGCACATATAACACGGATGATAGTGGCGGAATGGTTCTTGTCATTAAAACATTACCGCAGGTTCCACTTGGCGCATACTCCGTGACAGTTGAGCAAATGCCCAAGGTTTCGACTACATTTGTTGTTGGTACTGATGCGCCTATACTTACATCAACGACATTCGGTACTGAGGTGACAATACCAATCGTTCAAATTATCGAGAATTCGCTTTATCTACCATTTGTTACAAGGTAAAAATCTGAGTAACCGCTCAGGTTCACCCGCCGACTGAGTGCCATCCGCTGCTCTATAGAAGTTTGTGAGTTTGGAGGCATAGCGGCTGTATTGAAACTCAAGTGGGCCTGAACGGTTGTAAATTTAACTGGTTTCTGGTTATCGGAATTAAGTAGTTATTTACCGCCATGATTTCGGTAAGATACGAATTCACTAGTACAAAAAGAGGGTAGCATCTATAGATGCTACCCTCTTTTTGTACTTATTTATTGTAGATTACAACAAGCTATCTACTAACTTTACTTGGGACTGTACCACAACGTATAAAAGAGATTATCTGCTCAGGAAGGGCAAGAAGATCATCTCTTCTACCTGCGAAGCGTCAATGTCAACTGTTGTTGGGCCATAGTAATTAACGGTCCCCGTAATCTCAATTTCGTAGAGCCAGTATGAGAGTAGGTTGAACGGTGGATCGACCGCTTCGTCATATGGCAGCACAACTTCATAGCTACCACCTGCACTACCTTGGCTCGATATTATCTGGCTTGTAACTTGACGGGCACCTTGCAGAGTTTGATCGCTACTTTGTAAGACGTGGAATCCGTCCGTATCAATCTCGGCACTGGTTGTCCAGCGAATAACAAGCTCCGTATTATTACGCAATTCTGCGGTAAAGCGGCTTAGATTAACAGCCGTTGGTGTACCAACAATACCAGCACCCGATTCAGCAGTGTTTGAGCCTACATTCAACGTAAGAGGCATGAAACCACTTTCGTCGGCACCGCTGTTCGGACCGCCACCAGCATTACGCTGTGTAAATTCGAATCCAGCAGGTGGAATGTATTGTAGTTGGTAATCGCCTGGAGGCAGATTCTCAAACTCGAATAGCCCATTCTCATCCGTTGTCGTTTGTGCAATAATATTGCCGTCCAAATCGTAGATGATTACTTCAGCGCCAGCGACCGGCTCTTCGTCTGCATCCTTAATGCCATCGCCATCAGCATCAACCCAGTAGAACGAGCTAAACGAGCTAGTTGTACCACCATCATCAACATCAAGCGGAATCAATGATGTTACGGTTGGATCATCTGGGTTGCCGTCGCCATTGGGATCCACGTCGGCTGAAATGGTCGGATCGTCTGAGTCATCCGTTACCGGATTGCCGTTGGGGTCGCTCCCCTCGGTGGTTGCTCTGTTCTCGACCACGCCCGCATTGATGTCGGCCTGCGTGAGCGCATAAACACCAGTGAAGGTCGTGCCGTCAACAGCGCCAAC
>Ga0209831_1002123_pt1 | contig 17509 bp, 21 predicted proteins | sample Maine_Asex4_meta_FD_187451 | JGI IMG/M metagenome (GOLD analysis project Ga0209831, IMG submission 187451) | Marine algal microbial communities from Maine, USA - Maine_Asex4_metaG (SPAdes) (version 2) | ecosystem: Host-associated > Algae > Red algae > Unclassified | place: Maine, USA | collected...
CAGGAGGGCAGTCCGAGAGAGGGGCCGGTGGCGCTGGCGACGAAGCACACAGGCGCCAAACAGGCCCAGGCTTTGTTGCAAACGGGGTTCTAACGCGTTCCCCCCGCGTTCAAGTGCGCGCGCCCAGAGGCGTGCGCAACCTGTTGCGCTATGTCGCGCCGTGCGTCAGCGACTCGAAATCAGGCAGCACGCATTGTCGTGGACACTGGCGTGGCGTTCACGCCGCCACACCGCAGCTAGACTAGCTGCCAGCGGAGCTCGCCGTGCTGGCAAAAATACAAGGCGGTGGCGCTGCGATCGCCTGACCGAAACTGACCCGCGGGCGGTGTGCGTAGGCTCATTGCAGAGAGAGGACCTGTTTTGCACAGCTGGCAATAAGACAATGTCTGATTGACAGCTGACACTTTGTCTGAGCGATCGAGAGCTGATAATTACCATTGCCGTTGCGATGAGGATGGCGATGCGCATCAGACTTATGCAGCAAAATTATCAAAAACCAATATATCATGCTTCGCCAAAGTGCTTGCAACCCGCCACGTGTATACGTACTTGCAACAAGAGAGTCAAAATATTTGAAAGGAACCGTCTGAAACTTGGAAGGAACCGAACACGAAATATAATGCAGCTATTCTCTCCAAAACCTCGCACGCCAACTGTTGCAATAAAGCGGACGTCAATGCCAACCACACGCGACATGCATCTCACCGTCTCCGTCACTCTGGCAATCACAAGTCAATTTCACTCTTGAAGAGGGATTCCCGAATCAGTTGCAGTCCCTCAAGGGAGTCACAGACGCTTTTCGTGCAGACGATTTCCTCTGGACAAGTGCGTCGTTTCTGCTATGCAGCTTTCCCCGTGTTCTCGAATCTAAGTGGCACCTGCACAGCGCGTTGCTTGCTCTTCCTTATTTAATCCTGGTGTCAAACGCGAACCTACCCTTCAGAGCCAGGGCCCGCAGGGCCTCGTCCCACTGTACCTCTCCTTGCCTCGGCATCGTGCGTCCCGTACGCCTCTTCATCTCTCTTTAAATCCGCACCGCGCGTCCCGTCGCCCTGGCCCCCCGTCAGAGGCCTCTTGATGACGGTTGCTTGTGACGAGTTTCCCTTGCCTGGGCCAGCGGTTGATCGCGCCCGTCGCTCTGGTTGCCCGTGATATTGCTGTCTTCTCACCTTTGGCCGATGTGGTCGCAGTCAAGACAGGGTCTCGGTCAACTGCCCATTGGTCGATCCACTTTATCCGGCCAAATGGATGGCTGATACACAGTTTCGCACTGTTGATCACCCTTCTTGACATCGACGGGATCGGCCAAAATTGGGAATACAGCAATACGTGTGTTGATCTCGGCTGCTTGTCACGACTCTCGGTCGACTGGGGGAGCTCTCGACCGCGCCTGTCACCCTTGTCGTCCGTGAAAAGTCTGTTACTCGCTGTTTCTGGTAACGACTCTACATTATCTGGGCAAGCCCTAGACCTCTTCCTCGCCGATGCCTCAGACGTCACCATGCCTGGCAGTGACGCTGATGACTGTAACGCCGTTCCCGGGACACCTGGGCCCAAATCGCCCATCGTGGACTCCGCGCTGCTCTCTAGTGTCTAGAGCTCTCATGGAGTACGTTTCTCCCGTCCTTGACATACGTGACTGCGCGCTCGTCCAGCACCCAGCTTTCCGTCGTGCGCATGCCGCCTTTCGTCCTTTCGTTCGTGCCGGGTCTGACTCAGACGTTTTCTGTTATTGACTCTGTCTAAAGGGTCTGATTATTCGTCATCTTGTTGCTACCTGGCTTTGCCTCGTCCCAAGATAAGGTCGTTGGTTTGTTTTCTAAGTACGGCCAGACAATGCTCAAGAAGATCAATAACGGTTCCGAGAGCCCTGGAACGAACGGTCACTCGGATGACTCGCCCATGCATGATTGCATGTCATGGTGAGCGCCTCCTGGACACCTGGAGGGCCCGAACAGAGATTGTAAGCGATCCCTCAGAGCTGTGGTTAACAAGACGGTTGAGAAGTGTGTTACAGGAGTAGATCACGATGCAAGCGGCTGGGAAAACAAGCGACGGAAGGTGAGAGCGGCGTTGAGAAGGGGCCTGCGTACTCCCTGAAGCCGACGCCGTCACTCTGCGCGACTGCTGGCTAACCGTACCTTGGGAGTTTACATGTATGATCACGTCAGTGAGGCCTCCATGGAGCGTGTGGTTGTGGCGAATGATTCAGGGAATGTCATGGTTGCGGACGCTGCGGTTGCGGTGCCTCGGACCTCGAGCACTAGGTACAGACTGAAGATCAAGGATGGGGATCGCAAAATGGAGAGAGTACTGGACTTGAACGGCGCTGCGGCCTCTATTGCTGCTGAGCTCGTGTTGTTGGAACCCAGTGAGGTGTGGACATCAGTGCGAGAGGCATGCGCGGCCTGCTTGAAAAAGTATGTGGATGCGACGGAGTACCCTAAGTTCGTGCGCCCAGAGAGCCTCGCGGCCCGAAAATGCGTTGTCCACTGCATGCGCGAGGAACTCAGGGATCTTAATGCGTGTGACATTGACCTTTCGGATGAGGAAGGCGACTAGATCTCACGCGCGACACGTGATGATACCCCCCCGGTGCATGCTGCGTGTCCGGCATCATGGCTTGGCGCCCACACGGCCTGGAGCCAGCGTGACAGTTCGTGCGAAGGTGCAGCTGCCACCGGTTTGTGTCCGGTATGTGTCGATACTCATTTTGTCTGTCAGCATCCTCCTCTTTGCTGGTATTTTATTGTCCACTTGTTTCTGCTCTTTTCTCTTTCTCTCTCGTGTTACTTTTCTCGTGGATTTTTATCAAAGACGAGCAGACCAAAAAACGTACGACGCTTCCCAGGATCATTATGCGCGATCGTCGGGAAAGTGTACCACTGTACTTGGGCGTACTGGCCAGTACAGCGCGTCGCATTTCAGATTGAGGTGAAATGGGCCCAGTACACATAATCGCGGGGCTACAGTGCGTTCTCGTTACAAGAGACAGCTGATTCAGCTCAATATTAAAAAAGGTGGCCTACACGGACTGGAATGGAAGACTCGCGACCCATATTCCCTTGTAGACGATTCTCTTGTAACGAGAACGCACTGTACTTGCCTCGTTTCCCCACAGTGTTCTTCGAAACTAGTACACCAGCGATTATTCGCGTTTTAAGACGTGCATGTACTGTGACACTGGCCAATGATGTCTCTAGGAGGGGTGGTGGCTATCATACACCCCCCCGTCAAGGGCTCTGTGAGGGCCCTTTCCAGACGGAATGCAAAAGCACAAGACTTGAAGCGTAGCCGACCATTCTATTGAAACGTATCGCGCGCCGACAACGGTACGTGTCTCGCAGAGATGCGTCCTGCCGAATTTGTGGTCGCTACGCTTCGGGCCTGCCGGCAGTCGTTCTAGAGGATTGCTGACACTGCGTCCGGGATGTTTTTTCCTACGATTCATCAGCCCTACTGCCCACAACCACACACACGCCGAGACTACCACTATTGAAGGCAGGCATACACCTGCGCACGACCCAGGACGCCATGAAAACGGACAACAGGCAGGAAAACAGAAGAAACAACCAGAGCAGAGGGCAGAGAGCAGAGGCGGGCCGCGACCACGATAAGAAGCAGGCACTCCAAGCCACCGCCAACCCGAGAAATAACATGACACCACGCAGCAGATCATAGTGACACAGGCCAAGCAGACGAAAGGCGATCAGAAATTTCATGGCAAACACGAGAGGAGCAGGAAAAAGGATAATCGGTCAGCACTCTCTTTGTCGGCAGCGCACGGTATTCCAAGAAAGTGAACCACATGAGCGCAAGCAGTTGATTGTAGTCTCGTATGCCACATACGCACAAAAAAGAGAAACACACGCGAAAGAGGCGCAATGCCTAGGTCGTACAAGTGCCAACCGTGACCCGCGCAGTGCACTGCACCGTTCACGTCAAAAGAGATCTCGTGCGTTCGCATGCCTGGAAACTACAGGAGAAGAGCCGGGGCGCCCCTGGGCGACTCGGCGAGGAGGGAGGCGGGAGGGGGCGGGGGTGAGGAAGACGGTGGGTGCGATTGCATGGTCGCATGCCATGGGAGCCGTCATGCTCCGACTTTGTTGTCGGCGCGTGCTCGCAAAGGTCGCGCCCGAGCATCACGCTTGCGGTGGCCTCGATCCATAGCGTCGGACTGCCACGTAACTGTTCTGAGATCACCCCCAGCGGGTAGGAGCCTCCGCGTGAGATTGAACGGGACGCGATTCGCTCGAAGTCTGCAAGGCGGTGTCTTCGTGCGGCCGTGTCGTGCCACCGAAAAACAACCCAGGCACAAAGATGGCATGACATACGTATTGGCGCGGACCACCACAGCTGACAGCGCGTGAGCCCGTGTCATTTGGCACATCCCAGCATGACGTTCGTGCTTCTTCACGTCTTGTTATTGGATCCTCCATCTGAGTCGGCTGACAAAGGAAACACACACTGTACACCAGGCATGATGTGTGACATTTGGCAGCCACAAATCTGTCAGCTGCGCACGTGTTCAGTGAAATGGTCGCCGGGCATTCCAGCGACGCTAATAATCTCTGACTTGTGACCCGGAGCCGCCTTACCGCGCCAGCAGTTGCTGAATGTGGCCCAAATCGCTCCACTTGTAACCTGATTTTAGGCGGGCCACAAGTCGTAAAATTTAGGAGCCGTCTGGGAATGGCGAGGGTGTGCAGAGTGCCGATGAAATCACCCCTGAGGCCTCGATTTGCCTGGGTTTTGATGGAATTGTAGCCTACTTCAGAGGTGGGCTACAAGACGCGGAATCCGGTCGCCGTCTCGAGCCGTCTCGAGCCGTCTTGAGTGCGTGACATGCAGACTTGTAGCCCCCGTTTCTGCCGCCCTGGCACAGGCCGGGCTGCGGCCGGGCTTCATTTTGGGCTCGGGGCCCCCGTTTCGGCCCCACAGTACGGAATTCTGGCCCCAGTACGCCCCAGTACCTCCCAAGTAGGGTGGTACGCATTCCCGACGATCATCACGGATAATATAATCGGCAGAGCTCCTCAGGTTATTTCTAGTATTGATCTCTTGTTCATTTCTCGGCAGTCCCTCGAAATTAGATACTCCCAGAATCGAAGAAAGAGAGTGAGGGCCGCTCCACGAACCATCTGGCAGATCGCTCCTCTGACCAGCGCGGGGATTGCCGTGTGGATATCTTCTGACATAGGTCCCGTGATGAACTCACAAGTGGTCTATTGTATCGTTCCTATGACTATCATACAATTGAGGTGCAGGACGTGATTGGACACCATGCCTCGATAAAGGAGAGGGATAAATCGCAGTTCAGTATCTGGAACAGTCTGTGTGGACGCGTACAGACGACGTAGACTAGCGTATCTTTCTGACTGCAAAACTGACGTGCCGACAAAATGCTGGTCATCGAGTTTGTGAAACAGTCCCACATACGTGTGGCAGGATTAGATGCCGTCTTGTTCTGCAAACGGTTCTGGACACAGTTCCTGAACTGATCGCAGGATCATCCTCGGGAAAAAGCTGAAATAATCCCATGATCAAAACACGGCATTTTGAACTCTCACTCGGGGAACTATCCTGCCGGGCTGCCAGAAGAATCCGGATGATAGTCCCACAACCGTCGAAGACCTCTTCCTCAGGATCATCCATCGAAGAGTCCGGCGGCATATCCCAACTCAGCCTCCTTATTTATATTGGCAAAACACATCTCAGTACATCCTGTGAATTTAATCCCTGCACGCAATGCGTTGCAGGGAGATCCATGGCATATCCACGTCAGCGAAGAGGCGCGCAATATTCGTGCTGTTCTTAAGCCACAACACTGAAAATATCAATAGAAGCCCCCCCCAGCGGCAGAGGGGGCTGTTAGCGAAGCTCGTGCAAATGCCTTTTGAAAGAACTACACGCCGATGTGAACCAACAAATACTTATTGAGAAGCATCCAAGCACAATTCTTGTCGCCACGTTGGCCAAAGATCCGCTTTCTCCGTCAGAGCTATCAGGCGCCACCCACGTCCTTCCCCGCCGTTGATGACAGTCCCCCGGCACCCAGTCCCCCTTTTCTGCCGGCCTTCTGGTTGAGAAACCGCTTTGGTCCAGGAATCTTTTCATCCTGGTGAAACTACCCCCTCACCGCTCATTGCAGCCCGCGGCGCCCCAGCGCCTCCTCCACACAACCAAACGTAAAATGACCACACTCTGTCATCGCCGTCATCACACACACACCCCACCCAGCCTGAGCCCTCGCAATGGACCACCACACTGGAGGCTCACTAGCACGAGCTGGGGGGACAGCCTCCAGACCAAACCTACAACAGCCGAAACCAGACTCTCACTTCTCATTATAATTCCATTCCCAACACAATACGACAGAGTGACATCCGCAGAATGCAGCGAGGGGTGTACCTCCAGCAACCACCAATCAAAGAATAGATCGACCAAGTGTCGCTTCCGAGGTAAGAATGGACGGTGAGGAACCCGAAAAGCATCCCACCTGGATCAAGGCTGATTGACCAATCAGCGCCCCTATTGGGACAGCTGGAGGGGCTCTTTCCGTGTCCGTCTCACAGAGGAGCTTCGCTAATAATTGATTGGCAGACAGGCGGCCGCGAACTCGGATTTTCCAACGCGCAAACTGGCTACTTCTTGAATTGTACGTGCATCAAGAGCATGTAGCGTGTTGATCAGCAAGGGGCTCCAGAGTCTTCTCGTGGCACTCCGAGTGGCCCAGTCGTCCAATATTGCCCCATCACAGTGGGAAACTTACATCGCATCCGTTCGATGTGTGCGATGCTAGCCAGGATATCGCGCGTCGCTAACGATTGATCGTACAGCCGTTCTCTCAAAAACCTCGCACGCCAACTGTTGCACCACTCTGACAAATCGGCCTTCACGGGGTCGCAGAGGCCGATTTGTCAGAGTGGTGCAACAGTTGGCGTGCGAGGTTTTTGAGAGAACGGCTGTACCTGAAAGACGCTCACGGCAAATCACAGCAGTTCACAGCAGGTAATTTCAGGCACGTGCGTGCAATACTCTGGCCTTCAGGGCGGTGGCGCGCTCGGCGACGCATCGACACCGAGCACGCCGGCTGGCACCATGGCCGCGAGCACGCACGTGGGCACGTACACCCACGCTGCCGGGGCATGGGGGGCGTGGGGTGAGGAAAGGGGTGCCTGTGGTATTACTAACGTTGGTTCAATTACCTGTGTATTGAGACCCACCGTAGCCAAACAATAAAGCGAGTTCTATCGCCGTCGCGGCGAGGAAGAAAGACCTTTTGTTGAAGGGCATCCAATCGGGAGCCGGGTGGTGCCCACGACGGCGACCCCGGACTCATGGTGATTTATTATAAACGAGGGCACTGGTCGATCGACCGTCCGATCACAAGCGATCGTAATGAGTGCCGGCAGACAGATAAGACAGGCAAGCAAACGAACAATTAAAATATGAACAATGCGGAAGTAACCCCCCAAAGGGCATGCCACAGGCGAATTCACCCAGTACGTGGGCTTTGGCCAGTCAAGGGGGCTACCTGTGGCAGTTTGCCAATTGCGGGTGAAGACATGCTACATACCTCCAACGCGAGGTTCGAACCGTCCCGGTGAGATCCGAGGATGGTGACACCCGATTGGGCGGTGGCGGACTCTTACGGGCCTACGCGGGCGCAACCGCCCGGGCGGCGGGAGTCGTGGAGGGGCGCCGATCCGTCCCGGTCGGGGGGAGGTGGCGGTTCGCCGGCGTCGGCCGCGACCGTCCGACCACGCAGGCGCGTGCGTGTGTGGTGAGCAGCTTGCGCTGCGGGTCAGATCGACGCTTACGCGTAAGCACGCCCGCGCAGGAGGGTCTACGCGTGAGTGCGGGTGAGGGCGCCGGGTGCCGGGTGCCGGGGTTAAGACCCGAGGGTGTGCAGGCGTGTCGCGCAGCACCTGCTGGGGGTACCGTCGTCGGTGCCGGGAGGCGCCAGCTTTGTCGGGGTTTGAATATCCCGGCGACCAGGCCAGAGCCGGGACGCGGGCCCGTGGTGCCGAGGGGGTGCGTACCCTGCGGCAAGTTGACACCGTGTCTTGCGCGGGTTGGCGAGTTGTCGGCACGGGGCTACCCCGTGTCATCGTGCTCGCGCACAGGTTGAGCCCTAAAGGCATTTCTTGAGTTGGGGAGCGCCACCGTGAGGTGGGCAACCGCGAGGTTGAGGACCCGGTGAGTGTGGGCGGGGGGCCGGAAGAAGCGGCGTGCCCTGCGGCGGCGACAAGGGAGGCAAGGTTCGTGCCGCGGGCGGGAAGCCCGGCGGCAAAGCGCGGCAGCGGGAAAGGCGGCAAGGCCGGCGGCACGGGCGGCAAGGCCGCGGGCAAGGGCGGCAGGGCCGCGGGCAAGGGCGGCAAGGCCGGGGGCACGAGCAAGAGCAGCAATGGCCGGCGGCGTGGGCGGTTTTCCTTGCTGCGCGGGCGTCAAGGGCCGGTGGCGCGGGCGGTTTGCCTTGCGGCGCGGGCGTCGAGGGCCGGCGGCGCGGGTGCCAAGCCTGGCGGCTACGTACGGAGGCGGCAAGGGTCAACACCCAGGTACACCAGTATGGTCGATCCCGCGGCGATGGCGGTGGACGGCGGCAACGCCAACGGCGAGGCGCACGTGGCTCATGCCATTGCGGGTGACGGACCCGATTTCGATCGATCCACCGACCCGGAGATGTTGCGCCAGTTTCTGCCTAGCGGCTTGGTCTACGCGCACGATGGCCCGACCGAGGTGGTCTATGGGATCCCGGTCATTGCTGACAAGGGTCTGTTCGACGTTTGCATCTGCAACCGCGCTCGTGCGCACACTCGGCGTATCCACGCGCGGTACGAGGCCCTGCCGGGCTTTATCGACGTGTTGGCCGAACCCGGCACGCCCAGACATGCTGGTGACCGCTTGCCCGAGGTCCATGAGGACCCGTTCTTCAGAAACCAGGGGCCACAGCGCCGTATATACGAGGTCATGTCGTTTTTCAACGAGGTCATTCGGTACGAAGTGCCGTTGCACCCATTCCACGGTTTGGTTTAAATTTACGCTCTGTTGTTTTCCGTGAGGGGGACCGAGACCTTCGTGGCGGCGGCCAACTCGTTTGGTCGCTTGTTGCGGAACTGGCCGAAGGCCGTCCTCCTCGGGCGCTCGGTGGCCACTGACCTCGCGGTACCGATCGGCCACGATGCTGGTTTGGCGGAGTACCTGGATCAGCTTACGCTAGTGGCGGCGGAGGAGAACGACGCGGTCGATGAAGATCGAAGCCCTCGCATGAGCGAGCTACCGAACCCCTTCCGGCTGCCGCTATTTGCGACCGACCATTGCCGAGCGGCGGACACGCGGTTCTTCCGCGGGCGCGGGCTACTTCCGACGGAGTGGTCAACCGGATTTTTCTGGGCGCCGAAGACGTTTGACTTGTCTCGTTGGTTTCCGCCAGTCCCCGATTGGGAGCCCAAGACGGATCTTTGGGTGGCGACCCCGGTGGTGGTGACATACCTGGTGGGCTCGTTGTGAAACGAATATAGCTCTGCTTGGCAGGTCGTGTACTCGGAGTACTACTGCAACCTGATTGCCTCGTGGGTTCGCACACTTAAAGAGGACAAGGTCTTTGTACGTCTGGACGAGAGGACGCTTCGTCACTTTGACGTCTTGGACACGTTCAAACTGCGCGAAGCGCCTGACGGCGAGGCGGCACACGGCTGGTATGGAAAGATGCGCCGGGCCATGGACGTGTTCCCGTGGGAGGTCGTCCTTAAGGACGTGGTCCGTCGGGACCAAGAGACCGGTGAGGCGCGACACGTGCGCGTGACGGTTGATGCGACCAAGGAGTTCGGCTTTTGCCTCCGACACGCGTGTGTGGACTTTGACTGGGCACCTGACCCGAACACGCCTGCACATGTGGCACCGGCTCCTCCGAGCCACCTCGGGGTGTGGCGCCGCGGTCGACAGACCCACCCGGAAGGGGCCTATGCCATTGGTGGCGATCGTGGTGGTTACCACCGCCCGCGTTCGCCGCGTCGCGATCGCTCGCGGTCGCCGCGTCGCGATCGTTCGCGGACGAAATCGCCGCCCCGTGCCGTAGCGGCCACTTGGCCGACGCGCGCATCTTCCTCCGCGGCGGTTGCCATTTTTGGGTCGGCGCGCGTGCGCAATGTGCGCCTTCGCGCGCCCCGTGGGGCTGCCGTGTCGGCGGTGGCGCATGCCTGGGTGGATCAAGTGACCGGCTTGCGCCGCGCTGTGGAGCGGGCGGACAGGCGCGGGGTTGTGTCGGCCTTGGCCATCATTGGGCAGGCCGTGGCTCATGCCGTTGATGGCGATGCCAACTACGAGCGCTTTGCTCAGCACCTCGAGGCTGTTCAGCCAGAGGAGGCGGTCGCGCCGACGCGTTTCAACGCTCACAGCGTACTGGGGCGTCGTGCCCATGCGGACAGGGGGCCGTCGGGCGGGTCCCCCCCGTCAGCGCGCAACACGCGGGCGCGGAGCGTCTCCCAGGAGTCGGGGGCCAGCGTTGGCTCTCGCCACCTTTGCCGTCGCGACTCGCGTCGCAGCGATGAGGAGGAGAAAGAGTAAGGTTCACTGCTAAGTGACTTGCTCGGCTGACCCTGGCGGGAGGGTGTGTTAATATCGGGGGCTTACGCTTTTACGGTGTTGATGTTTCTTCGTCTCGTTGTTGTTTGTCGTTTGACATGTTCGTATCCACTTCTCTGTTTTTCTGTTAGTCGTCATAGCGATGAAGGAAGTGGCAGGCCAGCATGGCCCATGGTGTGGGACTCGTATCCCTCGCATCTGTTGATAAAACTACTTCGTACTCGAAACATGCGCGTATGGCGGATGCATACCAACTGGTGCTGGTCCATTGTGGGATGAACACGGTTGCTTCCTCGGTGAAGGTCACCAGGCGACGAAGGATTGAATCCAAGTGCTGTACCGACGGTACGAGAAACCCCTTGGGAAGCACTGGTACCGAGTGATCGGCTTCGATCAGTGCCGCTTGCGCGGATTTTGGCCACACGTAGTTGTACGGACCGTACGCACGGTTCAGCCGAGGAAAATGCCGCAAGGCAAGTTGGGGGTCATACGCAAAGTTGCGCGTCATGGACGGCAAGGTCGACTCAAGCCACACAACATGAATTTCTTCATTAATTGCGGCGGGGGTACTTAAATCTGTTCACGAGACATTGGCATGGATAACTCCGTCACCGGTAACATGGACATGTTGGATAGTGGGTATCTACGGGAGTCCATGACGATGTTGGCAACGGTTGTGAGCCCGGCTTGTCGGCGACTTCGCCGTGTTGGCGTTTGCCAATCGTACCCCGGTACATGCTTCTTCTTCTGTTGAAGAAAACGCACAACCGTGTTGCGTGGGAGGTTCATCAGGGGCTCCCAGGTATCGTCTTTCGACCCGCAGTCGAACCAGCGCACATTAGCGCTGTAGCTGTCACCCGTCTGGCGCAAGCCTAAGAGTTTGTCAATGACGTACTCGTCGGCGGTTGCCGGGGGTGGCTTGCGTTGGTCCATAACATCTATCAGGGGGTGCGGCACCGTGTCCGTCGTCGTTGGACGAGGAGCTGGGGCGACATGGTCACTGATGACGTGTTTTTCTTCCCCATCAATGTCAATGACGAACGTGGAGGCGTCCGCATCCGCGTCAAAGACCACGAAGGGTCCTATGGCCATGCTCTGTAGCTTGTTTTGCCGATCGTGGTTGGTCGTATGAACGTAGTCGCCGATCTTGACGTCCGCATTGCGGGTTGCGACCCGGTGGTCGAATTTACGTTTGTATCGTTGTTGCGTCTTGGGCAAGGCCTCGACTACGACAGGGATCTGCCTGCGAAGGCGGGCCATGAACTCATGTTTGCGAGCTCGGGGTGACCCATCATTGAGCGTTTCCTTATTGGCCAGCGGAGTGCCCGGGGGCAAGTTGTGGTTCTTGAGGTTGGGGATCCGTCTTGGGATAACAAGCCCAAAGAGAGCGATACCCATAGACCGGTGCGGTTGGCTATTATACGCCGTAGTGATTACCGGGAGTAGCTCCTCCCATCGTGATGGGTCATCAGCGACGTAGTGTCGCAGCTGAGTAGCCATGGTACGGTTGTACCGTTCAACTGGCCCATTGGTTTGGGGAGTATACGCCGTGGTGCGAACCGTTTCAATGCCAAGAATTTTCATCACAGCGATGAAGAAGTTCGACATAAACTGGGGCCCTTGGTCCGATAGGATCCGGTCCGGGGGCCCGTAGGCGGACACCCACGCGTCGATGATGGCTGACGCCCCGGACATGGCCGTAATTCTTCGTAAGGCGACACACTTGGTAAGCTTGGCGAAGCGGTCGGTAAGAACCAAGATGAAGCGATTGCCCTTCTTGGAGGCCGGGATGGGCCCAAAGATGTCAACAGACAGTTCCGTGAGAGGCTCATTAGCCGGGAACAGCGTCCAGGGCGTGGTGTGTCGCCGCAAGGCGAGGCGGTTCCGAGCAAAAGTTGTGCACTTGGTGATGGTGGTGTGGATGTCCGTAACCATCGAAGGCCAGTAATATGCCTTTCGCATGGTGTGATACATCCCGTTCATACCAGGATGGGCTGCCAGTGTGGCGTGATGCTCGAGCTTCAAGACGCGTTCGCGTAATGATTTTAGTATGACCAATTGGTTGCCGTAAGGCGTCCGGAGATACAGAGAGTGATGCTCGTTGCGGAAGAAGATCTTTCCGTTCCCCGTTCCACGCGAGTGGACATCTCGACACAGTATTCGTCCGTTTGTTGGGCTTCAACAACTTCGTCGAACTCCACCGGTTCGGGTGTGTCAGTACTCGTGTACCTCCCCGTCCTGAAGCCGTTGGCCGTCTCGACCAATGCCAGACAAGGTATATTGTCGTGGATATCCTCTGTCGGTGCCACCGTGGAGGCACGCGACAGGAAGTCGGGCAAGTGGTGCGATGCACCTGGTTTATAAACCATATCGAATGTGTATTTGGAGAGGCGAAGTCGCCATCGCATCAAGCGTCCGCTTGAGTCGGTCGTGCTGTAGATCCAGCTTAGTGCTTGGTGATCCGCTCGGATGAGGAACCTTTGCCCGTCGAGAAAGTGCCTCAACTTGAGGACAGCCCTCACGACGCCGAGACATTCGCTCTCCGTGGTGAAGTAGTTTTTCTCTGCAGCAGTGAGTCTCCGGCTCCAATATCCGACAGAATGAAGCAGTTCTTCCGGTTCCTCCTGGAAGAGGGTACACCCCACTTGGTCGGCACATGCTTCAACGTCGACGACAAGCTTCCGGTTGGCCTTTGGCAAGGCAAGTATCGGTGGGCACAACAGTGCGTTGCAAAAGTCTTCGAACGCGGCGATGGCCACGTCCCTCGGCGGTGGTAGATCCTGTGGGATCTCGGCCCTAGTCAGGGCGTTCAGGGGCTTTGCTCGTTTGGCAAAGTCCTTGACAAAACGTCGATAGACGTTGCACATGGCCAAGAAGCTTTTCAGCTGGGTGTTTTTCGTTGGGAACTTGGCGTGCTTCAGAGCATCAACGTTCTTGTTATGCACGTGCAGTTGCCCTGGGCGGACAATGTGTCCGAGGTACTCGACTTCGTCGGAGAACCATGTGCAATTTTCCAAGTTCAGGGTAACCCCGGCTTCGCGGAGACGGTGCAGACTCGTATCAACGTCCTTGACGTATTGTTCCGCGTTCGCGGAGAAGATGATGACATCGTCTAAGTAGACGAGGCATATCTGCCACTTCAAGCCCGAGAGGATGATATCCGACGCACGCTGGAAGGTTGCAGGCGCGTTCGTCAAGCCAAAAGGCATTGATATCCCGCGGTATATACCACAATGCGTTGTGAACGCCATCTTTTCTTGGCCGTCATTGCGCATGGGCACTTGCTAGTACCCCACGGTGCAGTCGAGAGACGTGAACACCTGGGCATCTCCCAAGGAGTCAAGGCAGTCCTCCATTCGAGTAAAGGGATAAGCATCCTTCTTTGTGATGTTGTTTAACCGACGATAGTCGACACAGAATCGGGCTTTGCCGTTCTTCTTTGGTACTATTACCACGGGGCTCGCCAAAGCACTACGGCTAGGGGCAATGACGTTGAGCTTCAACATCTTGTTGATCTGATCAGAGATGATTTGCCGTTTGAACGGCTCGGCCCGGTAGGGTTGAGCTTGTATGGGCAGAGCGTCTGGAGGAGTGACGATGGCGTGCTCCGTAGCACGGATGACGCCAAGGGTTCCATCCTACATGAATGAATGCGTATTGAGCATGTCACGAATCTGCTTGTGCAGGTACTCAGGAGCCTCACTGAGGTCGAGCTCCTCGAGTGGGTCACGACTAGTGTCGGCCGATGGAGTAACGGTTCCATCCTTTGTATTCTTGTCATCCAAGACGGCGGACAGCATCGGCCCTTGGTAGGGCTCTGCAAACCCCAAGTTTGAGTTCTTGCGAGCATTGACTTGGTCCTTGCCGAAGTTGCATAACTTGACTAAGAAGTGTTCGTCGGGCTTGACGATGGCAAGGCCGCGGGCGACTGCCATTGACTTATGCCGGCATAACCGAGCGTTTGGTGTGATGGTAACCATACCGGGGGTGTCGCATGTCGCCATGATCCACTCCTCTTGGTGTCCGTTGACACGTACCGGCTTGCAGGCCCGCACCCTCGCGGGTTTATCTTGCCAATGGCGGTCGCAGGCACTGTCATTTAGACAAGCCAAGATCGGCGTTGGTCGAGGCAGTCCCTCCGTGCAACGCACGTCTTCCTTCCAGACGATCTTACGCAACCTTGGCAAGATCGCCTCGATGTTTTGTTCAATGAACTCGGTGCCAAGGATGCACTGGACTGACAAGGTGTCGGAAACGAGGAATCGGTCAAACTGACGTACACCTCCGGTGTCTACATACAGATGTATGGCATATTTCGGCACGAGACGGTTGTTGTTTGCATCTCGGATGCGCGGAAGCGTGGTCAACTTCTCGGCGTAAGCCATCCAGTTCGCAGGGAGAACACTAGTTCGCACTATGTTCACCCCAGCGCCCGTGTCCAGAACAGGGCGGCAGCTCCGCATCACACGCATGCACGGGCCAAGTGTGGCGGCGATCTCGTAGTGGCATAAGGCACGGCGCAACAATCTTGTCACCGTACGCTTTCGCGTCCCGCCAGGCAACCCTAAGTCGGGGACCCGGCCTAGGCGTTTTTTGAGTCCTCGACGGCGTCTGCCGGATGCTCGATGTCGCTGTGCGGCGAAGTGACCCGGCTTGTAGCAGTTGTGACAGATGTCAGCCCGATCGGCTTGAGGGACGGCGGCCCGAGGGGGCGGCGGAATGCGAACCGGTGTGAACGGTCGTTTCGTCGTCATCCGCTGGCCTTGTGTCGCGTCAGCGACTTTGATCGCCGTTGGGCGGGTTATCTTGAGCTGCAAGTGCAGTTTGTTGGTGCCTTCCCAGTACAACTAGGCGGTCGCGACCGTCTCTGATAGAGTTCGATCCGGGAATTGGTCCTTCGACACCCGAACGTGCGTTTGCACAAGGTCCGAAAGACCCGTTATGAAGACGTCCATATTGTCTTTGATGTTGAACAAACCGTTCAGAAGATCGCATTGCGTTTTAACGCGGTGACCAAAGGCCGTGGGCGCCTCGTTGTCTTGTTGCTTTATCGTCAAGATGTCTTGGTAAGCGTTAGATATAGTTGCGTGTGTCGCGTACTTCGAGAGGAGCCAGTTGACGGCATCTCCGTATGTACGGATGGCATAACGCTTACGTCCGAGAGTGCTGTTAAGCGCGCCGAAGAAGGCCATCTTGGCTTTGCCGGCTAGTTCGAAGACCATGAGCGGAAGGGCTTGACCGTGCGTCCGCCCAGCCGCGTGGCACGCGCGGCGGAAGGTCGTCAAGAACGTGAAGATGCCCAAGGGCAGGGCTTCCGTGAATGGCTGTTGCCCGTGGAACGCTCCGTCTAAACGTTTGTTGAGACGATGGGGCCGTTGTGCCTCCTTAGACGTGTATGTCAGTTGACGGCGGATGACGAAGTACGTCCTGTAGTCAAGGAGGGTCTTGACGCAGCTATTAGACGGGCGGATCATCTTGATCCTGTCGGCTTTATCAAGTCGCTCCTGCCGTTTTGTGGGGGTCGCTGAGAGCTTGTGCGCTGTTGCGTCCGTCTCTCTTGAGCTGTCGCTCGGCGAGGACCCACTTGGGGGCGACGGCGGGCCTGGCGGCCCGTGGGCATCGTCCGAAGAGGACGTATCCGTCGCGTTGGGGTTGTCGTCGTCCGACGACGTTGGGTTTGACCCAGAGGCAGAATTATCGGAAGATGAGGAAGGCACGGCATTAGCCGGATCGTCCTTGCGGACGTACTTGCCTCTCCTCACTTTGTTTGTCTTCTTGACGTTCTTGGTCTTGACGCCCGACTGACGGCGAAACTTAGTCACCCGGCGTTCCTCCTCGTGGGAGTCAACCTCGCGCAGGGCCTCGACGTCGTCGACAAACTTGTCATTAGCTCGCGCCAGAGACTCGTTAGTCTGTTCTTGGGCCGTCAGGCGTCGTTGAAGTGCTTCAACGGCCGCCTTCAGGCTCTCCACCACCTGCATTTGCCCGGAGGCGGCTTGATCTGCAGGGATGGGAGGAGTAGGAGCACCGTCCGTTGGGGCGTCGGAGGCTGCAGGATTGCCTTGTCCCCCGCCCGGCGGCCGGTAGCCAGCTGACAGCTTGCCGTCTCTGACGCGCCGATTGCCGCCGGTTCCACCAGTAGACATACTGGGACCTGAACAAAGTGTTCCGACTTGGCAAACGCCCTGCGCGCCAACGTCGAAGATCACAACCGTGATGCCCACGGCACCGCGCCCACAAGTCGATTGCTAACGCCCCGCGCGCCAAGCGACCGTATCGACACCGTCACAATGCCACGAGGCAGCGAGAAAGTTCTCGGGAACACCGCGCCGCGAGGCACGATGAAGGCGAGGGTATCCCCTGCTGCTCCACCAAATGTGGTATTAATAACGTTGGTTCTATTACCAGTGTATTGGGACCGACCGTAGCCAAACAATAAAGCGAGTTCTATCGCCGTCGCGGCGAGGAAGAAAGACCTTTTGTTGAAGGGCATCCGATCGGGAGCCGGGTGGTGCCCACGACGGCGACCCCGGACTCATGGTGATTTATTATAAACGAGGGCACTGGTCGATCGACCGTCCGATCACAAGCGATCGTAATGAGTGCCGGCAGACAGATAAGACAGGCAAGCAAACGAACAATTAAAATATGAACAATGCGGAAGTAACCCCCCAAAGGGCATGCCACAGGCGAATTCACCCAGTACGTGGGCTTTGGCCAGTCAAGGGGGCTACCTGTGGCAGTTTGCCAATTGCGGGTGAAGACATGCTACACCCGCGCATCATGGCGTCAAGCACCTTGTTTGTGGGCACACGACGGAAAAATTGTCCCCACGCCGCATAGCGTCGAGCACCTTGTTTGTGGACGCTCGACGGAGCAGTAAGACACCGCGCCCTGAAAAAGTAACGAAGGTGGCACGGAA
>Ga0209831_1002130_pt1 | contig 17472 bp, 14 predicted proteins | sample Maine_Asex4_meta_FD_187451 | JGI IMG/M metagenome (GOLD analysis project Ga0209831, IMG submission 187451) | Marine algal microbial communities from Maine, USA - Maine_Asex4_metaG (SPAdes) (version 2) | ecosystem: Host-associated > Algae > Red algae > Unclassified | place: Maine, USA | collected...
CGGTCGGGCCGCGTTCGGTTGGTCCATGTACCCGCGCTGGATCGCGATCCGGTCCGCGATATGCCGCGCGTCGTGCCACACGCCCCAGATGAAGGACGACCCCCGCTGCGACAGCCACGGCAGCCCGAGGAAATAGACCCCCGGCTCCGTCGACACTCCCCGCACATGCGCGGGTCGCCCCCGCTCGTCGAAGGCATCGACCTCCAGCCACCCGTGATCCGCCGCATACCCCGTCGCCCAGACCACGGCGCCGAGGTCGGACAGCGCGAGCGAGCGCACCGGGTCCGTCAGGCAATCCGGGTCCGGCCCGAGAACCCGCGCCTCCGGTTCTTCGGGCAGGGCCATCGCGTTGCGCGCGGCCCAGGCATCCGCCTCGTCCAGCACCGACAGGTAGTTCGCATCCCCCCGCGCCACCGTCTCGGCGATATCGGGGGCGAAATGCAGGGCGCCGTCCGCGCAGGCCTCCGTGCGCCCGACCAGCGTCACGCCCTCCCCTGCCAGCCGCCGGAAATCGACCGTATGCCCGCCCCGCGCCCCGCTGACGCTGATGGTGACATGCTCGGCCCCGGCGCTTGGCGGCGGCGCTTCCCACTTGCCCAGCACCCCCAGCCACCACACGAAATCGCGGCCCCGATACGCGCGCGGCGGGCGGTCATGCGGCCCGACGGAGAGATGGACGCGCCGCCCCGCCCGCCTCAGTTCGTCGGCAATCTGCACCCCCGACGATCCGGCGCCCACGACGAGGACGGCCCCGTCCTGCAACTGTCCGGGGTTGCGATACGCCGCCGAATGGACCTGATGCACCCCCGCCTCTTCGGGGACGAGGGCGGGGATCACGGGTTTCTGGAACGGCCCGGTCGCGGCCACGATGCGCGCGGCCTCGACCGGCCCGGCGGAGGTCTCCGCCGTGAACCCCGCGCGCCCCGCGTTGCGCGTGACCCGCGTCACCTCCACGCCGCAGCGGACGGGCGCGTCGATCATCGCGGCATAGGCGGCGAAATACTCGGCCACTTCCTCCTTGCCCGGAAAGCGCGCCGGGTCGCCCGGAAACTCCAGCCCGGGAAAGCGATCGTGCCAGGCGGGGCCGTTCATCACCAGCGAATCCCACCGCCCGCTGCGCCACGCTTCCGCGATGCGCGCACGTTCCAGCACCAGATGCGGCACCCCCGCACGGCCCAGATGCTCGCTCATCGCGATGCCCGCCTGCCCGCCGCCGACCACCAGCGTATCCGTCGTCTCGACCATTCGGTTCGCTCCCCCGTCCCTGCCCGCATCATGGCGCGGTCGGCCAGGGTTATAAAGGCTGTGTTTCAAAAGCCGCCGGAAAATTCATTTTTTCCGGAATTACCGGTTTTTCTTAAACCCTTTCACAAAGGGCTGCAAAATGAGGAAATAGATGCAATTCTTCCCGCAGTACGCGTATTCAGCAAAAGATTGCGGATGGATTAATGGCAGTGAATTTAGTTTCCGAAGCCGGAAAACCGGAAAAATCTAACTGCCGGTTTGCAAAAATGATTGCATCGGAAATAAAGCGCCGATAATAATGCGCGCACCTATTCACAATGACGGATTTTTTAAAGATGAGCCTTGCCGAGATCGAACATCAGGTCGACAGCCTTTCCCTTTCGGAATTGCAGCAACTGAAGCATCACGTCGAGAAGAAGATCGACGGTCGTGCAAAGCAGGAGCGCGCCGCCCTGATCGAGAAGATGGATGCCATGGCGAAGGAGAAGGGGTTCGGGGGGATCGACGCGCTGATGGGCGCCGAAAGCGCCGAGCCTGCAAAAGCCAAGCGCAAGCCGGTCGAGCCGAAATACCGCAACCCCGCCAATCACGACGACACGTGGAGCGGACGCGGGCGCAAGCCGCGCTGGATGGAAGAATTGCTCAGTGCCGGCGGAACGATGGAAGACGCGCTGATCGAGAAAGAGGCGGCCTGACGGACCGCCATTCCCTTCAAGCGCGATTTGCGCCGGGGAATGCACCCGACGAATAAGAAAGGCGAGGCTCCCGCGAGCCTCGCCCTTCTCGTATTCCCGATAAAGACCTTATCCGGATAATCAGCGCATCCGCATTCCGGTCGCGTCGTCGAACACCATCACCCGGCCCGGATCGACGGACAGGCCCACGCGGTCGCCCTCCGTCGAGCGGATGTCGCCGCGCTCCTCCACCGTGATGCGCTCGCCCGTGTCGCTGACGAGATAGGCGTAGGAGACGCCGCCCAAGGCTTCGGACAGGTCGACCGTATGGGTGTCGCCCGCCGGGTCGATGGCCAGATGCTCGGGCCGCATCCCGACCGCGACCCTGGTCCCGTCCGACGGGATCGAGACGGGCGGCGCGAGCGAGCCGCGCAGGGCGGGCACCGAAATCGCGCCCCCCTCCACCGTCCCGTTCAGGAAGTTCATCGAGGGCGAGCCGATGAACCCGGCCACGAAGCGGTTGTCCGGGTCGCGATACAGTTCCAGCGGCGCGCCCACTTGCTCGACCCGGCCCGCGCGCAGCACGACGATCTTGTCGGCCAGCGTCATCGCCTCCACCTGGTCGTGGGTGACGTAGATCATCGTCGCGCCGATCTCCTTGTGCAGCCGCGCGATCTCGATCCGCATGTCCACGCGCAGTTCGGCATCGAGGTTGGAGAGCGGCTCGTCGAACAGGAACACCTCCGGCCCGCGCACGATGGCCCGCCCGATGGAGACGCGCTGGCGCTGACCGCCCGACATGGCGGCGGGTTTCCTCTCCAGGTAGTCGTCCAGCTTCAGGATCCGGCTCGCCTCGGCGACCTTCTCCTTGATGGTCGCCTTGGGGACGCCGTTCATCTTGAGGCCGAAACCCATGTTCTCGCGCACCGTCATGTGCGGATAGAGGGCGTAGGTCTGGAAGACCATCGCCACCCCGCGCTCCGACGGGTCCATCCGCGTCACGTCGCGCGCGCCGATGGCGACCGACCCTTCGCTGATTTCCTCCAGCCCCGCGATCATGCGCAGCAGGGTGGACTTGCCGCAGCCGGACGGGCCGACGAAGACGCAGAACTCTCCGTCCGCGATGTCGAGGTCGACTCCGTGCATCACCTGCACGTCACCGTAGCGCTTGATCACGTTGCGTATCGTCAGTCCGGACATGGGGCGTCTCGCTTTTCTTCGGGAGGTTCGGGGAATCGCCAGGTTTCGGCATCCTGCGCGATCCGGCGGACGGCTGTCTCGATCTGCGGCAGGAGCGCGCGCAGGGTATCGAGATCGTGGCGGGCGGGCGTGGAGGTGACGCTCAGCCCCCCCAGCACGCGGCCCGATCGGGACAGGACGGGGAGCGCGATGCACAGGATGCCGCGCTCGTGCTCCTCGTTGTCATAGGCATGGCCCCGCTCGCGGATGGCGCCGAGTTCGGCGCGCAACGCTTCCGCGCTGGTCAGGGTATTGGGCTGGAAGGCGTGGAAGCTCTGCTGCGCGATCAGCCATTCGCGCGCCGAATCGCTCTGGAAGGCGAGCATCGCCTTACCGACGCCGGTGCAGTAGGCGGGGCCGATCTTTCCGGCCTCGGCGAACATCTCGACCGGCACGCGGGCGTTGCGCTTGTCGACGTAGAGCACCTGTCCCGTATCGAGCTGGCCCAGATGCACGGTCTCGCCGACCGCCGCCGAGAGCGCGTCGATATGCCTGCGCGCGACGGGGGCGAGGGACATGCGCTGCCACGCCGCATGCGCGAGGCGCACGAGCCGCAGGCCGGGGGCGTAGGTCTGGCTCTCGTCGTCGAAGGCCAGCATCCCCTGATGCACGAGGGTGCGCAGCAGGCGGTAGAGCGTCGCCTTGGGATAGGCGCTGTCGGCCATCACCTCGGAAAATCGCACGGGCCGGTCGAACGCGGCAACCCTGTCGAGCACGGCCAGGGCCTTGCCGACGGTCCCGTCGCTGTGTCCGGCGTTTTCCACGCTGGCATCCCCCTGTTTCCGGCGTGCCACCTCTGCGGGCGGATCGTCCGGGTTCTTGCCTCCCGCGTCTGCGCACGGATAAGCTTGTTGACAAGCCTAACCGGTTCGCGATTAACTTTTCAATATCCGAAATCGAGTTCCAGATAATGGAACCTCAAGAGACGACCACAGGGAGACGATAATGCGTTCCATCCTCAAAGCGCCCCTTCTCAGGAGTACGGTCGCGTCGCTGGGGCTTCTCGCCCTCTCGGCCACCGGCGCAGCCGCCGATGCGCATAGCGAAAAGCTGACCGGCACCCTCAAGATCGCGTCCGACATGTCCAACCCCGCCCCCCGCGCGGTGATGGAAGGCATGGTCGAGCGATTCGGCGAGATGCATCCCGACCTCGACATCGACCTGACCGTCACCGACCGCGAGGCGTGGAAGACCCAGATCCGCAACGTCCTCTCGGCCAGCCCGCCCGATGTCGCCAACTGGTACGCCGCAAACCGCATGCGCCCCTATGTCGACGCGGGCCTGTTCATGGATATCTCCGACGTCTGGGAAGACGAGGAGATGGAGGCGCTGGCCTCGACCAAGGGCGCGATGACGCTGGACGGCAAGCAGTGGGGCGTGCCCTACACGTACTACCAGTGGGGCGTGTACTACCGCAAGGACATCTACGACGAACTGGGCCTCGAAGAGCCGGAAACCTTCGAGCAGCTCAAGGAGAACTGCCAGAAGATCCTCGACGCGGACAAGAAGTGCTTCACCATCGGCACCAAGTTCCTGTGGACCGCGGGCGGCTGGTTCGACTACCTGAACATGCGCACCAACGGCTACCAGTTCCACGCCGACCTGATGGCGGGCAAGCACGACTGGGACAGCGATGAAGTCCGCCAGACCTTCGCCAACTGGCGCGAGCTGCTGGACATGGGCGCGTTCATCGACAACCACACGTCCTACAGCTGGCAGGAATCGCTGCCCTTCATGGTGTCGGGCGATGCCGCCGCGATCCTGAAAGGCAACTTCGCCGTGGCGCCGCTGCGCGAAGCGGGCCTCGACGACGACAAGCTCGACTTCTACCAGTTCCCCGCGATCGACGAGGACGTCGAGATGGCAGAGGACGCGCCGACGGACACGTTCCACATCCCCGCAGGCGCGGAAAACCCCGAGGCGGCCAAGGCGTTTCTCCGGTACGTCGTCTCGGTGGACAACCAGACGCTGATCAACAACGGCGACAATCTCGGCCAGCTTCCCGTGAACGCGAACTCGTCGGTCGATGACGACAAGTTCCTCAAGGAAGGCTTCGAGATGCTGTCCAAGAACAGCCCCGGCGGCGTGGCGCAGTTCTTCGACCGCGACGCTCCGGCGGAGATGGCCAAGGTCGGCATGGAAGGCTTGCAGGAATTCATGGTCAAGCCCGACAACCTCGACAAGATCCTCGCGCGGCTCGATAAGGCCGCCAAGCGGATCTACGACAAGTAAGACCCGACTGCACTGCCCTGCCCCGCATCGAATGCGGGGCAGGCACGACGACCCCGCGAGAGCGCATCCGAAAAACCGCGCCCGCGACACGACCTTACGAAACCGGGGGGAGAACGCGGCCATGACCAATCCAGTCGTCGTGCCACAGACGGACGTGCCGCCGCGTTCGTGGTACAAGCGAAACGAGATTTCGCTCACGCCGTGGCTGTTCCTGATACCGGGCGTCCTGTTCTTCGCCGTCTACGTCATCTTCCCTATCTTCCAGTCCATCGGCATCTCCTTCACCGAATGGGACGGTCTGGGCGAGGCGACGCCGGTAGGGATGCAGAACTACGTCGAGTTGATGGATGACGACGCGTTCTACACGTCGCTGCGCAACAACATCATCTGGCTGTTCCTCTACCTGCTCGCCATTCCCGCCGGATTGTTCATCGCGCTGCTGCTGAACCAGACGGTTCGGGGCATCCGGCTCTACAAGTCGCTGTTCTTCTTCCCCTTCGTGATCTCCCAGGTCGTCGTCGGCCTCGTCTTCTCGTGGTTCTACGACCCGACCTTCGGCCTCTTCAACCAGTTCCTCGGGTTGTTCGGCGCCGGGCCGATCAACGTGCTGGGCGACGAGAGATACGTCACCTACGGCATCATCGCCGCCGGGCTGTGGCCGCAGACGGCCTATTGCATGATCCTGTATCTGACGGGCCTCAACGCCGTGGACCCCGAGCAGATCGAGGCCGCGCGGCTGGACGGGGCGAAGGGGTGGAAGATGCTGTGGTACATCGTCATCCCGCAGTTGAAGCCCGCGACCTTCATCGCCTTCGTCGTGACGATCATCGGCGCCCTGCGCTCCTTCGACCTCATCTCGATCATGACCAATGGCGGGCCGTTCGGCGAGAGCCGGGTGCTCAGCTTCTACATGTTCGAGGTGGCGCTGAGCGAATACGGCTTCCGCATGGGCTACGGCGCGGCCATCGCGGTCGTCCTGTTCATGATCATGATGATCTTCATCGCCTATTTCCTGTGGTCCATGTACCGCGAAGAGCGGGGTCGCTGAGATGTTTCCGAAACCCATCGAGAAAAGCAGCCAGGGCGTCCAGGTCGCCTACAAGGCCATGCTCCCCTTCGCCCTGTTCCTGTGGCTCATGCCGCTGATCGCCATCCTGATCTTCTCGGTCAAGCCTGGGGTCGATTTCACGACCGGCAACTACTGGGGCGTGCCCTCGACCTTCAGCTTCTTCGAGAATTACGGCAAGGTGTTCTTCGAGTCGGACATGCCGCGTTACATGATCAACTCGCTGATGATCACGATCCCCACCGTCATCGGCTGCATGATCCTCAGCGCGATGACCGGTTTCGCGCTCGGCATCTACCGCTTTCGCTCGAACCTGTGGATCTTCTTCATGTTCGTCGCGGGCAACTTCGTCCCGTTCCAGATCCTGATGGTTCCGGTGCGCGAACTGACGCTCGACATGGGCCTCTACAACACGATTTCGGGCCTCGTCCTCTTCCACGTCGCGTTCCAGACGGGGTTCTGCACCCTCTTCATGCGCAACTTCATCCGCGCCCTGCCCTTCGAGCTGATCGAGGCGGCACGGGTCGAGGGGGTCGCGGAGTGGCGCATCTTCTGGTACGTCGTCCTCCCCCTCATGCGCCCCGCGCTGGCGGCGATGGCGGTGCTGATCTTCACGTTCATCTGGAACGACTATTTCTGGGCCATCGTCCTGACCCAGGGGGTCGAGACGCAGCCGGTCACGGCGGGGATCACCTCGTTCAACGCGCAGTACCGCGCCGCCTATCACCTGATGAGCGCAGGCTCCATCGTCGCCGCCCTGCCCCCGGTGGCCATGTTCTTCCTGATGCAGAAGCACTTCATCGCCGGCCTCACCCTCGGTGCCGTGAAGTAAGAGAATGGACGACCCTTCGATGACGATGACGAACATGGTCGTGGCCCCGGCGACGCCCGAGGCCACCGACCCCGCCGCGTTCCGCACCTGGCGGCTGGATGACGGCCACCAGACCCTCGTGCTGGCATCCCGCCGCACGCGCCTGCCCGAAATCGTCTACTGGGGCGCGGCCCTTCCGGCGGACGAGGACGCGGCGACGCTGGCCGCCGCGCATATGCTCGACGTGACGGGGGGGATGCTCGACGAGAACCCGGACCTCTCGATCTGCCCCGAAGCCGTGCGGACCTTTCCCGGACAGCCGGGCATGAGCGTGCGGGCGGGCGACGGGACGCCGCTGTTGCCGAAATTCTGCTTCGAGGGGGAGGAGACCGGCGACGGAACCCTCGCCCTGCGCTTCACCGATACGGGCAACGGGCTGCACTATACCGCCAGTTACGCGGTCGATCCGGAGACGCGGGTCGTCACCGCGACCGCCACCCTCGACACCGACGCGCCGATCCACCTGCACTGGCTGTCCGCCCCCGTCTTCCCGGCCCCGCAGATGTCGGACATGATGATCGACTTCGCCGGGCGCTGGTGCGGCGAGTTCCAGCAGGTCGAGACCCCCTGGACCCCCGGCATGCGCATGCGCGAGAGCCGGACGGGGCGGACGGGACACGAGCATTTCCCCGGCCTGATCGTCCCGTGCCGGGGCGCGACGCGCGCGCAGGGCGAGGCCTTCGCCTTCCATTACGGCTGGTCCGGCGGCCACCGCATGATCGTCGAGGAACTGCCCGACGGTCGGCGTCAGGTCCAGTTCGGCCATGCCAGCCGGGTCGAGAACACCGCCGCCACCCGCTTCGCCACCGCCCCGCTCTACGTCACGTATTCCGATGACGGGCTGAACGGATGCGCCGTCGCCTTCCAGCGCCACCTGCGCATGCGCATCCTGACCCCTGCCAGCGAGCAACCGAGACCGGTGCATTACAATTGCTGGGAAGCCGTCTATTTCGACCACAAGCTGCCCGTCCTCATGGACATCGCCACCCGCGCCGCCGATCTGGGCGCCGAACGCTTCGTGCTGGACGACGGCTGGTTCGGCCAGCGCGACGACGACACGTCTTCGCTCGGCGACTGGGAGGTGGACCCGCGCAAGTATCCCGACGGCCTCGGCCCGCTCATCGAGCATGTGAAGTCCTGCGGCATGGGCTTCGGCATCTGGTTCGAGCCGGAGATGATCAACCCCGACAGCGCCCTGCACCGCATCCACCCCGACTGGGCGCTCGCATCCGAGGATCAGGTACTGGGCCGCCAGCAGAAGGCGCTCAACATGGCCCTGCCGGAGGTGCGCGATTACCTCTACGGGCAGATGGCGGCGATCCTCTCGGCCCATGACATCGAGTACATCAAGTGGGACCATAACCGCGTCCTCCCCTCCCCCGACGCGGGCCAGACGCGCGGGTCCTACGCCCTGATCGACCGCCTGCGCGCCGATTTCCCGCATGTGGAGATCGAGAGCTGCGCGAGCGGGGGCGGGCGGATCGATTTCGGCATCCTGAAACGGACGCAGCGGGTCTGGCTGTCGGACAGCAACGACGCGCTGGAGCGGCTGCGCATGCAGCATGTCGCCGCCCTCTTCCTGCCCACCACCGTCACCGGCTCCCATGTCGGGCCGCGCATGTGCCACACCTCGGGCCGCGTGCTCGACATCTCCTTCCGCGCATGGGTCGCGGCGCAGCGGCACATGGGGTTCGAGATGGACCCGCGCGAACTGACGGCGCGCGAGGCGGCGGTGCTGACGGACGTGACCGCGTGGTGGAAGGGCAACCGGCACTGGTTGCTCGACGCCGATATCCTCGGCCTCGAAAGCCCCGACCGGGAGGTCATCGCCGAACAGCAGATGTCGAGCGGGGGCGCCCGGTTCGTCGTCTTCGCGGGCAAGGCGGCGACGTCGGACCAGATCGCCCCGCGCCCGCTGCGCCTCACCCGGCTGGACCCGGCGGCCCGCTACGAGATCACGCTCCTCAACCGCGACGAGGCCCCGGCCCTGTCGCGCGGGATGCCGGCGCTGAAATCCGGGCCGGTCACGCTGTCGGGGGCCTACCTGATGAACCACGGCCTGACGCTGCCCTGGTCCTTCCCCGGCACGATGTGGGTGGTCGAGGGGGTGTGCCAGTGACCTGTGCATGGATCGCGGTCGACTGGGGCACGTCGAACCTGCGCGCCTGGGCGATGGATGCGGGCGGGGGCGTACTGGCCACCGGCTCGTCGGGCGACGGGATGGCGGGGCTGGCGCGCGACCAGTTCGAGGGGCGATTGCTCGCGGTGGCGGGCGACTGGCTGACGAGAGGCAAGATCACCCCCGCCGTCGCCTGCGGCATGGTCGGCGCGCGGCAGGGCTGGGCCGAGGCGCCCTATTCGGCGGTCCCCTGCGCGCCCCACGGCGCGCCGGTCGCGGTGCCGACCACCGACCCGCGCCTCGCCATGCACATCCTGCCCGGCCTCAAGCAACTCGACCCGCCCGACGTGATGCGCGGCGAGGAAACGCAGATCGCCGGGTTCATGGCCCGCCATCCCGGTTTCGCGGGTGTCCTCTGCCTGCCCGGCACGCATTCCAAATGGGCCGAGGTGGCGGGCGGGGCCGTGCGCCGCTTCCGCACATTGATGACCGGGGAGATGTTCGCCCTGCTCGCCGGATCGTCCGTCCTGTGCCATTCGGTCGGCGGGGCGGATGACGGTGAGAATCCCGCTTTCGAGGCGGCGGTTGCCGAAGCCCTCGCCGCGCCGGACGCCCTGCCCGCCCGCCTCTTCGCCATTCGCGCCGCCGACCTCCTGACCGGCACCGACCCCGCCGATGCCCGCGCGCGGCTGTCCGGCCTGCTCATCGGGGCCGAACTCGCCGCCACCCGCGCGCAGTGGTCCGGCGCCCCCGTCGCCCTGCTCGGCGCCCCGCGTCTCGGCGCGCTCTACGCCCGCGCGCTGGCGGTCGGCGGGGCCGAGGCGTCCCTCGCGGACGGCGCGCAATGCACCCTCGACGGCCTGACCGCCGCCTACAAGGAGTTCGTCGCATGACCCACCGTTCCCTGATCGCCATCCTGCGCGGCCTCTCCCCGAGCGAGGCGCTCGACGTGGGGCGCGCGCTGGTGGAGGCGGGCATCACGATCATCGAGGTGCCGCTCAACTCGCCCGAACCGCTCAGGAGCATCCGCATCCTCGCCGATGCCTTCGGCGACCGCGCGGTGATCGGCGCGGGGACCGTGCTGAAGACGACGCAGGTGCGCGACGTGCAGAGCGCGGGCGGGCGCCTGATCGTCTCGCCCAATGCGGACGCGGAGGTGATCGCCGAGACGGTCCGCCTGGGGATGCAGAGCTGGCCCGGCGTGCTGACCCCCGGCGAATGCTTCGCGGCGCTGAAGGCGGGATCGACGGGGCTGAAGGTCTTTCCCGCGTTCCAGATGGGGACCGAGGGCCTCAAGGCCGTGCGCGCCGTCATCCCCGAAGGCACGCGCATGTACATGGTCGGCGGCGTCGGTCCCGACGATTTCGCGACGTGGCGCGCGGCGGGGGCCGACGGCTTCGGCATCGGCTCGGCGCTCTACAAGCCGGGTCGGTCGGCGGCGGATGTGGGGCGCATCGCGGGCGAGATGGTGGCCGCCTATGACGCGGCCTTCGCGGAGTGACGCGCAGTCTCGGCGTCTGCTACTACCCCGAACACTGGCCCGAAGCGACATGGCCCGAGGATACCGCGCGCATGGTCGACGCGGGCCTGACATGGGTGCGCATCGGCGAATTCGCGTGGTCGCGGCTGGAGCCGACCCCGGGCGCGCTGGACTTCGGGTGGATGGACCGGGCGATCGAGGTGCTGGGGCGCGCGGGGTTACGCGTGGTGCTGGGCACCCCCACGGCCACGCCGCCCCGCTGGATGCTGACGAAGCACCCCGACATGCTGGCGCAGGATGCGCAGGGCCGCCCGCGCGGCTTCGGCTCGCGCCGCCACTACTGCTTCTCGCACGCGGGCTATCGCGCCGAGAGCCGCCGCATCACCGAATTGCTGGCGAAGCGCTACGGCGGCAATCCCCATGTGGCGGCATGGCAGACCGATAACGAATACGGATGCCACGACACCACCGTCAGTTATTCCGACGCCGCCCGCCGGGGCTTTCGCGACTGGCTGGCGCAGCGGTATCAGAGCACCGACGCGCTCAACCGGGCGTGGGGCAATATCTTCTGGTCGATGGAATACGGGGCCTTCGACGAGATCGACCTGCCCAACCTGACCGTGACCGAGGCGAACCCCGCCCACGCCATGGCCTTCCGCCGCTACGCGTCGGATCAAGTGCGCGCGTTCAACGCCGAGCAGGTCGCCATCATCCGCGCCCATACCGATGCCCCCATCGCCCATAACTACATGGGCCGCATCACGGATTTCGACCATTTCGCCGTCGGTGCCGACCTCGATATCGCGAGTTGGGACAGCTATCCACTCGGCTTCCTCGAAGACCGGATGGAAGACGGCGAAGCCCACAAGCGCGCCCATGCCCGCACCGGCGATCCCGATTTTCAGGCGTTCCACCACGACCTCTACCGCGCCGTCGGCCGGGGCCGGTGGTGGGTGATGGAGCAGCAGCCCGGCCCCGTGAACTGGGCGCCCGTCAACCCCGCGCCCCTGCCCGGCATGGTGCGCCTGTGGTCGTGGGAAGCCTTCGCGCACGGCGCCGAAACCGTGTGCTATTTCCGCTGGCGGCAAGCCCCTTTCGCGCAGGAGCAGATGCATGCGGGCCTGCTCGCCCCTGACAGCCGGGACGCCCCCGGACTGGCCGAGGTGAAGCGGGTGGCTGACGAGATGGCCGGGTTGCCCGATGCGCCGCCATCGCCTGCTCCGGTGGCGCTGGTCTTCGACTACGCCTCCGCCTGGGCGTGGGAGGTGCAGCCGCAGGGCGCCGGATTCTCCTATTTCCGCCTCGTGTTCGAGACCTATCGCGCCCTGCGCAAGCTGGGCCTCGACATCGACATCCTGCCCCTCGGCGCGGCCCCCTCCGGCCATCGCCTCGTCCTCGCCCCCGGCGTCTTCCACGCGGACGATGCGCAGGTCGCGGCCCTGACCGAGAGCGGCGCGGTCTGCCTCCTCGGCCCGCGCTTCAACTCGAAAAATGCGGAATTCTCCATTCCCGTGCCGCTTCCCCCCGCCCTGCCCGGCCTCGACGCGACCGTCACCCATGTCGAGACGTTCCGCGCGGATACGTCCCGCGCGGTGGCGGGCGGCGGGGCGGTGCGGCACTGGCTGGAGGCGCTGGCGACCGAAGAGGAGGCGAGCGAGCGGCTGGAGACCGGGGAACCTGTCATGGTGGGGCGCGAACGGCTCCACTACCTCGCCGGATGGCCCGACGAGACCGCCTTCGCCCGCATCCTGACGAGGCTCTGCGCACAGGCGGGGGTCGGAACCGTGCCCCTGCCCGACGGGTTGCGCACCCGATGCGGCGCCGGGCACCGTTTCGTCTTCAACCACACCGACGCGCCGCGCGAGTTCGAGGGCGTCACCCTGCCCCCCGCCGGAGTGCAGCGGATGCCGCTGGCCTAGTGTGAAACTCGATCAGGTTGAGCCAGAGAGCGTCAGGAAATGCGCAGCGCTTGGCGCAATTCCTGACCCAACTTGATCGGGTTTCACTCTAACTTGCCGCGTCCACCCCGCCCCCCTCGTCGAGCCGGGCCACGCGCATCGTCACCGCGAGGCCGCTCGGCGGCCAGTCGCGCGTGAGGGTGCCGCCGATCTGCGAGGCGACGGCGTCGATCATCCGCGTGCCGAAGCCGCCGCCCTTCCGTCCCCCCGTCTCCGGGGCCGGGCCGCCCGTCTCGGTCCAGCGGCAGACGAGCGTCTCGTCCTCCATGGTCCAGTCCACCGCGATGCGCCCCTCGTGTCGCGAGAGCGCGCCGTACTTGACCGCATTCGTCGCCAGTTCGTAGAGCAGCATCCCCAGCGGCGTCGACCACAGGCTCGGCACCAGCACCCGCTCGCCCGTCACCGTCACCTTGCCCTCGTAGGCTTGCAGCACCGCGCGCGTCAGCTCGACCACGTCGACGGTATTGGCCTCCATGTTGAGATTGGCCGAGCCGATATTGCTCGCCCGGGCCAGCGCCTCGATCCGGTCGCGCAGCACACGGAAGGCCGCCTCCGGGTTGCCGATCTTGCGCGCCTCGCGCTCGGACAATCCGACCAGCGAGTGGACGACGGCGAACATGTTCTTGATGCGGTGGCGCAGTTCCTCGGCCTGGGTCAGGCGCATCTGGTTCACGCTGTCGAGCCGTCCCTGCGCGCGCAGACGCTCCATCGCCAGCCCCAGCACGTTGGCGATGGCGAGGAGGAAGGAGCGGTCGGCGAGGGTGAAGCAATGCGCCTCGCAGCTGTCCACCTCCAGCACGCCGTAGCGCGCGCCGTGGCAGACGATGGGCACGTTGATCGCGGCGCGGACATCATGCTCGCGCAGGAAATCGGGCGTGCGGAACCGCGTCTCGCCGCCCAGATCGTTCGTCAGCACCGCCTCGTCGTGCAGGAAGGCGAACCCCGCCGGGCTGCCCGCATCCGCCGACAGCGTCGCCGACCCCACGACCCCGTCGCGCCACCCGATCCCGGCCATCATCAGCAGGTCGCGCCGTTCTGACCGGTGGCGCAGCACCTTGGCCATCGTCCCCGCCGTCCCCTCGGCCACCACGCGCGCGGCCTCGTGCAGCAGGGCCGGCTCGTCGCGGCTGGACAGGGCATAGGCGCCGAACTGCACGACGAAATCCTGCTGGTGCAGGCGCCGCTTCAGCTCGGCGGAGGGTTCCATCGGGGCGGTCGTCGTCGTCATGGGCGCATCATCCTCCGCACCGGGCTTGCGGCTCTCCATAGCCGAAAGAGGCCCCGCGCGGCACCGTGATTTCACCCCGAAGCGATAAAACCTCGACTCATCCACCGGGCGGTCATGCGCGGAGCGGCGCCCTCGATCCGGATTGTGCCGTTCACACACGATTAGTCAACCGGAGTTGACAGTTCGTCTGACCACCGCATAACACATCGGTATGCACGGCAATTGCGGAACCATCATGCCATGACCGAGACCGACACGGCGGACAGCCTGCCAGAAATCCCCCCCGTCACCCGCATCGAGACCGGCGTCGAGGGGCTGGACACCATCCTCGGCGGCGGGCTGGTGCGCGGCTCCGCCTATATCATGCAAGGTCCGCCCGGCGCGGGCAAGACGATCATGGCGAACCAGATGTGCTTTGCCCGCGCGCGCCACGGCGAGGGCGCGATGTTCATGACGCTGCTGGCCGAAAGCTATACCCGCATGTTCTCCAACATGCGCGATTTCGCCTTCTTCGACCCGTCGAGGATCCCCGAGAGCGTCTATTATTCGAGCGTCTACGCCACCGTGCGCGACGAGGGGCTGGATGCGCTGGTCCGCCTGATCTTCCGCGAGCTGCGCCGCCGCAAGCCGACCCTCCTCGTCCTCGACGGCCTCTTCGCCGCCCGCGACAGCATCGAGAATCCGTCCGCGTCCAACGAGTTCCGCCTCTTCGTGCACGAACTGGCGCAGCAGGCGGCGCTGACCGACACCACCATCGTCATCCTGACCAACCAGTCGCGCGAACCGTCCTCCCCCGAATACACCATGGTCGACGGCTGGATCGAGTTGCAGGACGAGATCGTCTCGGAGCGGGCGCTGCGCTCGCTCATCGTCCACAAGCAGCGCGGCGGGCCGATGCTGCGCGGGCGCCACGAGTACCGCATCGACGATAACGGGGTCGAGGTGTTCCCCCGGCTGGAGGCCCTCGCCTCGCGCACCCCCATGGCGGGCGCCAGCGTCGAGCGGTTCTCGACCGGTATCGAGTCGATGGACCAGATGCTCGGCGGTGGCATCCCCGAGCATTCCTCCACCGTCGTCCTCGGCCCGACCGGCAGCGGCAAGACGACCATGTGCATGCAGTTCCTCGGCGAGGCGACGCTCGACGCGCCCGGCCTGCTGTTCGGCTTCTACGAGACGCCCGACCGCCTGTACCGCAAGGCCGCCTCCGTCGGCGTCGACCTCGAAGGGCTGGTCGAGAGCGGCGCGGTCGAGATCATGTGGCAGCCGCCGCTGGAGAACCTGATCGACGATCTGGGCCAGCGCATCGTCGCCGCCGTCCAGCGGCGCAAGGCGCGGCGCGTGGTGATCGACGGGATCAACGCGTTCCGGCGCCCGCTCACCTATCCGGGTCGCCTGCATTCCTTCCTGCGCGCGCTGAACGATGTGCTCAAGGCCGAGAGGGCCACCACCCTCTTCACCCGCGAGGTGCCGCAGCTCTTCTTCCCCGAAGCGCTGGCGGTCGAGGAACTGTCGGGCACGATCGACAACACCATCATCATGCACTACTCGCTCGAAGGGAACGTCGTGCGGCGGCGCACCTCGATCCTGAAGGTCCGGGACAGCGATTTCGACCACGTCAGCCAGGAATTCGAGGTCACGGGGGGCGGCATCGTCTTCCGCCTGCCCGAGGGGGAGCGCACGCTGGCCAAGACCACCACCAGCGCGACCATCGCCTCGCCGACCGTGCTGTCTCCGGGCGGGGGGCGCATCCGGTGAGTCTCATTCTGATCGTCGAGGACGAGGTCACATTGTCCCTGCTCGCCGCCATGACGCTGGAGGACGAGGGCTACGAGGTCGTCATCGCCGCCAACGGCATCCAGGGGGTCGAGGCCGTGCGCGAACGCGCGCCGGATCTGGTCGTCACCGATTACATGATGCCGGTGATGGACGGGGTGGAGATGATTCGCGCCCTGCGCGAGGACGGGTTCGCCGGGCCGATCGTGCTGACCAGCGCGGTTTCGGAGGCGCAGGTTCCCGGCGCGGAGACCCTGGCCTACGAGGGGTTCCTGCCCAAACCCTATCACGAGAAGCGCCTGCTGGGGCTGATCGAGGAGCATCTCGGGGCGTCCGGGGAAACCCGGGGCGAACCCGCCCAGCCGGGTTGACGTGACGGGGCACTCCTGTTCTGCTGGCCTGCAAGTCCGGAAGATGCCGGACCAGGGTCGTCCCCGGACGGCTCCATAGAACGATACTGGAGGAAGACCCCATGATGAACCGTCGCCTGTTCGGCGCCGCCACGGCCATGGCCGTCGGCATTTTCGCCGCCGCCGCAACCGTCACCCCCGCCCTCGCGGAATACCCCGAGCGTCCGCTGACCCTGATCGTGCCATGGGGCGCGGGCGGCGGCACCGACGCGACGGGCCGCATGATCGCCACCCTGCTCAAGGACGAACTGGGCCAGCCCGTCAACGTCGTCAACCGCACGGGCGGCGGCGGTGTCGTGGGCCATTCCGCCATCGCGAACGCCAAGCCCGACGGCTATACCATCGGCGTCGCCACGGTCGAGATCGGCATGATGCACTGGGCGGGCCTGACCGAACTGACCGGCAAGGACTACACCCCCATCGCGCTCTACAACTACGACGCCTCGGGCCTGACGGTCAGCGCGGACAGCGAGTGGGAAACCGCCGAGGACGTGCTCGCCGCCGTCAAGGACGACCCCGGCGCGTTCAAGGCATCCGGCACCGGCCAGGGCGGCATCTGGCACCTCGCCCTCGCGGGGATGCTCAATGATGCGGGCATCGACGCCGATGCGGCTCCGTGGGTTCCGTCCAAGGGTTCCGCGCCCGCCATGCAGGAACTGGCGGCGGGCGGGGTCGCCATCGTGACCCCCTCCATCGTCGAGGCTTCCGCGATGATCGAGGCGGGCAAGGCGAAAGCCCTCGCCGTGATGGCCAGCGAGCGCAACCCCGCCTTTCCGGACGTGCCGACGCTGAAGGAAGCGACCGGCTCCGACTGGACCATGGCCGCATGGCGCGGGCTGGCCGGACCCAAGGGCATGCCGGAGGAGGCGACCGAGCGCCTGACGGAAGCCTTCGAGAAGGTCTGGAAATCCGACGAGTTCCAGGAATTCATGAACGGTCGCGGCTTCGGCCTCGTCTGGAAGCCGGGCGACGAGTTCGCGACGTGGATGGAAGAAAGCGACGAATCGCTGGGCGAAGTGATGAAGGCCGTCGGCCTCGCGAAGTGAGGACGGGGGGGGGGTGCGTCCCCCCTGCCCTGCTCCTTCCCTCTCCCGCCCCGGCCTTGAGCCGGGGCCTCCTTCGACGCTTGCGGGTATCCCGCCACGGCGCAGGATACCCCCCGACCCGCAGAACGAGG
>Ga0209831_1002134_pt1 | contig 17447 bp, 9 predicted proteins | sample Maine_Asex4_meta_FD_187451 | JGI IMG/M metagenome (GOLD analysis project Ga0209831, IMG submission 187451) | Marine algal microbial communities from Maine, USA - Maine_Asex4_metaG (SPAdes) (version 2) | ecosystem: Host-associated > Algae > Red algae > Unclassified | place: Maine, USA | collected...
CAGCCCTTCGGCGGTCTGCTCGAACACCGAGAATTCCCGGTCCGCGATCGTCTCGATCGAGCGCCTGCCGTCGTTCTCGATGCCGATGGCGCCCTCGATGACGCCGACGAAGACGCGGTTCCCGAGGTCGGGCGTCACCGCAACCTGTGCCTCCGCCGTGCCGAGATAGCCCGTCGCGCGGATCGTTTCGGTCCCCACGAGGTCGGGCGGCACGAAGTCGAACGTCGCCTCGCCCCGGTCGACCAGCACCTGCAGGCCCGGCTCCGCATCGCGGATATCGGCCACGTCCCAGTCGCCGCGATCGGCGGACAGCGTCACCTCGACCGGCGCATCCACCGCCCGCCCGTCCGCATCGACGACCCGCACGATCACGGGCACCCGCGCGGCGGGGTTGGCGGGGATCGACGCAGGCGCGACGATGCGCAGGCCCGCCGGATCGCCCGGCGCCGACACCGTGATCGTCTTGCGCTCGCGCACGTTGCCGAAGGGGTCGGAGATCGTCAGGGCCAGTTCGTTGTCGCCGGGCGCCAGACCAATGGCGACGTATTCGAGAAGCTGGACATCCGCGCCGGTATCGACCTTGCGCAGGCCGATGGCGGTCTTCGGGACGGATTGCCCGTTGACCTCCAGCCCCGCGATCGCCTCGGCGGGCGACTTGATGCGCACGCGGATGGCGCGGGTGGCGACGCGCATGCCGTTCTCCAGCCCCAGGAAGCCGGGGGCGGGGTCGAGGGCGGCCAGATCGATATCCTTCGCGTCGATCATCGCGCCGTCGCCGGAAGCCGTGCGGTTGCGCGGGCCGGGGGTGGCGGGCAGCAGGCTGTCGCCGCGCGTCGCTTCGGTCGTGGTCAGGCGCGCGGTCTCGCTGCGCGAGGAAAGGCGGCGCGACCGCTCGAACGTCAGGGGCAGATCGCCGCGCAGCCGCGATTGCGCGGGGTCGAGGCCGAGACCGGATTCGCGCCGCCGCACGGCTTCCGCCGCCGCCTGCGGGGTCCAGGTCAGGGCGAAGGTTTCGGTCCGCACGTCGCCGCGCCTCAGGTCGACGAAGCGCGAGCCGGGGGCCTGCGCGTCGTCGATATCGGTGGCCAGCGGCACGGCGGTCAGCGGCAGCGTCTCGGGCGACAGCGCCAGCACGGTGGTCCGCGCGGGCAGGCCGAAAAGGGAGTAGCGGCCCCGTTCGTCGGTCACGACCGACAGGCCCGAGGAGGTCACGATCTTGACCCCCGGCACGCCCGGTTCGTCGTCGTCTTCCCGCTGCACTCCGTCGCCGTCGCGGTCGAGGAAGACGCGCCCGATCACGACCGCCTCGTCGGTGAAGACGCCGCCCCGGTCGTCGACCCGCACGGTGGCGCGGGCGACGGGAGAGGTGCGGGCGATGCCGGTGCCCGCCTGCACGCCGCCCAGAACGGCGGCATTGGTCGCGCGTCCCTGCCGCGCGGCGGGGCCGACGCGCAGGGTATAGGTCAGCACCCGCTCGCCCTCGGGCGGGACGATGCCGACGGAAAACGTCAGCACGCCGTTCGCGTCCATCGTCGGCGCGGCCAGCGGCTCGCCGTCGAGCGCCACGGACCCCTCGACCAGGCGAAAGCCGCCCGGAGGCGTATCGGTGATGCGCGCGTTCAGGAGCGCCTGCGCCATGTTGTTGCGCGCCGTCAGGGTGTAGCTCACGTGCCCGCCCCGCCGCACCTCGCGCCGGTCGGCTTGCTTGTCGAGGCCGATGGACGCCGCCATCGACGGGTCGACCGGGATGTCGAGGCCCGAGAGCTGGCCGCCGCCGAAGCGGAAGGGAACGCCGTAGGACTGCGCCCTGTCCACCCGCCGGACGAAGCCGTCGAACACCTCGCGCACCGACGGATGCGCGTATTGCTCCGGCGGACTGACGAGGATGCGGTAGAGGCCGGGCACGATGGCGCCGAGGTCGTAATAGCCGCTCGCGTCGGTCATGGTATCGGCGACCATGGTTTCGCTCAGGGCCGCCGTTTTCGGGTCGGCGGTCGAGGGGGCGACGGTCGCGCCGAACGCCTGCACCCGCGCGCCGCCGACCGGCTCGTTCGTCACGCTGTCGAAGACGAAGCCGCCCGGCTGGATCTGGAGCGTTCCCTCCAGCACCGTGCCGAGGCAGGTGGCGGTCGTCAGGGCCGCCGCCGCGTCGCCCGGCGCCCCTTCGAGGATATCGTTGTAGCGGGTCGCCTGTTCCACGCGGAAGACGGCGAGGGGCGCGGTCAGGAACTCGCCGGTATTGGCGCCGGTCTCGTAGGCGACGACGGTCTCCGCATCGCCCGCGAACCGGGTGCGGAAGGCGACCGTCACCACGTCGACCTCCGGCGTCAGGTTGCAGGACGCCGCGCCGATGACGACGCGGAACCGCTCCTCGAAGGGCGAGATCGCGATATCCCTGGTGTTCCCCTCGTCGCGGAAGGACAGGCGGTTGCCCGGCCCGCCGATGGGGGTCGTCACGCGGTTGGACGGATGCGCGCGCACGCCGCCCGTATCGGAGAGATAGGCGGTGGCCGTATTCTCGATCACGACGTTCGAGGCGCCCGGCGCCACCGCGACCGTGAAGCCCAGATCGCTGGCCCGACCGATGCCGTAGGTGCCCTCGTGCAGGAAGGCGATGGCGTCGACGTCTTGCGGCGGGGTGCTCAGATAGGCGTGCTCGGGATCGCCGCGACGGTGATGGACGAGGCGGAAGCCGCCCGCATCGCTGCCCGCGACGAAGGCGGTGTTCAGCGGCACGGGGTCGCGAACCACGACCGCCGTCACCGGCGCCCCGTCGACGCTCAGGGGTTCGCCACCCAGGGCGGCGTAGGGCCGGACGGGGTTCTCGGCGTTGTTGCGCACGCGCAGGAGGTAGTCGATCTCCCCGGCGCCCTCGCGGTAGGCGGCGCTCTTGTCGATGGCCAGCGCGGTGACGACCACCTCGGCGGAGGCATCGGCCTCGCCCGTCAGGATCGCGCCCCCCGGCGCCGTGGCCGCGACCGTCAGGGTCACGCGGGCGATATCGCCTGTCTCCACATTGGCGGGCGCATTGAAAGGATGGAGCAGCGCGATGCGCTCTCCGGGTTGCAGCGTGACGATGCGCTCGGGCGTGATCGGGCGGTCGGGGCCGCCGCCGGAAAGGCCGGGCGAGCCGTCATCGTCCGCATCCTCGACCAGCGATCCCGCGATGTCGAAATCGTCGTCGGTGGCGGCGACCATCGACAGGTCGAGGGTCAGGGGCACGTTGCCCGTGTTCCGGGCCTCGAAGGCGTGCAGCCCCGTCCCGCCCCGCGCGACGAACAGCGCCTGTCCCCCCGTGACCGACAGCGCAGGGACGGGCAGGACCGTCACCTCGACCGTGTTGGACAGGACCGTCTCGACGATGCCGAAGCGGGTGTTGAAATAGGTGGCCGAGGCGCGGTTGGCGATGGTCTCGCCCGCCGGAGCCGGACCGGCCACCGCGGGACCGGACAATGCGGCCATGGCGAAGAATGCAGAGACGAGAGCTGCACCGATGAAAGCGATCAGACGAGACATGATTCCATCCCCGACGCGACCGTCATGCGGCGCGCCCCCCTTTGTTGTTCCGAAGATCGAGCGAAGGCGTCGAATGCCGTGCCCCGCCCCCGCGCGGTGCGGGGGCGGGGCGGCGGCGGGCGGGTCCCCCCCCGGGCGTCAGTCGTCGATGCGGACCGTGAAGGTCAGCGTCGCGGACTGGCCGGGCATCAGGTCGCCATGGCTGCTTTCGAGCGCGCCGTTCGTGCCGTCGGCGGGTGCCGAGGTCATGGCGGCGGCGGCGGGCGTCAGCACCGGGGCGCAGGCGCTCGCGGCGCATTCGGTGTAGGTCGTGTAGCCCGGCGTCGTGTCGCGGATCACGACCGTGCGCGCCGGGCTGGTGCCCGTGTTCGTCGCCGTGATGCGGTAGCTGATGCACTGGCCCGGCTCGGCGGGGATGCGCGCGCGGTCATACGTGCCCGCGGCGCCCGTGCAGCTCGCGTCCAGCGCCTGCTCCTTTTCGAGGGTCAGGTCGTTCGACACGATCGTCACCTGGTCGGTGACGGCGTTGTTCGCCTGCCGGTCCGCCGGTTCGGTCAGCGCGCCGCCGTTCAGCGTGGTGGCCACCGCGATGGTCGCCCGCTCGCTGTAACCGACCGCGCCCGTGGACGGGGCCTGCACGCGCAGGATCAGCGGGGTCGCCGATCCGGGGGCGAGGCCGCCCGGGATGGCGGCGAGGATATCGTCGATGTTGTCGACGTAGATATCCGCCGGGCCGACCGTGCCGTCACCGTCCACGTCGAGGAAGACCGCGCCCGTGAAGTCGGACAGCCCCGCGACCGTGATCGCGCCTTCCGTCAGGGCCGTGTTGCCGTCGTTGCGCAGGGTATGCGCGATGTCGAGCACGCCGCCGGGCGCGACCTGGAGCGTCTGCGGCGGGGTGATCGCCACGTCGGTGACGGTGTTCACGAGAACCGCGTTGGTCAGCGTGTCCGACTGGCCCGAGGAGGCCGAGGCGACGCGCACCGTCACCGGCTGGTCGACCGGGGCCGCATCGGCGGGCGGGGTGACGACGACCGTGATATCGGTCGCGCCGCCCGCGGGGATGCCGCCCGTGCTGCTGACGGGCGTGCCGTCGGGCAGGAAGAACTCGGTTGTCCAGCCTGCGGGCAGCGGCGTGTCGAGCGCGAGGGCGAAGGAATCCGCGCGCGGGCCGTTATTCTCGACCGTCACGACGAAGCTCGCGGGCTGGCCGGGGTCGGTCGGCGTGTCGATCCAGGGGGTGCCGCCATTGGTCGGGTTGGCGCCGTCGCCCGTGGTGTCGAGGTTCTGGAGATCGACCGTCGCCGCGAGGATCGCGCCGGTGAAGAGGGCCGTCGACGTGTTGACCGCCCCGCCGCTGGTCGCCTGCGCGTTCAGGGTGGCGGTGTAGTTGGTGGTGCCGTTCGCGGCGGGCGCCACGTCGGAGGGCAGGGTCGCGACCGCGACGATGGTGGTCGCCGCCCCGCTCGCCAGCGGCCCGATCGGCCCGACCAGCGGCGTGGCCCCGTCGGAGGAGAACAGCTCGAACGCGGTGCCTGCCGGGAAGTCGACATTGGCGAGATCGACCGCGATGGACTGCGCCGCGTTCGACTGGTTGGTCACGACGAACTCGAAGCGCACGGGCGCGCCCTGCGAGACGTCGCCGCTCTCGGTCACGGTATCGTCCAGCGCGCCGTCGTCGTCGGTCGAGGAGGCCGGGGTCGCGACGAGGTTGAGCGCGCTGTCCGCCCCGGTCGCGTGGGTGGCCGAGCGCGCGTCGGCGATGGTCGCGGCATAGGTGGTATCGACCGTGACCTTGGTCCGGTTCGAGTCGGGCTGCGCCGTGCCGCCCACGGTCTGGGACGCGACGTTGGGAATGTCGCCCGCACCCGTGCCCGCCGCGATCAGCGCGGTGAACGTGACGAAGCCGGTACGACCCGAGGGCGCCGCGTCGATCTGGAAGGTCACGGTATCGGTGCCGTCATAGCGGTAGTCGATCTGGCGACCGTTGCCGTTGGCCAGTTCGTACCCTTCGTTGGCGTCCGTCAGGGGCGCGACCGAATCCGACCACTGCGCCGATCCGGGCACGTACTGGAGGGCGGCGTCGAGCTGGTCGGTGACGATCAGGTCGGTGGCATCGACGAGACCGGTGCTCGAATACTCGATGCGCACCGTCACGGTGTCGCCCGGCCCGATCTGGCCGTCGGCGGCGGCGCCCGTGCCGTCGGCCACGGTCATCGACTTGGTCAGTTCGGTGATGGCGTCGGCAGAGATGGTGATGGTGTCGGTGTTGACCGACGTGGCGCTTCCGTTGAAGGCGCTGATGGCCGTGACGGTGATGTCCTGCGCGGTGCCGGTCGCGGCGCTGGCGGGGATGTCGGCCTCGATCAGGATGCCGAACGTGTCGCCCGCCGCGAGGACGGGGGTCGCGGTGATGGGCACGTTGGTATCGGCCACGCCGTCGAAATCGGCATCGGGATAGACGCGGATGCCGGTGAAGTCGAACGCGCCGCCCGGCACCGTCTCGATGGCCGAGAGGGAATAGCTGTCGGTTCCGTTGCCCTCGTTGGTGATCTGGTGCGGCAGGAAGACCTTGCCGCCCGGGGCCGCCGTCTCGCTGCTGTCGGTGGCCAGCGTCAGGCCCGCCACCTGCTGCACGACCGTCTCGACCTCGTTCGAGGTGATGCTGACGGTGTCGCCGGAAGCGTTGGTATAGGTGGCCGCCGCGCGGTTGCCGATGACGGTACCGGCGGGCGGGGCCGCGGCATGGGCCGCCAGCGCCAGCACGGTCGCCGTCGAGGCGAGGAGGCCGGGGCGCAGGCTGTGTTTGAGGCCGCGTCGCAGGCCGTGTCCGAAGGAGGATCGCAGGATCATGGTATCTGTGTCCTTTTATCGTTTTATCGTTGGAACGAGCGGACCCGTGACACCGGGGGTGTGTGGTCCCCGGCGGTCCGCTGCATCGTGAAAAATCGCAAAGTGGTGGTCGGGCGGGGCGGAGCGCCCCCTAGCGCACCTGGGCGCGGTAGACGTGGCTCACGCTGCCCCGGGCGGGCAGCGGCGCGTCGAGGCGCCAGCGGACGGCGGTGAAGTCCGCTTCCGTCGCGTCCTCGATCATGCGAAGGCCCGAGGCGGCGTCGATCACGATCTTGGTCGCCGGCAGGGTCGACCATTCCTCGCCCGCCGTGTCGGGGTCGAACTCGCCGCGCACTTCGAGCATGGCGGGGATGTCGGCGCTCGGCCGCGCAAGGACCAGCTCCATCTCCTCGGGGACCGGGCCGACGACCGCGACCCCGTTCAGCGCGTGGTCGAAATCGTTGCGGTGGACAATGCGGTATTCCACCGTCTCGCCCGGCTTCACGCTGGTCGCGGGGGCGTAGGCTTCGGTCCCGTCCGGCGAGGCGGTGACGACCATGGCGGTCATCGTGCTGGCCAGCTCGGCGGCGGCGGGCGTGGCCGTCAGCGCGGCGAAGGCGCCCATGGTGGCAAGTACGGTGCGGAGTCTCATGGCGATCCATTCCTTATGAGCAAGTCGAATGCGGATTGTCTTCGTCTGCTTGGTCTGGAAAATCGCCTGAAAGCTTTGACAAGCTCATAATAAACATGATTGACGGGCAATTGATATTTGTTAAACACGATTAATAACCTTAATATACAGCGTTATTTTGCCGATATCACAAGTTACACACTCTTACACACAGATTGCACATTACTAACGGCGGCTCTTGTCAGGATAAATATTTTGTTAAAAGGGTACGTTAATTGCCGAATGCCAGTTAAACCTGACGACAGCCCACGATACGCATCGCTTTTTCAGGCATCGACTGACTTCCGCGCCAATAAATCGATCCACTTTCCTTTTCGACAAGGGTAGTGCTAGCGTGGCGCATGGCCGCACGGGCCGATGGAACGACCCGGCATCGAAGGGCCGGACAAGGGAGAGATTAACCATGATGAAGACATTCCTGGCGGCAAGCGTCGCCGTCCTCGCGCTGAACGGCACGGTATCGGCGGCGGAAGATTATCCGTCCAAATCGGTCGATTACATCATCCCGTTCGGCCCGGGCGGCGAATCGGACGTGACCGCGCGGTTCCAGCAATCCTACTTCAAGGACATCACGGGGCAGGACCTCGTCGTCTCCTACAAGCCCGGCGGCGGCGGCGCGGTCGGCTGGTCGCAGCTCAACACCATGGCGGGCGACGGCCACACGATCATGGGCATCAACCTGCCGCATATCGTGCTCAAGCCCCGTCAGGGCGACGTCGGCTTCCAGACCGACGACATCACCGCGATCCACATGTTCCACTACACGCCCGACGCCATCGTCGTGCGCGCCGACAGCGATTTCGAGACGCTCCAGGACATGATCGATTTCGCCAGGGAGAACCCCAAGCGGCTGATCTTCTCGGGGTCGGGCAAGGCGACGGCCAATCACCTCGCGCAGATCATCTTCGACGAGATGGCGGGGATCGAGAGCACCTACGTCGCCTTCAAGGGCACCGGCGCGGCGGTCACGGCGCTGCTCGGCAATCAGGTGACGGCGGAATGGGGCTACACCACCGTCGGCGCGCAGCAGGGCGACAAGGTCCGCATGCTCGCCGTCGCGATGGAGGAGCGCCACCCCGCCTTCCCCGACGTGCCGACCTTCACGGAGCTGGGCTTCGACATCGTGTCGGGCGCCTATCGCGGCATCGCCGTGCCGAGTTCGACGCCCGAGGACGTGCGCGAGAAGCTGGCGGGCATCATCGGCGATATCAACGAGGACGAGGCCTTCCGCAAGCAGATGCTGGATGGCGGTTTCGCGTTGCTCGATATCGGCTATGGCGACGATATGGACGAATGGATGGCCGCGCGGACGGAGCAGTACGAGAAGGCGGCGAAGAGCGCCGGTCTGATCGACTGAGGTTTGCTGTCTAGCTAAGTGCCCGCCCCGGGCTTGACCCGGGGCCTCCTTCCGTCGCACGCGAATCTCGCCTCCTGTGCACGGCCACGGGAGGCCCCGCATCAAGTGCGGGGCAGCGTATAGTTGCACCCCCCCGAAGGCACCCCCCATGCTCGACCATCTCCTCTCCGCCTTCACCCCCCTCAACATCCTCCTCGCCCTCGGCGGGGTCGCGGCGGGGACGATCATCGGGTCGATCCCGGGGCTGACCGCGACGATGGCGGTGGCGGTGCTGGTGCCGATCACCTTCTCGATGTCCCCCGACAGCGCGCTCATCCTCATGGGCGCGATCTACACGGGGGCCATCTACGGCGGAGCCTATGCCGCCATCCTGCTCAACACGCCGGGCACGCCCTCGGCCATCGCCACCACCTTCGACGGCTATCCCATGGCGCGGCAGGGGAACGGCGATCTGGCGGTGTCCATCGCGTGCCTGTCATCGGTCGTGGGCGGCCTCATCGGCGCTTTCGCGCTCCTCCTCCTCGCCCCGCCCCTCGCCGAAGCCGCGCTCGCGTTCGGCCCGGTCGAATATTTCTGGCTCGCCATCTTCGGCCTGTCCCTCATCGCCGCGCTCTCGACGGGGGATTTCCTCAAGGGGATGATCGCGGCGTGTTTCGGCCTCCTCGTCTCGATGATCGGCATTTCGGAGACGAGCGCGGAAGTCCGCTTCACCTTCGGCTCGCCCGTTCTTCTGGGCGGGATCGAGACGGTCTCGGCCCTGATCGGCCTCTACTGCATCCCCGTGCTCATCGACCTCGTCGCGACCCCGGGGCGGCATCTGACCATGCCCGAAGAGGGACGCGGCTTCCGCCTGCCCGAAGCGTGGTCGAAGCTGATGCTGAACAAGGTCAACCTGATCCGCTCCTCCGTCATCGGCACGATGGTCGGCGCCCTGCCCGGCGCGGGCGGGTCCATCGCCGGGCTGGTGGCGTATTCGGAGGCCCGCCGCGTGGGCAAGGGCGCGGAGAGATACGGGGAGGGCAACCCGGGCGGCATCGTCGCCACCGAATCGGCTAATAACGCGACCGTGGGCGGCGGCTTCATCCCGACGCTGGTGCTCGGCATCCCCGGCACGCCGCCCGACGCGGTCATCCTCGGCGCGCTGCTGGTGCAGGGGGTCAAGACCGGGCCGACCCTCTTCGCGGACGGGGCGAATATCGTCTACACCTTCATCTTCGGGTTGATCCTCGCCACCATCCTGATGCTCCCCGTCGGCCTCCTCATCGGGCGCTTCGCCTATGGCGCGATCGTGCGCGCGCCCAAATCCGCGCTGGTCCCCGTGGTCGCCTTCATGACCGTCATCGGCTCCTTCTCGATCCGCAACAGCGTGTCGGATGTCGGCATCATGATCGTGCTGGGGATCGTCGGCTGGGTCGCCACCAAGCGCGGGTTTTCGGTCTCGCCCATCGTGCTGGGCCTGATCCTGGGCCGCATCGCGGAAGAGGGTTTCGTCCAGAGCTGGACCATCGGCGATGCCATGGGCGACCTGCCGGGCCAGTTCTTCGGGCGGCCCCTGTCGATGGTCATCATCGCCATGACGGCCGTGAGTTTCCTCTACCCCTTCATGCCGCAGATCAAGCGGCTGGTCGTGCGCTCGAAGACCGGCCCGGTGGTCGAGCGGGTGAACGCTTCCCGTCCGGCGGTCACGCGCGACGCGATCTCCCTCGCCGTGTTCGGAGCCGTCGGCGCGCTGGTCGTCGTCCAGTCCGCCTCGCTCAACCCCGATGCCGCCGTCTTCCCGCGCACCATCGCGCTGGGGATGCTGGCGCTGGTCGCCGTGGCGCTGGTGCGCTTGGTTCTCGCCCGCGACGTGGTGGAAGAGGCGGTCGACGGTTCGGTCCCCCGCCGCCTCGCCGTGCCGGTGGTCATGCTGGCCGCCGTCGCGCTGATCCCCGTCATCGGCTTCTCGCTCGCGGGGCTGGCCATGGGTCTGGCGCTGATGGTGGTGGCGCAGCACGGGCGGGCGGGGGCGGGGTTCTGGCTGATGCTCACCCTCGGCGTCGGGGCGACGATCCTCGCCTTCGCCTACGGTTTTCACGCCTTCCTCGGCGTGCCGCTGCCGACGGGCGGGTTCTTCTGAGGTTGAAGCGAGGGGCGCGGCGGTGCATGTGAAGGCATCCGCCCCCGCATCGGAACCGCCCCCCGTGAAGATCGCCGTCCTCGCCCATATCCGCTTCCCCGTCCGCCCGCCCTACAAGGGCGGGATGGAGGCGCATGCCGCCGGCCTGACCCGCGCGCTGGTCGAGCGCGGCCACGATGTCGCCCTCTTCGCGAGCGGGGACAGCGACCCCGCCCTGCCCCTGCGCGCCGCCACGCCGACGCATTACGAAGCCGACCTGCCCTGGCACGATTTCCGCGCGTCGCTCACCTTGCGCGTGCGCCTCGCCACCGTCTATCGCGACGTGCTGGCGGAAATCGAGGGCGAGGGCTTCGACGTGATCCACAACAACACCCTGCACCCGCGCCCGCACACCTGGGCGCGCCACCGGCGGCACCCGATGGTCACGTCGCTGCACATCCCGCCCTTTCACACGCTGAAGAAGGCCGTGACGGGCGAGGAAGCGCCGTGGCTCGTCAAGACGCTGACCTCGGCCCAGCAAGTGCCGCTCTGGTGGCCGACCGACCCGCCCGCCACCGCGCGGGTCGTGCATAATGGCATCGATCTGGCCGCGTGGCCCTACCGTCCGACCGGCGACGGCTCGGCGGTCTGGTTCGGGCGCATCGCGCGGACCAAGGGGACGGGGTATGCGGTGCGGGCGGCCCGGGCGGCGGGGGTGCCGCTGACGCTCTTCGGCGTGATCGAGGAGCGGGACTATTACGACGCCGAGGTCGCGCCGTATCTCGGCGCGGATATCCGCTACGGCGGCCACCTCTCGCAACCCGAACTCGCGGAGGAGGCAGCCCGTGCCTCCGCCCTCCTCTTCACGCCGATGTGGGAGGAGCCGTTCGGGCTGGCGGCGGCGGAAGGGATGGCCTGCGGGTTGCCCGTCGCCGCCTTCGCCAGCGGGGCCGCGCGCGAGGTGATCGGGCCTTGCGGTCATTTCGCGGAGCCGGGCGACGTGGCGGGGCTGACCGAAGCGCTGCGCCGGGCGATGGCGTCGGACCGGGCCGCGTCTCGCCGATGGGTCGAGGATCGCTATTCCGTCGGCGCGATGGTGGCGGGGTACGAGGCGGCCTATGCGGCGGCGGTGGCGGGGGCGGCGTAACCGGTGCAGGATGGCGGGGCGATTCTGCGGGCCGGGGAGGAAGACCATGAGCGAGCGTAAGGGACGGGGCGACGCGCTGGACGAAAGCCTCGGCAAGTTGGCCACGCCGCCCGCGCCCCCCGAGCACGAACCCGTGCGCCTGACCGAAGACGAGGATACCGGCGACCGCTTCCTGCTCTACGCCACCGATGCAGGGGTCGAGGTGCAATTGCGCTACGACGGCGGCGAACTGACGATGACGCAGCCGCAGATGGCGGATCTGTTCGGCGTCACGCGCCAGAACATCAACCTGCACCTCAAGAACGTCTACGAGGAGGGCGAACTGGAGCGCGAGGCAACCAGCAAGGATTCCTTGCAGGTTCGGCAGGAGGGTACGCGAAGGGTCAGGCGCGCCGTCACCGCCTATACGCTCGATGCCATCATCGCCGTCGGCTACCGCATCTCCAGCCGTCAGGGCACATTGTTCCGCAAATGGGCGACCGACAAGCTGGTCCGCTTCGCGACCAAGGGCTTCGTGGTCGACACCGCCCGCCTGAGCGACCCCGACGCCGCCGACCACTTCCGCGAACTGCGCGAGCTGATCCGCGATATCCGGGCGTCCGAGGCGAATGTCTACAAGGAGGTGATGCGCATCTGCTCGCTGTGCAGCGACTACGCCGACCGCACGGGGGCCGAGCGCGGGCGCTTCTTCTCGGCGGTGCAGAACAAGCTGCACTACGCCGTGACCGGCATGACGGGGGCCGAGATCCGCATGGCCCGAGCCGACGCCGCCCTCCCCGCCGTGGGCCTGACGAGCTGGTCCGGCACCCGCCCGACACAGAACGACGTGATGACGGCGAAGAACTTCCTCGGCGAAGCCGAAATCCGCGACCTGAACCGCACGACCGGCATGCTCCTCGACTATTTCGAGCAGGAACTCGATCTGGGCCGCCTCGTCACGATGGCCGATGCGGAAGCCAAGGTCGACATGTTCATCCGCAACAACGAGCGCGCATTGCTCGCGGGCGCGGGGAGCGTGTCGAAGGCCGCCGCCGATGCCCACGCGAAGGGTCAGTACCGGATGTACAAGGAGGAGCAGCGAAGGATCGCGCAGGCGGCGAAGGGGGATTGAGGGGGGCGGGATGGAGTACGGACCTCTCCGCGACACCCCCTCCCCGGGCGAAGACCCGGGGCCTTCTTCGGTTCAGCGCAAAGCTTGAATTGTGGCGCATGTACCAAAGGAGGCCCCGGGTCACGCCCGGGGCGGGAAAGGTCTGGTAGGCCTTCGCCTCAAACCCCCGCCGCCACCGCCCTCACGGGCTTCCCCGCGCCCTGCCCCGACCGCTCCGCCTCCTCCCGCTCCAGCTTCTTGACCACGTGATACGAACTCGCGAAGGGCTGGTGCGCCTGCTGCCGCGTCAGCGCGAAATCGGCCTCCCCCGGCTCGCGGAGGATGCGGATGCCCGCATCCGTGCGCTCGATCAGGCCCATGAGGCGAAAGGCGCGCAGCCAATGTTCCATCGTGTGATGGCCCCATTTGGAGCGAAACACCTCCGAATTGTGCAGCACCGAGCGCAGGTGATGGACGGGCGGCATGTGGTGCGGGTGGTACTGGTGGTAGCACTTCGCCCCCCGCACCCAGCGGATCGGCACGCCGTGCGCATCCATCGTCCGCCCGAAATCCGTGTCCTCGCCGCCATAGCCCGTATACCGCTCGTCGAAGCCCCCGGCATCGAGGAACCGCTGGCGATGGATCGCGAAGGTCAGCGACCAGAAGCAGCGATAATCCCTGCACGGCGCGCTCGCCTGCTCCGGCGGTCCGGCGCGGTCGGAATGGCGCACCCCGACCCGCTCGAACCCCTCCCACGTCCAGCCCGCATCGGCGGCCCCGGCGGGCAGATACGCCACCTCCCCCATCGCCAGCGCGTCGTGCTGGCCGAGGCAGCGCGCGTAATCGGCCACGCAACCGGGCGCGGGGATGCAGTCGACATCGAGGAAGACCAGCATCTCGCCCGCCGCCTCCCGCGCGCCGATATTGCGGGCCTTCGCCAGCGGCACGTCGTCGCCCTCGATCAGGATCTGCCGCACGGGAAAGGGCGTATCCGGCAGGTCCGCATAGGGCGCGTCCTGCATGACGCCGACGATCAGTTCGACGGGCGGTTCCGTCTGCTGCGCCAGACCGCGAACGAGGTTGGCGAGATGCGCGGCGCGTCCGCGCGCGAGGGTGATGACGGAGACGGTCATTCGGCGGCTTCCATTTCCAGAGTATCCATCCGCCACAGATCGGCGGCGAGGGTGTCGAGCCAGCGGGCGGCCTCGGCGGCGGCATCCGCCCCGACCAGCGCGCGCCGGTTCTCGGGGTCGAGCGCGCGCGCCTCGTCCAGCGCCTCGCGCCACGCGGCGGGGGCGGCGGGCCACGTCTCGCGCAGGGCGGCGGCACCGCATCGGGCGAGCGCGCGGGCCTTGTGCATCTGCTCGTCGAAATAGCGCCATTCGGGGACCACCAGCCACGGCGTGCCGGTCGCGGCGACCGAATGGACGGTGGTGTTGCCCGTCGAGCTGACGATCAGGTCGGCAGCGGCGATGTAGTCGCCCGGATTGTCGACCCATCCGCGATGAATCAGGTTGCCGACCCCCGTCTCGTGCCACTCGCTCGACACCGCACCGATGGTGATCCAGGTCGCCTCCGGCACCGCCCGCGCGGCCATGGTGAGGGGGGCCGAGGGCGTGCCGGTGCCGCCGCCGCCCGCGATGACGAGATGCACGGGGCGATCGGCGGGCAGGCCGAGCCGCGCGCGCAGAGTCTTAGGATCGCCCGTATGCTGCGCCGCCTCGACGCCCAGCCCCCCGAACCACGCCGTCTTCGCGCGCATCCAGTCAGGGCGCTCGGGCTGTTCCAGCGCCTGCGAATAGGGCGCGAGGATGCCCGACGCGGAGCGGTATGCCATCAGGTGCCCGGGATCGTCGCGCCGCCCGTGCTGCACCACCGCGACCACAGGGACCGAGGCGATGCGCAGGAGCTGGCACAGCTCCGCCGAGACATCGACGACGAAGAGCGCGGGGTCGGCGGTCGCGCACCATCCCGTGATCGCCGCCACCGCCTCACGCACCCCGCGCCAGCCGAGCGGCACGCAATGCATCGTCTCCGGCGTCTCCGCCGCGTCGAGCATCGCCGGGGTCGGGTGCGTGCGCTCGAACAGGGAGGGGATCTCGACCACCTCGACGTTGCGCGGCAGGGACGGAAAGATATCGGCCCGGGCGCAGAAGACCGTCATGGGACGCGAAGAGGGAAGCGCATGGGCGATGGCGGCGCAGCGCTCCGCATGGCCGCGCCCCTGATGGTGGCAGAAATATCCGAAAGGCTGCATCATCGTCCCGCCCCGCTCGCCAGCCCCAGCCGCGCCAGCCCCTCCATCACCCCCGCCGCACCATGGCCCCGCGCGGTATAGGCGTGGCGGCGCACGCCGGTCGCCGTCAGTTCGGGGTGGAAGTTCCCGACCACCACGGCATGGCGCGCGCGCATCAGCATATCGGCGTCGTTGCCCGAATCCCCCGCCGCGACCACCCGGTCCGGCGCGATGCCGAGGGTGGCGGCGATATGGCCGACCGCGCGCCCCTTGCCCGCCCCCGCCGGGAGCACGTCGAGCAGAATATCGTGCGACAGGACCAGCCGCACCCGCTGTCCGCCCCGTTCCAGCCGTCGCCGCACCGTGCGCAGATCGGCGGGCGCCGCGAAGAGATAGCTGCGCTTCCAGCGCCGTTGCTCGGAGCGCGGTTGCGGCGTCAGGCCCGGCATCCCGGCGAGCAGGCCCTCGACCGTATCGGCGCACCAGCGCCCGTGCTCGCCCTCCATGAATGTCTCCTCGCGGGCATAATCGCCGCCCTCGCCCCAGTCGACCTCCGTCCCCACCGACCCGATCAGCACGTCCGGATGCGGCAGGCCCCAACGGTCGAGGATGGCCAGCGCCGCCGCCCCCCGCCGCCCGGTCGCCACCGCGAAGACCGTCTCCCCCCGGCTCGCCTCGCGCCACGTCGCGAATCGCGCGGCCCCCGCCGCATCGCCCGTCAGCGTGTTGTCCATGTCGCAGACCAGCAGCGCGCGCGGGGCCGCCCGGCGCACCCCGGGCCGCAGCGCGCGCACCATCTCCGTGAACCCCCGCGCATAACCGGCCCAGCTATAACGACCCACTCGCGCCCGCCCGTTGCGCGAGGCCGCGCCCCACGCCGTCCGGTCTTCGAGCAGGCCCGCGATTGCCGCGCCGAACGCCGCCGGATCGCGCGGGTCGGCGGTGCGCCCGTGGCCGAGGGCGGCGACGATATCCGACGGCCCGCCCCGGTCGGTGGTGACGACCGGCAACCCCGCCGCCGCCGCCTCGATCACCGTCAGGCCGAACGGCTCGCTCCCCGCCGGGTTCAGGAACACGCCCCCCGTGCGCACCGCATGGCGGTAGAGCGCGCGCACGTCCGCGCCGGTATGGCGCTTGGGGTACGCGACCCGTCCGTAGAGGTCGTGCCGGTCCACCCCGCCGACGATCTGACGCCAGACGCCCCGCGCCTCGTCGTCGCCCGCGTCCAGCGCGTCGCGCTGTCCGGCGAGGATGGCCAGATTCGCGCGCGCTTTCAGGCCCGGTGTCTTGGCGAGGATATCGACCAGCAGCGGCAGATTCTTGCGCGCCACGGGCCGGGCGACGGCGAGGAGCAGCGGGCGGTCAGGGTCGGTCAGGAAGGGCCGCAGCAGGGCCGCGTCGTCACCGCCCTCCCCCGCGCCTTCCTCCAGTTCGGCCCCCGGCGCGACCACATGCACCCGCGCGGCGTCGTAACCGGGATAGGCGGCCAGCTGCCGCTCGGCCTCGTCCCGCGAGGAGGCGACGATGGCGTCGGCCCGGGCGATGACCTCGTCTTCCTGCTCCAGCCGCAGGGTCAGGTTGCGGTCCTCCGCGATCCCCGAGGTCGCCTTTTCCCGCGCCAGCGAATGGGCGCTGTAGACGACCGGAATACCCAGCCGGTCGCGCACGCGCAGGGCCACGATCCCCGCATCGGCGAAATGGGCGTGCAGCACGGCGGGCCGCCGCGCCGCGCCCTCGATCTCGGCGATCAGCGCGTCGGTGAAGCTGTCCAGCTCGCCCGCCATCGCATCCTTGTCCAGATAGCCGGGGCTGCGCGTGGCGAGGCGCACGATCTCGCAGTTGCGCAGCACGCTCTCGCGCCGCATCGCATACCGCGCGCCGAGCCGCGCATCGGCAAAGGCCCGCCCGTAGAGCGTCACCCGGCTATGCGGATGCAGCAGCGCCATCCCCCGCGCCGCCCCGAGGGCATAGACGAGATGTCCGCCGGTATCGGGGGTCAGGCCGATGTCGAGAGGGGGCGCGGCGAGGCACCCGCCCAACACGAGATGCGCGATGTCCAAAATAAATTATCCCGAGTATTTGGTTCGTTCAAGTCAAAGGATAAACAATACGTTAAATTCCAACTATAAAGTATGTTATAAAACGGCAACTTTAACTTGAATGAAACCATGACCGCTTCTATTGACGTCTCCATGAGTCGTTATATTTTCGTCGCCGGTCTCCATCGCAGCGGCACCTCGCTGATCGCGCGCAGCATCGCGGCCCACCCCGCCATCTCCGCCATTTCCGGGTCGCCCGCGCCCGAGGACGAGGGCGTGTACCTGCAAGGGGCCATCCCGCATACCGCCCTGCATGGCAGGCCCGGCGCCTTCGCCCACGACCCGGCGCAGCACCTGACCGAGGACAGCCGGTTCAACACCCTCGATACCGCGCGTCACATTGCCGCACAGTGGAACCCGTGGTACGATGCCCGCGCGCCG
>Ga0209831_1002136_pt1 | contig 17444 bp, 10 predicted proteins | sample Maine_Asex4_meta_FD_187451 | JGI IMG/M metagenome (GOLD analysis project Ga0209831, IMG submission 187451) | Marine algal microbial communities from Maine, USA - Maine_Asex4_metaG (SPAdes) (version 2) | ecosystem: Host-associated > Algae > Red algae > Unclassified | place: Maine, USA | collected...
TGATTCTTTTATCCTTATTTTCCTCTTTGAAAACAGTCATTATATGGAGATAACTCCTGTTTTCAAAGAGAAAACTAAGAACAAAATAATCTACCCAAGAATAAACATTTATTATTACAGCATTCCTAAGAGAAATGTAAGTTTATTTTATTCCCGTTCCTTTGGTATTAAAATTTGATAGTAGCGTATTATCTATAAACAAAGATAGTAATTATTGGAAGAGACGAAATACTTTTATTGCCAAGAGAAATTATACCAGAATAATTAAAAATAAAGTATTTCAAGTAAAATTTATACGTCTAGTGGTCAACGCCTAATATATTCTTCATTCTTCATTTTAATTCTTCATTACCCACTTATTGCCCTTTTTAACAAAGAAATGTATATAACAATAAATTTATTTATAAAAAAACCACATAAAATGAAAAAATGACACTTATTATGGATTGTGGCAAAATTTCTGCATATTAACTACTTATAAAATATAATTTCGTTAGAAATTCAATATATTTGTAGAACTAGAACTACACACAACTAAAATATTACTGTGAGAAAACACATTCTTGCCGTTCAATACATCAATATCAAATCAATATGGGATTAGTTATTTCCTTACTAAACCACAAAGGAGGTGTGGGCAAAACCACCAGTGCAATTAATATCGGTGCTGGCTTAGTCGAATTAAATAAGAGAGTACTCCTAATTGATCTGGATCCTCAGGCCAATCTGACCCTTTCCTTAGGCATTCCACGCCAAAAGGCAACTATCTATGAAGCATTGAGAGGCGAAGCAGAATTAGCACCTTACACCGTGAAGGAAGGCTTAGATGTAATTACTTCTACGCTTGATTTGTCGGGAGCAGAAATGGAGCTAATTAATGAGGCGGGTCGAGAATATATTCTTAGAGAGTTGTTAGAAGTGGTGGAGGAAGATTATGATTATATTATTATAGATTGTCCGCCTTCTCTCGGTTTATTAACTTTGAATGCCTTAACAAGTAGTCGCTATGTTTATATTCCCCTACAAACGGAATTTTTGGCCCTTCAAGGACTAGCCAAAATTAAACAGATTGTAGATAAGGTTCGTTTCCGATTGAATAAGAAATTGGAAATTGGAGGGGTTATCGCAACGATGTACGATCATCGGAGAATTTTGAATAGAGATGTGGTGGAAACGATTAAAAAATACTTCGGGCCTAAAGTTTTTGAAACGTACATTAGAGATAACGTGGCATTGGCGGAGGCCCCTGCACAACGAAAAGATATTTTTGCTTACCAGCGCAAAAGCCCTGGTGCAACAGATTATTTAGCTCTTTGTAAAGAAATTATAGCTCGAACGGCACAGCCCACTGGGGTCAAAGTATAATGGTTGTGTTTTCAATTTATCGTAATCACTCCAAAATTATTTAGTTTGAGTAAGAAAAAATTTAAGGCGGGTTTGGAAAGCCTTTTCGGTGATCCTGCTGTAGCGGGGATGAGCCCTTTTTTGGTTGATGAACAAGAAACGCCTAAACAAGCGATAATTAAAAAAACCAGAAAGCGCGCTAGTTCCAAAAACTTTACTTCTGATTTAGAATCTCTGTTTTTAGATACTCCTAGCAATGATATTCCTGAACAAATCGAACAAACTTCTGTAAGTAAAAGGACGAAGGGCATTAAAAGACGAACGGAGAAACCTGTTGTTGGTTTGGATGCCTTAATTCGTAGAACGATTGAGGAAAATAAAGAGGGCTTGCCCACGGTTGCCTCTATTAGAAAACGGATTACGATTACGATGGAAAAGAAGAAGTTGGAGCAACTAAAAGAAATCGCTAAAGAGAAAAAAACATACCTTCGGAATATAATAGATGAATTAGTATCCGAATTTTTAAAAGACAATACATTACAAGATGGTACTGCTTAGTTGTTTATTTGTTTAAACTGTTTATTTGTTGATATACTACTAGGTGGGAAATAAACAAATAAACAGTTTAAACAAATAAACAATTCTAATTACTTGCCTGCATGGAGCGATTAAATGAATTTAGGCTTTTTTACAATCATACCATTCATCCTGAGTTGCTGCGTATGGAGCGCAAACGCAAGCGGCTACTTACCTTACTTTTTCTTTCTTGTATTTTCTTGATACTCGTCTTAATCTTACAGATATATGTACATATTCTGGCGGTAACCCTAATATTATTGATCTTTGTTGGATTTTACATAGCTTATTTGTTGTATAGAATTCGAGCGTTTAAAATTACTTTTAAGCCGAATGTGATTAATTTAATATTGGATTTTATTGATGATGATATTAATTATGGCAAACTAACGTACGAAGCAAAAAGAAAAATTCCCAAAAAAGACTTTTTAAAAAGTGCCTTATTTGCAACGGATGCCCCTTTTTATGAAGGAGAAGATTATATAAAAGGAAGTTATAGAGAGCTAACTTTTGAATTGTCGGAGATAAATGTGAAGGAATATTCGAAAGTACGTAATCGACTAAATTATATTTTTAAAGGCGTTTTTTTAGTTGGCGTATATGCGGAAAAAGGCACGAAGGGTCGAATTATCGTTTTACCACGAGATTATCAACAATACCAAGCAAGAACAGTAAAGGAATTTTATTTTAAAGGCGGCAAACCAGTAAATGAATTAATGATGCGTTCTTTTGATAAGGTCTTTATCACTTTGGCAAGCCGAGGATTGAACGTCGAACAGATCATGTCAAGGGAGATGCAGAAAGCATTGTTGAATTTTAGAGAAAGAACCGATAAAGAGATTTATGTCTCTTTTATTAACAATAAAGTATATGTTGCCGTAACAGAACCTAAAGATATTTTAGAACCTGAAATTTTTTATTCTAATGTTAGTTTTGACTTACTAAGAGAGTTTTTTGAAGAATTGCAGCTACTATTAAGTATCTTAGAAGATTTGGATGTTAATAATTAATTAAACTGCTTGCTTGTCGTGCCTTCCATATTTAACTTTGTATATCTCTGAAGAAGAAGTCAGATGTCAGATCGAAAAATAAATTTTTCTGTCAGATGTCAGATGTATGACGTGTTCCTAGACGTAAAAGACGCTTTTTTGAAACACAAAAGGAACAAAAGGAACAAAAGAAACAAAAGAGTTTTCACAAAAGCTTGCTTTATGTTTTACGTTTTACAGGTATGCTTCAAAAAATAAAAAAATTTTGTGAAAACACTTTTGTTCCTTTTGTGTTTCAAAAAAAAAAAAAGTCTAGGAACACTTGCGGTACGTCTAAGAACACGTCATAAATCTCACTTCTGACAGAAAAATTTATTTTTCGGTCTGACTTCTGACTTCTTTTCTTTCGGTCTGACTTCTGACTTCTTTTAAATTAATACCATGAAGAACTATATTTTTTCTTTTCTATTTTTTGCCTTATTAGCAGTGCCTTCTTTTGCTGCAAATATTACCTTAACCTGCGAAGTCACCAATTGTGAGGCGGTAAAGGAGGTCTATTTATACCAATTTGAAGGTTTTGGTTTTTCAAAAGTTGAAACAGCTAAAAAGAACAAAAATGGAAAGTTTCAATTTAAATTGCCAAAAGGAGATGCTAGATTTTATTATTTAGGGAGTGATCCTACTAAATTGAAACCTATTATTTTGGGCACGGAAGATAAAGTGACCGCTATGGGAAACTGCCAAGATTTTGGTAAAGTAAAGGTAGCGGATTCTCCTTTGAATACAAAATATGAGCGATTGAAAATAGAAGTTGGGCGATTGAAAGCTAAGACAAGCAAGTGGGTGCAAGAATACCCACAAACGGTGCGCAATCCTACAAAGATGCAAGAAGTGTTGGATGCTTTGGCGGAGACAGATCAAGAAAAAATTGGGTTAATAGATTCTTTTGGTTCAGAATATCCAATACTAACAGAGATAGCTGCGATTAATACCTACCTTTCTTTTCCAAATAATCAGGGAGACTATTATAACGAAGTGGATTATTTTGCTAATGAGTTTTTTCGCTTTGTAGATTTTAATAATGAATTGTATAATTACAATCCTTGGGTATATGAAGCGTTTAAAGAATATGCCCGTACTTTAGCACAAGTGAATATAGATAAGGCATTGCAACAATCCTATTTAGATGATATGTTAGATAAATTTCCTGCTACATCTGGTAGCTATCAAATGGCTTTGAGTGGTATTGTGGTTGGATTAGAAGGAAGCAAACATCCTAATTATTCTTTATATGGAAAACGATTGCTGAAAGAATATGAAAAATCACATCCAGAAATAATCGCTGCTACTAAGAAAAAAATTAATTTAGCGGGTGCTTTTTTACCGGGTGCAGTAGCACCTGATTTTACACAACTTACGCCCGAAGGAGATTCGTTGAGTCTTAGTGATTTAAGAGGAAAAGTGGTCTTAGTAGATTTTTGGGCAAGTTGGTGTGGTCCTTGTCGAAGAGAGAATCCGCATGTGAAGGAAATTTATGAAAAGTACAAAGACAAAGGTTTTGATATTTTAGGCGTTAGTTTAGACAAAAACAAAAAATCTTGGGAAGGGGCGATTGCAAAAGATGGTTTGCCTTGGCATCATATCAGTGACTTGAAAGGATGGAAAAATGCGGTGGCAAATATGTATTCTGTGAGTTCTATTCCACATACTATACTCTTAGACCAAGAAGGTCGCATCGTTGCTAGTAAACTAAGAGGCCCTCAATTAGAACACGAATTAGCCAAGATTTTTGGAGAATAGGATTTAAATGGTAAATGATAAATGGTAAATGGTGAATCACATTTACCATTCACCATTTATCATTCACCATTTACCATTCAATTTATGATTGCCAGAATAGCCCTCCTTTTTTTGTTGTCCATTTCTTTAAGTAGCCTTCTAGCACAAGATAAAGTAAGCTTTGAGGCGAGTACAGATGCCAAACAGCTTATAGAAAATGAGTATGTGCAAATTACTTTTACTTTAAACAATGCACAAGGGACGAGTTTTAAAGCACCTAATTTTACGGGTTTTGAAGTAGTCAATGGTCCTAGTCGGTCTAATAGCATGACGATTATTAATGGACAGCGTTCTCAGAAAATGGGCTATAGTTATACCTTGTTGCCTAAGAAAATCGGTACGTTTAAAATTGGGGCAGCTACCATTAATGTAAAAGGTAAGAAATTGCAAACAGCACCACTTACGATTAAAGTGTTAAAAGCTAAAGCTGTTCCGAAAGGGGGTGCAGCAAGACAAGAAGTATTTGTTAAAGTAGAAGCCGACACAACAGCTGTTTATTTGGGTCAACAAGTCGTCATTAATTATAAATTATACACGACCGCAGATATTGAAAACTATGATATTATAAAAGAAGCAGATTATCCCGGGTTTTATTCACAGGATATCCGCCGGTTCAATGCTAGGGTGCTTCGAGAAGTGATTGATGGCGTACAATATACGACTAAAGTATTGAAGCGTATTGCCCTGTTCCCACAACAATCAGGTTTATTAGAAATTGAGCCAATGAGCCTTCGTTTAGGAGTCATTGTTGGTAAATCGAGAACGAATAGCTTTTTTTATAACAATAAAATAAAACCGATTAATGTAAAAACGAATGCGCTATCCATTCATGTTAAAAACCTACCTCAACCACAACCTGCTAATTTTAGTGGTGCAGTCGGAACGTATAATATAGCATTTAATTTAAGCAGAAATAAAATTACAACGGACGATGTGGTGTCTATTATTTTAGCCATTCGAGGAGATGGGGACATTAAGCGATTGCAGCCACCTAATTTAGACTTGCCAGCAGATTTTGAACTTTATGATCCGAAGATATTAGAGGAGCAATCTCAAGAAAATGGAGGACTGTTAAGCGGTTATAAAAAAATAGAATATTTAATGTTGCCGAAAAAGCCCGGAAGGTACAGACTTTCTCCAGCTTTTACCTATTTTGATACAGACAGTTTAAAATATGTCACCTTACAGCCGAATGTATTTAACCTGTCCATTTCGCAAGGCTCAGGCACGGTAGCCAATAATGTAGTTAATCCAGTCGCTACGCAACAAAAGGATATACGCTTTATTAAAACAGCAACTTCTTTTAGTACTAAAGGCACGCCTTTTCCAAAAATAGGTCTATTCTATGGATTATCGCTCTTGCCTTTTTTACTCTTAGGTGGGGCATTTACCTATAAGCGGATACAAGATAAAAATAGTAATATTGATATTTCTATCCTCAAAAGTAGAAAGGCGCAAAAAGTAGCCAAGCAACGCCTTCAAGTAGCAGAACAACATCTAACTGCCAAAAAAAGTCGGGCTTTTTATGATGAAATTTCTAAGGCTTTATTGGGCTATACGAGTGATAAATTAAAGATTCCAAAGTCAGAAATGAGTAAGGATAATGTGCGAGAAAAACTACAGTCCTTAAAAGTCAGTTCTCAGTATGTAGAAGATGTAATGTCTATCATTAAAACTACTGAAATGGCGCTGTTTGCAGGTATGGATAATAAGGCGGCAATGCAGGAAACGTATAATAAGGCGGTATCGGTGTTGAGCCAGATTGAGGAGGAGTTGTCGTAAAAAGAGAAGTCAGAAGTCAGACCGAAAAATAAATTTTTCTGTCAGAAGTCAGATTTATGACGTGTTCCTAGACGTACCGTTAGTGTAATTAGACGTTTTTTTTGAAACACAAAAGGAACAAAAGCCACAAAAGGGTTTTCACAAAAGGTTACTGTATGCTTTACGTTTTACAGGTATGCCTCAAAAAATAAAAAACTTTTGTGAAAACCCTTTTGTGTCTTTTGTTCCTTTTGTGTTTCAAAAAAAACGTCTTTTACACTAGCGGTACGTCTAGGGACACGTCATAAATCTGACTTCTGACAGGAAAATTTATTTTCCGATCTGACTTCTGACTTCTTTTCCTAAAGTATGTTTCTAATCAGCACAGGTATCAACAACAAATCACTAATCAAAGCAGTAAATAGGGTAACACTAATCATTATTCCCACCGTTACACTAGCAGGATTAACAGAAAAAAGCATCACCAAAAACCCAAAAAATAAGACCACCGAAGTTAAGCAAATAGCCTTTCCCGTTTCCAGAAAAGTAATATGAATGGCCTCCTCTATACTATGCCCCTTATCCCGAACAAGTTTAAATTTACTTAGAAAATGAATCGTATCATCTACGGCAATACCAAAGACGATAGCAAATAAAATAGCAACGCCTGCTTCTAGGGGAATACCTAAGAAACCCAACAAGCCGCCTGCAATTAGTAAAGGTAAAATATTAGGGACCAGAGAAATAAAAACCATGCGCCAATTTCTGAATAAGAGTGCCATAATACAACTTACAATAATAATGGCAACACCCAAACCTTCCAATAAACTTTGACGTGCATAGAGGGCATTTTTATCCAAAATAATCCCCGTACCCGTTCTTTTATAAGTGGCAATGTTGGGATTCGTATTTGCCGCAATCCATTTATCTATTTGTATGCCTAATTGATGTACCGAGTCGGCACCAATATCTAATATTCTAGTAGTAATTCTAGCTTTATCTCCATTTTTACTAACCAAAATATTAGCGGTGTCATCTGGCAAGCGGCTTAACATTTTCTGTGCTTTTTTAAAAGAGCGCTCAGAGTCAGGCAGCACATAAGCGGAAGCCTTATTACTATTGTTAACTTGGTTGACACTTTTATATAAAGAGGTAATAGAATTGACGGATTTAATGGTTGGAAATGTTTTTAGATATTGCTCTAGTTTATCAATTTCTTGCAGTACTTCAAAATCTTGTGCTTTGTAATCGCCTTGTGCAAAAACGCCAATTTCCATAGGGCGATAGCCAGCAAAAGTTTTTTCAAAAAAGAGGAAATCTTCTGTTATTGGTGCGCCGATAGGTAGAGTCGTTTCCATTCTATAATTTGTCGTTACTTTGGAAATACCCCAAAAGCAAATGCCTAATAAACAGATACTCCCAAAAAAAATGCGTTTGGGATGTAGTAGGGTCAATTGATAGGTCCATTCTAACAATTTTTCCCAGCTATTTTTTTGCTCCGTTAAGTAGGTTAATTTTTCTTTTTTAAAATAGGAGAGTAGGGCAGTCGTAAAGAAAATAACGGTTATATAAGCAACGAGAACCCCCACAGCCGCATTGACTCCAAATTCTTTGATAGGAATAATTCGACTGCTGGTAAGCGAGGCAAAACCGATAGCCGTCGTAACAGAAGTCAATAAAGTAGCGAGACCAATTTCTTTAATGGTAATCGTAATCGCCTCTTTTCTAGGTAGCCCTTTTCGCAATTCATCAATATATTTAGACATGATGTGGATAACATCAGAAGTACCGACGATTATCATCAACACAGGGTATAAAGCAGACATCACACTTAACTCTCTACCCAAAGCACCCAATAAACCCAAAAATAACAACATACCTAAAGCAATAGAAACACCAGCAATACCTATACCTATCGGGCGACGAAATAAAACAAATAAAATAAAGGTAACTAAGATGCCCGAAATAATAGCAGAAACAAGAATCTCCCGTTGCGACATTTTGACCAATTCACTTTGAAAATAAGAAGTACCCAATACATGAGTCGCCTCAAAATCGTAAGTAGCCAACAATGTTTTCACAGCCGCCATTAATTTATCTGCTTCCTGCAAAGTCATTGTGTTTTGGGTCTTTAAGGCAATAACCAATGCCGTAGCATCTTCAGAAATGAGGTTATGAACAAAGCGTTCATCCTGCATAATTCTTAAACTATCTCTCGCATATTTTGCAGGCTTATCAATGTGAATTGCTGGAACGGTAGTAATCCCAAAAGGGGTTTTAATCGGGAAAACTAATTTGGTTAAAGATTGCGTAGATTTAATAAAAGGAAGACTTCTAGTTTTAGCTGTAAGGTCTTGAAAGTTTTCTAAAAATTCTTGTTCAAACACTCCTGCATCCCGTTTAGCAGCGATAAGCATAAAATTATCATCCGATTCAAAGTCTGCAATAAATTCTTTGAAAAAGGCTAAATCTGGATCGCCCGTTGGAAAAAATTGCTCAAAATTAAAAGTAAACTTTAACTGAAAAGTAAAATAGACACTAGCGATTGCTAATAATAGGAAAGTGAATATAGCCGTTTTTCTGAGTTGATTCATGTATAGTGAGGAAACTTTTATGTATTGAAGAGAGAGTAGAGAAATGAGAATAGAGCACAGAGACTGAGTTCGTCATTAAAGTATAATCTACTTGTAAGATTTAGTAGGAACTCGTCTCACTTCTCTGCTCTCTTTTCTTTATGCTCGCTTCTTCAGTAACTAAATGAGTTTTTACCTGAAAAGTTGACAATTCAGTATTATATAAAGCGTTAAATTTTAATAAAATTTTTTTTAAAATATTAAAACTTTTTAAATTTAATATCGTATTGATAAATAGCTAAATTGTTTATAGGTTTTTAATTGGGGACCTCTATGGAGGTCCTTCTTTTTTTTCTTCCTTTCCTTCTTTTTCTCCTTTCAAAATTTGTTTTTTAATTTCGATGCACAAGCGTATCCCTTTTTGCTGTTTTTTGGTAATCGTTTAAATTATCCCTACCTTAATAAATTTTACCACATAGTCACAGTAGTTCACATAGTTGATTAGCTGATGATCTAACCACCAACAAATCAACTATGTGAACTACTGTGACTATGTGGTAAAATAAAGCCTAATAAAAAATTTCAAAACGATGACTAAATTCCTTTACGCAATCCCTTTTTTGCTACTATGCTGCATCGCTTGTCAGTCAGATACCGCCAAGACAGATAGCGGCACGAAGTTACAACAATCAGATGCCACTTCCTCTGAATTACAAAAAAGACTAGATAAATATGTGCCCGTCAAACTGACTACGGATATTGCCCAGTTATCAGAAAAGGAAAAGCAAATGATTCCGATTCTAATAGAAGCGGCAACGATTATGGATAAGCTATTTTGGTATGAAGCTTATGGAGAAAAAACAGAAGCCTTAAAAGAAACAGGCCAGACAGACTTAAATACATTTATTAACATCAATTATGGTCCTTGGGATCGATTAGATGGAAATAACCCATTTGTAGAAGGAGTGGGGGCGAAGCCGAAAGGTGCCAATTTCTATCCAACAGATATGACGAAGGAAGAATTTGAGGCAGCGGAGTTGCCAGACAAAAACAGTTTGTACACTTTCGTGCGGCGAGATGCTAATGGTAAATTAATAACGGTTCCTTATCGAGTACAATTTAAAGAAGAGGTAGAACAAGCCTCTAAATTATTAGTAAAAGCAGCCGAATTGGCAGAAGATGCCAGCTTGAAAAAATACCTTTCTTTAAGAGCAGCGGCTTTATTGACAGACGACTACCAACCTAGTGATTTTGCTTGGATGGATATGAAAACCAATCATTTGGACGTGGTTATCGGACCCATAGAAACTTATGAAGATCAACTCTATGGTTATAAAGCGGCCCACGAAGCGTATGTATTGGTAAAAGATATGAAATGGAGTAAGCGACTAGCAAAATATGCCGACTTTTTGCCAACATTGCAAAGAGATTTGCCGGTGTCTGCTGCTTATAAAAAGGAGGTGCCTGGGAGAGATGCTGAATTGAATGCCTATGATGTGGTGTATTATGCAGGAGACTGTAATGCGGGTAGTAAAACGATTGCGATTAATCTACCGAATGATGAAGAGGTACAGTTAAAAAAAGGGGCGCGTCGCTTACAACTAAAGAATGCAATGCGGGCAAAATTTGATAAAATATTGGTACCTATTTCTCAAAAGCTAATTGCGCCTGAACAACGCAAACACATCACCTTCGATGCTTTTTTTAGTAATACAATGTTCCACGAAGTAGCGCATGGATTGGGTATTAAAAACCAGATTGATGGTAGTGGTACTGTGCGGTCTGCTTTAAAAGAACACGCTTCTGCTTTGGAAGAAGGCAAAGCGGATATTTTGGGCTTGTACATGATTAAGCAATTGCATGATAAGGGCGAAATAGAGGGCGACTTGCATGATTTTTATGTAACTTTTATGACGAGTATTTTCCGTTCGGTTCGCTTTGGTGCCTCTAGTGCGCATGGGAAGGCAAATATGATTCGCTTTAATTTTTTCAAAGAACACGGTGCTTTTGAGCGTAGTGAAAAAGATGGTACTTATCGAGTCGATTTTGATAAATTGGAATCCGCAGCGGAAGCGATGTCTAAAATAATTTTGACTTTGCAAGGAGACGGGGATTATGATGGAGTGGCTGCTTTGGTGGCAGATAAAGGGAAAATAGGTACACAGTTACAAGCGGATTTGGATGCTTTGGGGGCGGCGGGGATTCCTGTGGATGTTGTGTTTGAGCAGGGTTTGTCGGAACTAGGCTTGTAAGGGGGAATCTTTTGTAGACAGTAAATTTTATCAAGAAGAAAGAAAAAAGATGTGGAAACTGATTAAATATTTCGCAAAGAAGTAGTGTTTTCAGTTTTATATTCAGCCAAAAATAGCATTTTTTATTAAAAATGGCTGATTATAATAAATTATAATCAGCCATTTTTAATAAAAAATGCTATTTTTGGCTGAATATAAAACTGAAAAATATGGAATTAGTTGGTAGAAAAGCCGAAAAAGAGACGTTTAAACATTGTTTGTCTGGTACAGAATCTAAACTAATAGCTTTATATGGTAGGCGTAGGGTAGGTAAAACATTTTTGGTTAGAAAATATTTTAAAAATCAGGTTATCTTTGAAGTAGCAGGTCTACATAATGGCGATTTGAAGGAGCAACTAGCACATTTTTATTCGACTTTAGCAAAGTATGGTTGGCAAGAAGCTGGCATACATACGCTAACTTCTTGGAAATCTGCATTCGACATGTTAGAAAGATTTATTAGTTCAAAAAAGGGAAAAAAGAAAAAAGTAATTTTTTTGGATGAATTGCCGTGGTTTGATACCCCACGGTCAAAATTTATGATGTCATTTGAAAGTTTTTGGAATTCCTATTGTACCAAACGAAGTGATATTGTTTGTGTAATATGTGGCTCGGCGGCATCTTGGATGATAAAAAAAATTTTGAAAAACAAAGGAGGCTTACATAATCGAGTAGCAGAAAAAATAAGATTAACCCAATTTAATTTACAGGAGGTAGCATTGTTTTTAGAAGAAAAGGGAATTAAATGGAGTCAATACGATATTGCCCAACTTTATTTAACAACAGGAGGTGTACCTTATTATTTGGATGCTGTTCGCAAAGGAGAAAGCGTAGTCCAATTTGTAAATCGTGTTTGTTTCACAAAAGATGGTATTTTAGTCGATGAGTACAAAGTATTATTTAGCTCTTTATTTGATGATAGTGAAAGGCATTACCAAATTGTGGAGGTTTTAGCTAATAAAAAAAGTGGTTTATCTAGGAAGCAAATAATTGAACAAACTACTTTACCGAGTGGTGGGACACTTACAAAGACCTTAAATGAATTAGAAGAGTCTGGTTTTATCGAAAAGATAATTCCTTATCAAGGAAATAAGACTAGAGGCTTCTATAAGTTAATTGATAATTTTACGATATTTTATTTGAAGTTTATGCAAAAAACGTCGATTAGACGTGGGCATAATTGGGGTAATATAATAAAATCACAATCTTGGGTCAGCTGGTCAGGTTTAGCTTTTGAACGGCTTTGTTTCGCTCATATTTCTCAAATCAAACGAGCCTTGAAATTAGAAGCTATTGAATGTATAATAATGCCTTGGGAAAAAAGGGATATAATAGAAGGTGCTCAAATTGATATGTTGATAGATCGTGCAGATAGAGTAGTAAATATATGTGAAATCAAATTTACGAATGCAGATTTCATAATAGATAAAAGCTATGCGAAAAAAATAAGAAATAAAATACAGCTCTTTTCTAGAGAAAAAAACAACAAGCGAAAAAATTTATTTTTTACGATGATAACTACTTTTGGACTTAGTACCAATGAGTATTATAGAGAATTGGTACAGAGTGAAGTGACTTTAGAGGACTTATTTAGAGAATAAAATCGCCAGAAGCACTTAAGTACCTAACCATAAATATGCTTCTGGCTTGACAGTTAATATACTCTATTGTCCAACTTTCGAAATACGGTGCGTACTAATTTGTTTTCCTTCTTCTTTTATACGGAGTAGATAAAGACCATTCTCTAAAGATGCAATATTTAGCGTGTGTTTATCTTGTTCTTTAGCAAGTTGCTTTTCCAAAACAAGCTTACCACTAATATGATAAAGAGATAAGAACGCCTCTGTATTTGGGGTAAATTCTTACAGGACTTGTCACGACCAAATTAGGCAAGATTACTTCTATTCTTTGGGCGACAAATTCGAATTGTTTTAAGAGTTACTACTAAAACAAAATATAAAATCTCCTCCATTATCTTCTGATCTAAGGATTTTCTCTTTTTGGGGGATCTGATGGTTGGGGCTGTTTTGTATAACTTCTTCTTTAATTTTGCTAAATAGTTGAAAAGCAGAAAAGAAGTCCGATTTATTTTCTATAAATTCCTTATAGATCAGTTTAAAGAAAACGCTTTTATCTGGTACTTTTTCCTTTGCACCACTAGTAATAACACTTCTGCTTTTCCTTTCATAAAGGGTTTGTATGGATGTTTTGGCATCTTCTAAAGAAGGGCTTCTAGAATCCATTAAAGCACCGCTAAAACAAGAATCAGAAATTAATAGTACATGCTGACATTTTTGGAATCTATTGATATAATTATGAATAGTAGAATTCTCTATCCAATTTTTTCTACGCTTCTCTTCTGCATCTTTGGGTAACCAAAAACCAGTAAAAATATTTTCTTCCCAATGCCCATGCCCTGCGTAAAATATAAGTAGATTATCTCCAATTTCTAATTGTTCTTCTAAAGCATCTAGAGCATCAAGAATTTCATCTCTTGATGTATTTTTTATTAGATTAATCTTAAAGTTATAATTCTCTTTCAAGACTGTTGCTAATAGTTCTGCATCATTATTGGGGTTAGAAAGGTTACTTAAATTAGGATCAGTATATTGATTAATTCCAATAATCAATGCTATGTACCTTCCTATTGTATTTTCCCATGCTTCTTTATTCCTTTTGATTGCACCTCTAAACTCCACTTCGTTTTGTTGGATAATCTGATTACCAATTCTTATATATTTTAGCCCATCTAGCGTGACGTTTTCTTTTGCTTTTACAATATTTATAACGAAAAGGGAGCTTGAGTTCTTTGTGATAAAATTTGAAGAAAGTTCAATATTACCTTGAAGTTTGTCCTTCGCTTTCTTCAATGTTTTAGAGGGGTTAAAGTCAGTGCTAAGTCCGTTAATTTCTATTTCACCATTACTGGGTACTGCAACTCCTAAAACGATGTATCCTCCTTCCGTGTTGGCAAAAGAACTTATTAGTTTAGCTAGTCCAACTGAAGAAGGCATTGTTGGTTTGTAGGCTAATCTTGTACTCTCAGGGTTTCCTATTAAGCCCTTGATTTGATCTATCATCATTAAATGGGAATTCTATTTATACCAGTTGTTTTTATAATTTTTCCTAGTGTCAGGTGCTTAGGCGTATCTTTACCGTTATCGATCCAAAGTTCTGCATCTTCATGATCGAGTGTATCTTTTTCAGAGGAATAAAAAATAATTACTTCCTTATTATCTGACGGTCGTACTACAATATGAATAGGTCGTTCATTTTTCAATACACCAACTAAAATTGTAGTAGCAGATTCTTCAATATCATCACAATTATACAAAGAAGACAATTTAAGATGTTTAATTACATTTTCTTTGGATCTATTTATTAGTTTTTGTGCCTGCTTAAACATTTCAATATCTGGATCCGAAATATGAGTGAATTGTGCTTTGAGGTCTTTTACTTTCATGGCTTCTTTAAAGTCTGCTAAGGATGTAATCCCCATGCTAATTATGGCTTCAATGGTGGTGTATTGCCTTATCCCTTTTTTGCTATTCTTTGCTTCCAATTTCTCTAATAAATCTGGGATACTCTCAATGCCATACTTCGAGAAAATATCATTCAATTCCTCTGTTTGGTTCAGTAAGATAGAGCTTTCATGTACTGCCTTTGAGATTTTGGATATTTGCTTCCAATCAGGATTGTTTTTTAACACATCATACAATGCTTCTCTATCTCCTTTGTTTAAGGTCTCTAATATATTTTTATCCTTGTTACGATAGAGGTATCCAAATAATTCTTCTGCGTCTTTCGGATTGTTATCAAACCATTGCGATAAGGATGTAATGAACTGATTATAATCCATTTCTCCTTTGTTTTTTTCTTTGAATATTTTTTTGACTTTATCTGAAAGATCTACTCTGTTTAATGATTTAGATAAGTTAAATGCAAGGTCTGGATGAATAAGATCATTTTTCCAATCCTCACCTAGATAGTACAGAATTTGAATCAAATCATCATCTTTAATCCTATCCTCATGCAGATTACTTTCTTTTCTAAGTTGACCATTTCTATTTGGTAGGACAGCATAAGTCTCAAATAACAAGGAGTTATTTTTATCTTTTAGAACAAATTCAAAAAGGTCGTTTAACCAATTGATAGTTTCCTCATCACTTTTCTGAAGTAATTTAGATAGGGTTAAAATATTTTTGCGATTAGCAATAGAATTAAAAAGAACGCTATAAGTTAACTTATTCCAATCATCCCATGATTTTTCACACCATTGATGTAAATGTGATTCCTTACACACTTTTTTTGCATACAAATCAAAGGTAAACTGCCTTAACTTTTCTCGTACTGATTGGGTATGAGACTTCGAAGGAAAGAAAATTTTATTTAACGATTTCATCTCTGTTACTTCCTCTTCTAACTCTACAATTTTTTGCTGAAGAATATACGCTCGTAGTGGTTTTTGAATAGCCTCTTTATACCAATTTATATCAAATATATCAGTAGAAATATCTGGCATTCTCCCATCTACAAGATGGAAAAATTCGTAAAATTTTTCATTAGCAACCGCATCAACTACACTTTTGTAAAGGTCGAAAGCTTCTTTTAAAAGTTCTCTGTTTTCAATAACGTCTTTACTATCTTCTGCTAGAAAAATACCATGTCTTTCCGTTAAGGGGTTGAAATAAAAACTATTTAGGATTGCTGGAAAGTAAAACCTCTCTGTTCCGATTAGTGGGAAGCCGCAAAACAATTTAGGCAAATCTTCAATGCTTTTTAAGACATATCCTCGTTCATCTTTCTCCACCTCAATCGCAATGCTTACAGTTTCATTGGTTTTATATAGAATATATCGCTTATTATTTTTGCCATTATACTGGTTTATCGGAACAATAAGCTCATTGTGAATAGGTGTTTCAGTAGTAAATTTTATGTTCTCATTTTTAATATAATCCCTAATTTCCACCTCCTCTATTTTAGAGTTAAAAACCATTACATAAGGTATTAGTTTTTTGAATTCTTCTATTCCAATTTTGGCTATTTCTTGTTCTTTGTTATCAACTAAGGTATAGGTGAAGGAAGTGTTAATCCCTTGTGGTGTTGAAATTTTTTCTGATGAGTCATGGAAACTTTTCCAAGATTTACTTATGCTTTCTTTTAACTCTAGAGTGGTTGTCCCTGTCCTATCTAGTAAAAAAGAAAATTGATAGTAAAGATTGTTTGTAGTCTTAACAGGACCTGATACTTGAACTCTTTTTGATAAAAGATGAGTTGTAATGAACCCTGTCCCAAATCGTCCAACTTTCTCAGATTCTTTGTCTTTGTCTTTTGTTTCTTGCTCTTCATCTTTGGAGGACAATTGATTAATTAGTCCTCTAATATCTTTAGAAGTAAAAAATGAACCATTATGGGAGAATGTTAATGAGGTTGGATTCAACTCAATTAAAATAGTTACTTTTCTGTTGGGTATATCGGCGACGCTATCCCTAGCATTCTGTAATAGTTCCCATGCCCAACGTCCCTTGTTTTTGAAAGGGAGATTTTGAAGATCTTTTAATTTACCTTTTATCTTTTTTGCAATAGCTAGTTCGCCATCTTCTTGCCTTTCTTGTTCTATGGATTGTATCATCTTTTTTCATACCTATTTGGTTCTAAATAGTTCTCATTCAAATTGTTTTTTGAAAGGTTTGTACAAATTTTTACTGATTGCTTATCTAAATTTCTCAAATATCAGTCTTTTAGCTGATACTCTATTGTTTGGTATAAGTCTTAGTAGTATTAGTATGTATTCTCATTACGAAAAATGGCCAATACTCACATCAAACCTTTTAGTCTAAAATATATTAATGTGATTATTAATTCAATATGTTACGTTTTTTATTTGGCTTTGTCAAAAACGACTTAAATTTTTACAGCTACTCTTATCTCTTTTTATTTTTCTTTCTAACCAACATTTTTCCAAATAGCTCCAACAATTTACTTGACAAGTACTCGTTTTTATAATAACTTTGTAATTCAAAGTACTTTTTTAATTTAAAAAAATGAGTATGGAAAACCCAATGGAAGAT
>Ga0209831_1002137_pt1 | contig 17440 bp, 17 predicted proteins | sample Maine_Asex4_meta_FD_187451 | JGI IMG/M metagenome (GOLD analysis project Ga0209831, IMG submission 187451) | Marine algal microbial communities from Maine, USA - Maine_Asex4_metaG (SPAdes) (version 2) | ecosystem: Host-associated > Algae > Red algae > Unclassified | place: Maine, USA | collected...
CGGTCCGATTCGCTTGACGAAGGCGTCCTGACCGACCTCCGCAAGAGCGTCGTGAACGCAACGGCGCTCGCCGAGGTCGCCGAGCAGATCGGCATCGGCGATCACCTTCTGCTCGGCAAGGGTGAGGCCGCAGCGGGCGGTGCCAAGCGGCCGTCGATCCTGTCCGATGCGTTCGAAGCGGTGCTCGGAGCCGTGTACCTCGACGGCGGCACCGGGCCGGCGTACGCACTCGTCGAGCAGTGGGTCGCGCCCCGCATGTCGTACACGATCGAACGGCTCGACTCGCTGGACAACAAGACCCAACTCCAAGAGCTCGCTGCGCGCCTCGGCAAAGGCGCACCGGTGTATCGGGTCACCTCGCAAGGCCCCGACCACGCCAAGACGTTCCATGCCAGCGTGCTGGTCGACGGTGATGTTCTGGGTGAGGGAGACGGTCGCTCGAAGAAGGCCGCTGAGCAATCAGCCGCAGCGCGCGCCGCTGCCGCCCTGGGCTGAGCGGGCGGACCGAGACCGTCGTGCCCGAACTCCCCGAAGTCGAAACAGTCCGCCGCGGCCTGCAACACGGCCTCGTGGGGCGCCGCGTCGACCACGTCGAAGTCGGGAGGGAACGGGTGGTCCGGCGCACGTCCCGCGAAGCGCTCATCGATGGCCTGACCGGCACGACGATCCTCAGTGCGGACCGTCGCGGCAAGTACTTGCTGATGCCGCTCGACTCAGGCGACTCGATGATGATCCACCTCCGGATGAGCGGACAGGTGCTGATTGCAGAGCGCGGTGCGGAGCGCCCTCGGCACACGCACGTCGTCCTCGGTTTGGACAATGACACCGAGATGTGGTTCGTCGACCCTCGAACCTTCGGTGAGGTCGTCGTCTTCGACCCAGCCAATGCCGAAATCGAGCTGCCATCAATTGCCCAGCTCGGTATCGACCCGATCGCGGATGACTTCCCCCGCGAACGACTACGGCAGCTCGTCAGGTCGACGAGCCGAGGGCTCAAACCGTTGCTGCTCGACCAGACCAAGATCGCCGGCATCGGCAACATCTACGCCGACGAGGTGCTGCACCGCGCCCGCCTGCGACCCGACCGGCGCGCCGACACCATCGACGCCGCAGCGATCAGGCGCTTGCATGCCGCGATCATCGACATTCTTCGCGCAGCCATCGACGTCGGTGGCTCGACGCTGGGCGATGCGCAGTACGTCGACGTCGACGGGGCCGGTGGCAGCTTCCAGAACGAGCATCGCGTGTACGGACGCACCGGTGAACGGTGCATCACCTGCGGGCGCGGATGGATTCGCCGCACCGTCTCCGCCGGCAGGTCGACGCATCACTGCCCGATCTGCCAACGGTGGGGTCCGACAGCGTGACGTCGATGTTGGGGGAGTGGCCCGCCGAGCAAGTAGCTTCGTGTCCGCTGTGTACCTGAAGAATCTCACCCTCAAGGGTTTCAAATCGTTTGCCGACAGCACGCCGATGGTGCTCGAACCCGGTGTGACCGTCGTGGTCGGGCCGAACGGGTCGGGCAAGTCGAACGTCGTCGACGCAATCGCTTGGGTACTCGGAGCGCAAGCACCGAAATCCGTTCGTTCTCAGAAGATGGACGACGTCATCTTCGCAGGCACGGCAACGCGCCCGGCGCTCGGTCGCGCCGAGGTCAGCATCACGATCGACAACGCGGACGGCACGCTCGGGCTCGAGTTCAGCGAGATCACCGTCACCCGCATCCTGTTCCGCACGGGCGAGTCCGAGTACATGATCAATGGTGTCGGCTGCCGTCTGCTCGATGTCCAGGAGTTGCTGAGCGACGCCGGTGTCGGTCGCCAGCAACACGTCATCGTCAGCCAGGGCCAGATCGACGCCGTACTGAATGCTCGCCCGGAAGACCGGCGGGCGATCATCGAAGAGGCAGCGGGTGTCCTCAAGTTCCGCAAGCGCAAGGAGAAGGCCGAGCGTCGGCTCGATGCGACCGAGGCCAATCTGCTGCGGGTGCAGGACCTCTTACGCGAGGTGCGGCGCCAACTCCGGCCGCTCGAACGGCAGGCCAAGGCCGCCGAACGACACGGCTCGCTGATCGAAGAACTCGCTGCACTGAAGACCTTCGTGTCCGGTCGCGAGATCGCTGCCCTGCGCGTCAAGCTCGAAGCCTTGGCGTCGGCCACGATCGAGAGCTCGACGAAAGAGACCGAACTGAAAGCAACGTTGGCCGGCCTCGACACAGCGGTCATGTCGCTCGAGGCGCAACTCAGCGCTCGCGGGGCCAGCGACATCAGCGACCGACTGCGCCACGTCGAGCAACTGCGCGAACGGGCACGAGGTCTCTCGGCCGTGCTGGTCGAGCGTCGGCGATCACTGGAGCGCGACAAGGGACAACTCCTCGACGCCGGCGTCATTGCGAACCTCGAAGCCGATGCTGCACGGTTCCGCGCGGAGATCGAGCGTGCTGCGGCCGAACTCGGCGACGTCGAACCCGAGACCGGCCAGCTGAGCTTCGATGAATCGTCGTTCCGCACCGAACGCGAGAACATCCTCGAAGCGGTGCGCGAAGACCAGACGACGACGAAGGCCGCCAGCGCGGCAGCTGAAGTGCGCGGCGAGCTTCGCTCCATCTCGTCGTCGGTCGAACGCACCGAAGGCGAACTCGCTCGGATGGTCGGGCGCAAGGAATCGCTCACGAACCGGCTCGAACTCTCGCGAGAAGAAGCCGAACGATTCCGGACGGAGTGTGACGAAGCCGGTGCGGTCGAAGCGTCGCTCGTCGACGAAGTCGAAGCAGCCGAGCAGGCGGCGATCGAAGCACAGGCCACATGCGACGCGCGGCGATCGCTGCGCAACGATGCCGCCGAGGAGGCATCCCGATGGGCGGCGCGGGTCGAAGCGCTGCAGATGGCACTCGATGCCGCTCGGGCACGCGCCGGAGCCGAACGACTCGAAGGCATCGACGGAGTGTTGGGAACGCTCCTGGATCTGATCGAGATCGATGCCGGCTGGGAGCCGGCGGTCGAAGCTGCTCTCGGCGAATCCCTGACCGCCGTCGTCGTCGACGATCCCACCGCCGGTCGGCGTGCGCTCGACGCGCTGCGCAGCAGCGACACCAGCGGTGCGGTGATCGCCCTCGGAACCCGACCGGCTGCGTTGGCGGCGCCGTCGATGGGAGACGCCGTCCGTCCCCACGCCAGTAGCAGGCGATCCGAAGTGGATGCGCTCCTCGACGGCCTGCTGGGTTCAGCGGTGCGGATCGACGAGATCTCCGAGGCCCTCGATACTGCAATGCAGCACCCCGAGGCCGTCGTCGTGACGGGAGCGGGCGACCGTTTCGGCCTCAGTGGCTGGCGGATCGGTGCAGCTGGCGGCGGGGCAACCGCTGCGGCCCTCGACGAGGCGGCCGAGCGGTCGAACGCAGCTGCGACCGAACTCGCAGCAGCGGTCGCGGCGGTGAGCGCTGCCGAGCAGAGTCTGCACGTTGCCAAGAACGCCGAAGTGGAAGTCGCCAAGCGACTCGACATCAACGACGCTCGGTTCAGTTCTGCCTCCGAAGGCTTGTCGCGAGCCCACGGCGAGCAGCGTGAGGTCCTCGCCGAACTCGAGACGCTCGACCGCAACATCGGTGAGGCAGAAGCGAACATCGAACGTGAGCGTCGCCGCATCACCGAGATCGAAGCGCTTCTGCCTGCGCTCGAGAGTGACGAGCAAGCCGAAGCCGTGAGGTCCTCGCCGAACTCGAGACGCTCGACCGCAACATCGGTGAGGCAGAAGCGAACATCGAACGTGAGCGTCGCCGCATCACCGAGATCGAAGCGCTGCTACCGGCGCTCGAGAGTGACGAGCAAGCCGAAGCCGAAGCAGCTCGTGCCCGTGGAGAGTTGCGTGCCGAACTCGAGGCGCGGTCGGCACTGCTGGCGTCTCGCCGCCGTGACATCGAGGTCCGCCTCGCCGGGCTGCATGAACGCCAGCAGCTGAACGAACGCCGCCTCGCCGAGACCGAACGGCGTCTCGAGGCGGACAAAGAAGCGCGCATCGCTGCCGAGAGCCAGCGCCTCGTGATCGAACGCCAGATCGACGTCATCGACCGGCTCACGGAGCTCGTCGACCAGCATCGCGGCGTCGTCGAAACGCACCACGGCGAACTCGCCGAGAAGCGCCGCAAGCAGAGCGATGAGGTCCGCGGGCTCACATCCGAGCTCGACATACTGCGTCGCGATCGTGCCGAGAACGAGCAATCGCTCGACGTCACCCGTGAGCGGGCACGCAAGGCCGAGCTCGATTCGACCGAGGCGAAGCTGCGCCTCGAAACCGCGATCGAGACATTGCGTCGGGATCTCGACATCGAGCCCGCTGTCGCCGAGGCCGCCGAAATGCCCGATGTCCCGGAAGGCGCCACGCCTACCGGACGGGTGCGCGAGCTCGACCGCGAGCTGCGCTTGCTCGGCCCGATCAACCCGTTGGCGCTCGAAGAGTTCAACGAGTTGCAGACCCGGCACACCTTCCTCGAAGAGCAACTCGAAGACGTGCGGACGACTCGCCGCGATCTCGCACGCGTGATCGCCGCAGTCGATGCGGAGATCGAGAATGTGTTCGCGACTGCCTTCGAAGACGTCGCGACGAACTTCACCGAACTGTTCGCACTGTTGTTCCCCGGCGGCAAGGGCAACCTCAAGCTGACCCAACCCGACGACATGCTCAACACGGGCATCGAGGTCGAGGCCAAGCCGAGCGGCAAGAACGTCAAGAAGCTGTCGCTGCTGTCCGGTGGCGAACGCTCACTCACGGCTCTCGCCTACCTGTTCGCCGTGTTCCGTTCTCGGCCCTCACCGTTCTACGTGATGGACGAAGTCGAGGCGGCGCTCGACGACGTGAACCTGCACCGCTTCCTCGGGCTCCTGCAGGAGTTCCGCAAGGACGCCCAGCTCATCGTCGTTTCGCACCAGAAGCGCACGATGGAAGCCGGCGACGTGCTCCTCGGCGTGTCGATGCAGCCTGGAGGCTCGTCGAAGGTCGTGAGCGAGAAGTCCGAAGCCGGACAACTCGTTCAGTAGCGGGCGCGTCATGACGATCGCCGAGCAAGAGTTCCGGGTGCGCTTGCAGGAGTGGCGACCCGACCTCGATTCGGCGCTCCGTGGCCTGTACGGCGACGAAGCACCGGTCGTCGGTGAACGTCTGCTGCAGATCGCACACGAACGCCACGACGAACGATCCAACGACCTGCGCGCACGGGACCGATATCGGACGATTCGTCCCGACTGGTTCCAAGAGGCTCAGCGAGTCGGCTACGCGGCGTACGTCGACGAGTTCGGCGGCGGCCTCGACGGCGTGCGGGACCGAATCGGTCACCTCACCGAACTCGGCGTCGATGTCCTGCACCTGCTGTCGCTCTTTGCCGCTCGTGTCGGTGACAACGATGGCGGCTTTGCGGTGCGTGACTACCTGCGTCCGGACGAAGCTCACGGGACTCCTTCGGACCTCGATGCACTGATCGAAGCGTTGCACGGTGCGGACATCAACCTGTGCGCCGACTTCGTCCTGAACCACACCAGTGACGATCACGGCTGGGCTGAGGAGGCACGGGCCGGATCGACCTATCACCAGGACCTCTTCTTGATGTTCGACCACGATGTGGAACCGCTGGCCTACGAGGCCTCGCTTCCGGAAGTGTTTCCGCAAATGGCGCCGGGGAACTTCACGTGGGAGTCGACACTCGCCAAGTGGGTGTGGACGACGTTCCGCGAGTTCCAATGGGACTTGAACTGGGCGAACCCAGATGTCATGGTCGAGATCGCTGACGTGGCGCTGAGGCTGGCCAACCTGGGTGTCGACATCCTTCGGCTCGACGCGATCGCCTTCACGTGGAAGCGGCTTGGCACCAACTGCCAGAACCAACCCGAAGCGCATCTCATCGCGCAAGCACTACGCGCCATGACGTCGATCGCTGCGCCCGCGACGGTGCTGCTGGCGGAGGCGATCGTCGGGCCGAATGAGCTGGTCGGCTACCTCGGCCGGCATGACGTCGAGCGACGGGAATGTGCGTTGGCGTACCACAACCAGCTGATGGTCCAGGGTTGGTCGATGCTCGCGACCGGCGAAACCCGCCTGGCACGGGTCGCACTGTCACGGCTGACTGAGCCGCCTTCGAGTACGACGTGGTTCACCTACGTGCGATGCCACGACGACATCGGCTGGGCGATCGACGATGCCGACGCACGGCACGCAGGCGTGTCCGGAGTCGGACACCGGGCCTTTCTCGCAGCGTACTTCCGGGGAGACTTCCCGGGCTCGACGAGTCGAGGCGTGCCGTTCGCGACCAACGAGGGGACGAACGACGAACGAACCAACGGGATGACAGCGTCGCTCGCCGGGGTGACCGCAGCGATCGATGCCGGTGACGCGGTCGAAATCGACATCGCTCTCGCCCGGGTTGCGATGCTGTACGCAATTGCGTTCGGACACGGTGGGATCCCGATGATCTACATGGGTGACGAGTTCGGTCAGGGCAACGACCTCGCAGCGCTCGACGATCCTGACCTCGCTGCGGATTCTCGCTGGGTGCACCGTCCGAGCTTCAACGATGACGCACGAGTCGAGCGCTCCGATCCAGCGACCGTGTCGGGCCGGATGTGGTCGACGCTTCGGACCCTGATCGACGCACGCCGGTCGTGTCCGGCGCTGCACGGCGCCGCGCCGGTCGGATACATCGACGTAGGTGCCGATCAGGTCTTCTGCTGGCGGCGACGTCATCCGCGGTTCGGTGAGCTGGTCGGGCTGGCCAACGTCGGCATTGATCCGGTGACGATCGACCTTGCTGCGATCGGGTCCCTCGAGCCGGCTCGGCAGCGAGTCGACCTCCTGGACCGAACTGCGACCGGCCTGGACACGCTCGGTCCGCATCAGGTCCGTTGGCTCGCCTCTCCGCAGACGTACCCCACGGTGCCGGCGGCGCCCGGCGTCGACGTGGCTCGAACCGGGCGCCGATAGCGTCGGGTCGGCATGGGTATCGAGATCATCTTCCTGATCCTGGCGGTTCTCGTCGTTGCCTTCGGCATCGGTGTTGTCGTCCTCAACCGTCGTCGCCAAGGTGTCCAACCTGAGCAGCGCCCGCCGGCGCGCCCGCTGCAACCCCGACCCGGTGGTGGGTCGACGCTCGTCGACGAACGGCCGCCGACCACCACCCCCGGCGCACTCGTCCCCGATGAACTCGTCGACGAACCGCCGCCCATCGAGGAGCCGCCGGCTGGAACGCTGCGTGAGCGGCTGGCCAAGGCACGCTCGACTTTCGCAGGAGCGATCTCGGGGGTGCTTGGACGAGCGACCATCACCGAGGAGTCGTTCGAGGACCTCGAAGAAGCGCTGTTACGCGCCGACATCGGGGTCGGGATCGCCGACGAACTGCTCAGTGTGCTGCGCGCCAAGGTCAAAGCCAAGGAGATCACCGAGCCCGCAGGATTGCTCGATGCGCTGGATGCCGAGATGAAGGACCGACTCGCCGGGGCTGATCGGTCGCTGAACTTCGAGACGCTCGACGACGGTGGCACCAATGTCTGGATGTTCGTCGGCGTGAACGGAGTGGGCAAGACCACCACGATCGGCAAGCTCACCAAGCAACAGGTCGATGCCGGTCGCACCGTCCTGCTTGCCGCAGGTGACACGTTCCGCGCCGCGGCGGCCGAACAGTTGACCACCTGGGCCGAGCGCAGCGACGTCGAGATCGTGCGTGGCGCCGAGGGTGCCGACCCGAGCTCGGTCGTCTTCGACGGTGTCGAGAAGGCAGCGTCGAAGGGCATCGACGTCGTCATGGCTGATACTGCGGGTCGCCTGCACACCAAGAGCAACCTGATGGACGAACTCGGCAAGGTACGACGGGTGGCGGAAAAGGGTGCCGGAAAGGTCACCGAGACGTTGCTGGTGATCGACGCGACGACCGGCCAGAACGGCCTCATCCAGGCACGGGAGTTCGGCGAGGTCACCGACGTGACCGGTGTCGTGCTGACCAAGCTCGACGGGTCCGCCAAGGGTGGCATCGTGTTCGCGATCGAGACCGAACTGGGCATCCCGGTCAAGCTGGTCGGCATCGGCGAAACCATTGGCGACCTGATCGACTTCGACTCCGACGAGTTCGTGTCCGCTCTGCTCGAACGCTGACCCAGTCACGTTGGTGCCTGTCCCCAACGTGACGCTCCGGGGCCAGCCGGTAGCCTGGACGGCGATGTTCGACAATCTGTCCAACCGCCTCGAAGGCATCATCACCAAGGTCCGTGGCAAGGGTCGCCTGACCGAGGCTGACGTCGACGACGTGATGAAGGAGATCCGCACGGCGCTGCTCGAAGCCGACGTCAACGTCACCGTCGTCCGATCGGTGTGCAACCGGATCCGTGAACACGCGATCGGGGCCACACGGTCCAAGGCACTCGACCCGGGCCAACAGGTCGTCAAGGCTGTCAACGACGAGTTGACCCGTGCGCTCGGCGGTGAGACCCTCAGCATCACCTACGCGGACAAGCCGCCGACGGTCATCTTGATGGCCGGCCTGCAGGGCTCGGGCAAGACCACGAACTCGGCCAAGCTCGCCAACTGGTTCAAGAGCCAGGGCCGCAATCCGATCATGATCGGCTCCGATCTCCAGCGGCCGGCAGCGGTCGAACAGCTGCGGACACTCGGACGCCAGATCGACGTGCCGGTGTTCTCCGACCCCGAGGATCCGATCCTCACGGCGGCCGACGGCCTCGAGGAAGCCAAGCGCCTCGGTCGCGACGTCGTCATCGTCGACACCGCGGGCCGACTGTCGATCGACGCGCGGATGATGGAACAGGTGCGCCTGATCTCGGGCGCAGTCAACCCGGATTACACCTTCCTCGTCATCGATGCAATGACCGGTCAGGATGCGGTCCAGACCGCCGAGGCGTTCCACAACACCCTGCAGATCGATGGCGTGATCATGTCCAAGATGGACGGTGATGCCCGTGGTGGTGCGGCGCTGTCGGTCAAGGAAGTCATCGGTCGTCCGATCGCGTTCGCGTCGACCGGCGAGAAGATCGACGAGTTCGAACAGTTCCACCCGGATCGCATGGCCAGCCGCATCTTGGGTATGGGCGACATGCTCACGCTGATCGAGCAGGCCGAGAAGGCGTTCACCGAGGATCAGGCCGAAGCCGCTGCCGCCAAGTTGATGGAGGGGCAGTTCACGCTCGACGATTTCCTCGAACAGATGCAGGCGCTGAAGAAGATGGGTCCGCTCGGCGGGCTGATGGGCATGATGCCCGGCATGCCCAAGGAGTTGAAGGACGCCAAGATCGACGACGACGATCTCAAGCCCGTCGAGGCGATCATCACCTCGATGACTCCAGAGGAGCGCGTCTTCCCGAACATCATCCAAGGCACCCGTCGAGCTCGCATCGCTGCCGGTTCCGGCACGACTGTTGCCGACGTCAACCGGCTGGTCAAGCAGTTCGGTGAGATGCAGAAGATGATGAAGAAGATGGGCATGGCCGGTAAGCCCGGCAAGAAGGGCGGAAAGAAGGGCAAGAAGGGTAAAGGGTCCCGAGCGATGCCCAAGGGCCTGCCCGCCGGCTTCGACCTCGAACAGGCGGGCATCGACATCTCCGGCTTGCCCGGCGCACCAGGTATGCCAGGGATGCCCGGCCTTCCTCGATGATGACCCGCGTGGGAAGCAGACGCTGCGCCGTTAGTCTTTCGACGTTCTCGAACTACCGAAGACCTGACACGAACATCAACCTGGAGTGACGATCAACGATGGCAGTCAAGCTGCGCCTCACACGAATTGGCAAGAAGAAGCAACCTCAGTACCGCGTCGTCGCGGCTGATTCCCGTTCGCCTCGCGATGGTCGTTTCATCGAGATCCTGGGTCACTACGACCCGCGCCAGGAACCGTCGACGCTCACGCTCGACAACGACAAGGCCGTTGCCTGGTTGCACGAGGGAGCCCAGCCGACCGAGCGCGTCGCGAAGCTCCTCAAGATCTCCGGCGCAGCCGAGCAGTTCGAATCCGAGAAGGCAGCCAAGTGAGCGATCTCGCTCCCGCAGCAGTCGCAGTCCTCGAGCACATCGTCCGCTCCATCGTCGATGACCCCGACGCCGTCACCGTCGAGGTCGACGAGTCCGGCAGTCGCCCTGCGCTCAACGTGCGCGTCGGCGATGGCGACCTGGGTCGTGTCATCGGCCGACGTGGCCGCACCGCTGCGAGCATCCGCACCGTCACCCGTGCCGCTGCGAGCAAAGACGATGTCGAACTCGACATCGAATTCCTCGACTGATCCCGGTCGCTTCAAGTCGGGAGCCACCTGATGGCCCGCTACGTTCCCATTCCTGACGGCTACCTCGAAGTCGGTCACGTTCGGCGCGCCCACGGGTTACGCGGCGACGTGTTCGTGCAACTGGTCACTGATCGCACGGAGCGCATCGAGGCAGGGTCGACGTTGAGCACAACACGTGGAGACGTCGTGGTCGAGTCGTCCAAGCTGCTGCCGAACGGACGGTGGGTGGTCAAGTTCGCCGAGTTCGCCGACCGTACGGCGGTCGAGGGCTGGAACGGCGTCGCACTGCACGCTGCGCCCATCGACGATTCCGATGCCCTCTGGTTCCACGATCTCATCGGCTCGGACGTCGTCGAAGCCAATGGCACGTCGCGGGGGACGTGCGTCAACGTGCTCGCCAACCCTGCAGCGGACATCCTCGAACTCGACACCGGACATCTCGTTCCGACCACGTTCGTGACCTCCCGCGTCGATGGCGTCATCACCGTCGACGTTCCTGACGGCCTCTTCGAACTCCTGGACGACTGATGCGGTTCGTTTGCGTGACGAAATCGGTGCGCATGCCAGCCGAATTCGTCACGCAAACGGAAGCGGACGGCGAGGACACGGTCTCATGAGTCTGCGGATCGACGTGTTCTCACTGTTCCCGCAGTTGGTCGACGCATTCTGCTCCGAGAGTTTGCTGGGCAAGGCCCGAGAACGCGAACTGCTCGACCTGCGCACCCACGACATCCGCGACCAGACCAGCGACATCCACGGCACCGTCGACGACAGCCCCTTTGGGGGCAGCGCGGGCATGGTGATGAAGGCCGCACCCATCTTCGACGCTGTCGAGGCGGCCCAACCTGCGCGGCCGCTTCTGCTCCTGAGTCCTGGAGGCCGCCGGTTCGACCAGGCCATGGCCCACGAACTCGCAGCGACGGCGGAGTCGTCGGGCGGGTTCAGCCTGCTGTGCGGTCGGTACGAAGGTGTCGACCACCGAGTCCGTCAGCACCTGTGCGACGGCGAAGTGAGCATCGGCGACGTGGTGCTCAGTGGGGGAGAGGTCGGCGCCTGCCTGGTCATCGAAGCGGTCACTCGGCTCCTCTCAGTGGGGGAGAGGTCGGCGCCTGCCTGGTCATCGAAGCGGTCACTCGGCTCCTCGACGGCGCCATGGGCAATGCCGTCAGCACCGTGACCGAAAGCTTCGGGGAGTCCGGTCTGCTCGAGGAACCGCAGTTCACTCGGCCGGCGGAGTTCCGTGGCTGGAACGTCCCTGACGTGCTGCGTAGCGGCGACCATGCCCGAGTCGAGCGGTGGCGCCGGGCGCAACGGCTGCACCGCACCATGCGCGAACGGCCAGATCTGGTTCCCACAGAACTGACGCGCGACGATCAGCGGCTGATCGAAGAGTTTCCGGCTGTCCCATATTCCTGATTCGACCCGTATCATTGTCAAGCCTCATCGGCGCAAGTCCGTGCCGCCAACCAAATTTCGACCGTCACCCCTCTTCTCACTGCAGGTATCGCCATGAAAGCCACCGACCTCATCGACAACGACTCGCTTCGTACCGACATCCCTGAGTTCCAGGCCGGCGACGAGCTGAAGGTCCACGTGCGTGTCGTCGAAGGCGGCAAGGAGCGCATCCAGGTGTTCCAGGGTGACGTCATTGGCATCCAGGGCGGCGGGCTGCAGGAGACCTACACGGTCCGCAAGCTCAGCTACGGCGTCGGAGTCGAGCGAACCTTCCCGATGCACGCACCGACGGTCCAGAAGGTCGAAGTGGTCAAGCGTGGCGATGTGCGCCGTGCCAAGCTGTACTACCTCCGGGATCGCAAGGGCAAAGCTGCCAAGATTCGCGAGAAGCGCACCTTCTGATGCGTCGGGCCGGCTGTCGCCGGTCCACATTCGGAGCTCGTGCTTGCCTCGGCGGGCGAGCACCCTTCGGGCCGACCGCCCCAGCACTGACACCACTGCTGGAGGAGCGCGCCCATGGGCAAACACACGACCGAGACCGATCAACGCAACCGGGCACGCGGGCGGTGGGGTGAGAACCTCGCTGCCAACTTCTACGAGCGCAACGGCTGCCGGGTGATCGATCGGAACTGGCGATCCGCGACGGGCGAACTCGACCTGGTCGTGCTCGATGGCGACACCTATGTGTTCAGTGAGGTCAAGGCCCGTCGTTCGGACCGGTACGGTCCGGCAGCGGCGGCGGTCGGCGTCGACAAGCAGCGCCGGATCCGTCAGCTCGGCATCGAGTGGCTACGGGCGCACGATGTCGGCCACGTCGACGTGCGTTTCGACGTGATCGCAATCACCGGCAACGATCTCGATCACGTTGCCGACGCGTTCTGATCATCCGCTGGATCGCTCGCTGATCGAGGGCTGATCGAATGCTGTCAGCCGTCGGGAGCCGTCAGGTGGCGACGGTGCGGCGCTCGAACTGGGCGTGTAGTTTTTCAAGAAGTCCGAGGACCTCTCGGTGAGATTGCTTCCATGCCCCTGTTTCACACGTCCACGCTCCGTGCGCGCAACATCCTCGTCGCCGTCGCTGCGCTCCTCACCCTGCAGGTGTTCGCGGTCGCCGTCAGTGGAGTCTCAGCGCGCGACAGCGCCGTGGCGGCCGCCCGTGAAGGCATCATCCGCGAAGGGCAGACGACCACCGAGTCGATTCTGCGTCACCTTGAACCTGCCGAGCAGTCGGTGGAGGTGACCTCTCGGCTGCTCCAGGCCGACTTGATCGAGACGTCGAACTCTGGGCTCGAGCGGTACCTCTTCACGCAACTCGCCGTGATGCCTCAGGTCACGGGTGCCTTCGTCGGTTATCCGTCGGGGGACTTCGTGTTCGTCGCCGTCGACGGCGACGGCGACGGATTCCAGACCAAACGAGTCAGTGTCGAGCCCGAGCGCAGGGTCGAGGTCGAACGGTACGACCGGGACTTCGAACGAACCTCGACCGAGGAAGTCATCGGCGACTCCTTCGACCCGCGTCAGCGCCCGTGGTTCGAGCAGGCCGTCGAGACCGGCGAGGTCGCCTGGACCGACCCGTACGTGTTCTTCAGCTCGCAGCAGCCGGGTGTCACGGTCAGCGCGCCAGTCGTCGTCGATGGCGAAGTCACCGCTGTCGTCGGAGTCGACGTGGAACTCTCCGGTCTCGCGGCATTCCTCGATGAGCTCAACGTGTCGGCGGAGGGCGAGGCCTTCGTCGTGTCCGGCGACACGGTGATCGGAGCGCCCAGCGCGTACCGAGACCGAACGGGGACCGATGCCGACGGCAACCTCCGGCTGCTCACGATGTCAGAACTCGGTGTTCCACAGATCGCTGCGGCCTCGTCGTTCGACGTGCAACGCCTCGACGTCGATGGTCGCACCGATCTCGTGCTCTCGAGCGACTTTCCTGCGAGCGAAGGGCTTGGCTGGGGGCTCGTCGTACGGGCGCCCGAGCAGTCCTTCACGGCGATTTCGAGCGACCAGCAGCGCACGACGTTGCTGGTCACCCTCGGCGGCGGAGTCCTGGTGATGCTCGGCATCCTGGCGCTCGTCCGTGTCTCGCGGCCGATCACTCAGATCCAGACGTGGGCAACGACCGATGCGCTGACGGGGGTGGCGAACCGGCGGACGATCGACGAGCGCGGGCCGGAGCTGCTTGCCGCAGCGACAGAGAACGGAGCTCTGTCGGTGATGCTGCTCGACCTCGACGGCTTCAAGAAACTCAACGACGTGTATGGGCATCACACAGGCGACCGGGCACTGGCCATCGTCGGCGAGGTCCTCGCAGCGGGTGTCTCCGACGACGATTTGGTGGGTCGTCTCGGCGGTGACGAGTTCGTGATCGCACGACACGTGTCCGGAGTCGACGCCGCCGTCGATGCAGCCGGTGAGCTGCTAGACGATCTGCGCACACGCGTCGCGCAGGAGATTCCAGGCTCGCCGGTCGGGGTCAGTGCAGGATTGACCATCGGCTTCGACGCTGGTGCCGAGTTCGCTTCGCTCCTGATCGAGGCCGATGCCGCATTGATCGCCGCCAAGACGGACCACAAGGGAACGCTCCACCTGGCGGATCGAGTGCTGGCGTCATGGCCCTGAAAGGGCACCAGCTTGTCGGGTGACCACGGTCAGCCGAGAAACGCCCAGCCGACCAGGCCGACTGCGATCACCAGGCAGATGCCGACGAGGGCGTAGTCGAATGGCTTGGCGTTGTACGGCCGGTTCGGGTCGAATCCCACGGCTGCAGTATGGCGTCAAAACCCTGGCGTCATCTCGCCACGACCATCGAGGAGAGCACGGTGTCGATCACGCGTCGAAGCAAACCGAGCCCACTGACTGCACGAGGTCGAAACCCAACCGCTGTGCGATGCGGTCCGAACCGGTGTTGTCGGCCTCGCACCGGTACATCGCCGGCGTGCCGCTCGGTCGCCGTTGCTCGACCAGCGCATGGACGCACGAGGCACCGAGGCCGCGTCGGCGGGCGCCGGGGTGGGTGATCACGGCGATGTCGTCGAAGGGGATCGTCGTCGCGAGCCGAGCGCCGGCGAGCGCCAGGATGCGCTCGACGGGTTCGCCACGACCATCGGACGTCACCTCGATCGCAGCGACGATGTGCGGGTCGAGATCCTCGACGTCGAGTTCGGCCTCATCGGCCTCGGCCTCGCTGACCGCGGCACGCAGTGTGGCGATGAGCTCGACGTCGCAACGGTCGACGCGATCGAGCGGTCGGATCGATGCGGCGCCGAGATCGATCTGCGGGTCGACCAGGGCGCCGTCGAGGATTCGGTTGAGTCCGATGCCGCGCCGCTCGGCACCGTGCTCGACGGCTGCTCGGACGAATGCGTCCGCCGACAGCGCCGTCGGCCCGGCAACAGGTGCGAAGCGGTCCGCGATGTCCGGGTCGCACCAGATCGCTGACCGACCCTCGAACGGGTAGCACGTCCCGTGACGTGAGCCGGAGCGTCCCGTCGCAGGTACCACGGTCGTGCCCGGTGGCAGGTGAGTGCCGAGGTCCGCTTCGTGCCCGGTGGTAGGTGAGTGCCGAGGTCCGCTTCGATCGCACGCGTCAACTCGTCGAGGTAGCGCTGAGCGTTGGGTCCGTGGCGTGGGGTCATCGAACGACCGTAACGAGTCACGGACGAGCGTGCCCGGCCCGCAGCGCGCTCGGTGGGCGTGCAGGTGTGACCGATGAACCACCGAGGATCACATGGGCGCGAAGTGTGTCCTGCCTATCCTTGGCGGCTGCTGCCCGAGGTGCCCGAATGGTGATCAAGCGGGTCGAACGAACCCGCCATCCCCAATCCAGGAGCCCCCGCCTGTGTCGACACAGACTCTCGAATCCCCTGCGCCTGCGAACCTGCGCACACGCTTCCACAATGCGTGGTTGTCGAACCCCAAAGCCGATCTGCTCTCGGGCCTCGTTGTCGCCCTCGCACTGATCCCGGAGGCGATCTCGTTCTCGATCATCGCCGGAGTCGACCCCAAGGTCGGCCTGTACGCGTCGTTCTCGATCGCGATCATCATCTCCATGGTCGGCGGTCGAGCCGGCATGATCTCGGCCGCGACCGGCGCCATGGCCCTGGTCATCGTCCCACTCGTCGAGGACTATGGGGTCCAGTATCTGTTTGCTGCGACGGTGCTCGCCGGCGTGCTGCAGGTCGTCTTCGGCTGGCTCGGCGTCGGCAACCTGATGCGCTTCGTGCCCCGCACGGTGATGCTCGGCTTCGTCAACGCGTTGGCCATCCTGATCTTTCTCGCCCAGATCCCGCACATCGTCCTCGAAGACGGTGACAAGGATCAATTGCCGCTCAATCTGGCGTTCATCGCTGCAGGATTGGCGATCATCTACGGCTTGCCACGCCTCACCAAAGCAGTGCCGTCACCGCTCGTCGCGATCAGCGTGCTGGCCGCCGGAGCGATCTACTTCGACTGGGCGCTGCCCACCGTTGGGGACATGGGGGCACTGCCCGATGCGCTGCCCGGCTTCGGTCTGCCCGACATCCCGTACACCTGGGAGACGCTCGGCATCATCTTCCCGTTCTCGCTGACGCTCACGTTCGTCGGCCTCCTCGAATCGCTGCTCACCGCACAACTGCTCGACGATCTGACCGACACCGACTCAGACAAGAACCAGGAGTCGCGCGGTCAGGGCATCGCAAACGTCTTCACCGGCTTCTTCGGTGGCATGGCAGGTTGCGCCATGATCGGCCAATCGATGATCAACTACCGCTCGGGTGGTCGGACCCGGCTGTCGACGCTGGCGTCGGGAGTCTTCCTGCTGATCCTGATCATGGCGCTCGGCGATCTCGTCGCCCGGATCCCGATGGCGGCGCTCGTCGCAGTGATGATCATGGTGGCGATCGGCACCTTCAATTGGAAGAGCATCATGCCGAAGACCACGCAGTCGATGCCGAAGTCCGAGACGATCGTCATGGCCGGCACCGTCATCGTCGTGGTCGTGACCCACAACCTCGCCTATGGCGTTGCTGCAGGGGTCCTGCTGTCTGCCATCTTCTTCGTGCGCAAGGTCAGCCATGTCGTTTCGGTGACGAGTGTGCTCGATCCGGACAACCACGAGCGTCTCTACGCGGTCAGCGGTCAACTGTTCTTTGCCTCGACGAATGATCTGATCCACTCCTTCGACTACGACGCTGTCAAGGTCAAGCGCGTCGAGATCGACTGTTCCGAAGCTCGGATCTGGGACACGTCGGCGATCGTTGCGTTGAATGCCGTGGTCGCCAAGTTCGCCGAGCGAGGCATCGAGGCACACCTGGTGGGCATGAACCGGCACGCGGCGGACCTGCACGAGCGAACCTCCACGCTCGTCTCCAACGACCACTAGTCGGATGAGCGGGACGAGGCATGGTCCCGACGGCTGGGCCACATGTGGCCGAGGTTCTGGGTGCATGACCGCATCAGCGCTTGCTCAGTTCGTAGTGTGGGTCTGGTGATGAAACGGCTGCTGCGGTGCTCGATTGCCGTTGCTGCAGTCGGCGTGCTGTGCGGTGGGCCGACGGCGAGTGCCGCGCCCGACCCGATCGACGTCCCGGTCGATGACACCGGGCTGATCGACGTGCCCGCAGGCTGCCCCGTGCCGCCGGCTGCCGACGCCGCCTTCATCGGAACAGCGGTCGCGAAAGACTTCGAGAAGGTCCGCTACGAGATCGTGCAGCTGCGCGCCGGCTCGGTCACCGGCTACTCGATCGATGGGC
>Ga0209831_1002140_pt1 | contig 17428 bp, 15 predicted proteins | sample Maine_Asex4_meta_FD_187451 | JGI IMG/M metagenome (GOLD analysis project Ga0209831, IMG submission 187451) | Marine algal microbial communities from Maine, USA - Maine_Asex4_metaG (SPAdes) (version 2) | ecosystem: Host-associated > Algae > Red algae > Unclassified | place: Maine, USA | collected...
ACTGCTTAACCGCAGTCAATCTAAAAATACATCACGCCTTAGCGTGATACCGCTGAAGTAGATAATGTTATTTAATTAAAGGAGAGGTCCTTTCGGAGTGAGAATTTTCGAGACTCTGCTCGAATCAGAAATGGATCTGCAGCTCTTGCGCTCATGTGTGCGTATGGCATCGAGCGGTGGACACTTGAGGGGATGTGCTGTAGGCTGGCAGAGGGGGTGGAGATGTGCTAGCTGACTAAATACTGGTATGGAGTACGTTTGACTCTGGGTTGATTTGTGCTGATGAAGATCAAGAGTATGTAATGTAGGTATTTTGTCAGCTATGGGTAGTCTTCGAGACTCTGCTCGAATCAAAAATGATCTACAGCTCTTGCGCTCATGTGTGCGTGAGGGTGTGTAGCGATGGACACTTGAGGGGATGTGCTGTAGGCTGGCAGATAGGGTGGAGATGTGCTAGCTGACCTGATACTGGAATGGTGTAGCTCTGATCCTGAGTTAGGATTTGTGGGTGTGGGATCAGAGGTATGGCATGGAGGTATTGGGTCAGTGGGGGATACTCTTGACAATAACTTTCTTAATGTGGTAAAATACTAGATGGTTAAATGTTTAAGTATGAATAGGTGAAATTGATAGCTAAGCCAACTATAATAACAGCTATAGATATGTAAATACTATTTTGTCTCGATTTGACACATTGCCCCAACTTGTATAAATCTATGATTATGTAATCATAAATTTTATCGTCACTATTTAATAGATCATTCATCATCTCTACATAGGTATCTTGTGACATATTCTTAAGTGTACTGGTATAGAGTAATGAATTTTTACTTTTATATCTGTGTGGTCTTATGGCTATCAAAGCAAAGACCATAGATAAAACTGCAAAATTAATCGTTATCGCCGCCATCTGCTGAAGATAGGGAGCTGATCTTTAGGCGCAAGATATAAGACTCCCAAAATAACAGAAATCAGTATCGAATTAAGAGTCAAAATAATACTTGCCTTGCGATCTATCATCTCTAATAAAGAGTAGTGATTCTTCATTAGGTTTCTGAATAAAGTCTGTACACCTCTTTTATCTCTTTCATATGAAATGAAATTAAGCAGATTTTTTTATGATCACAGATGTATGTGGGAATGGAATCGAGATCCCTTCTTTATCAAATGCTTCTTTTATCGATTTGTATAATTGATTTCTCATCTTGAAGCCAGTCAAATAGCTGGCTGACCAGACCCAAGCTTTTAAATTCACTGAGCTATCTCCGAGTCCAATGACCTGAACATCTACTTTAGATACCTTGCGCTTCTTATCAGCATCACTTCTGACATCCATACATAATGGATGAGATTCACAGATATCCTGCATGACTTTGATAGCTAAATTTATATCTGAATCATAACTAATGCCGATTTCGATCCATTCACAATTCTTAGATTCTATCATGTAATAATTAGAAATGTTTTCTTTGTTTACCATGGCGTTCGGAATGACTATCCTGACATTCTGAAAGTCCTTAATGACGGTATGTCTCAGATTGATGTCTTCCACTCTGCCCATCGTACTGCTGCCTATCTTGACGATATCACCGATTCTGAATGGCTTGAAGAATGCGATAAATAGGCCACCTACAATATTAGAAATACCCTCTTGAGAAGCGACACCAGCGACTAATGCAATCGCTCCAGCACTCGCTCCAGCAGCAGCAGCCAAATTTGTCAGTGCAGGAATGGCTAAGGCGATAAGTATGATTCCAACTAAATATATGAATGCAGTTACCAGGTAATTGATATACTTATATAAGGTTATGTCGCCTGAGTCCCTGCGTGATAGCTGATCGACTTTATGATTAAAGTAGCTGGTGGAGACAGCAGATAAAATAACCGTCAGCATGATAACAAAAGTGAACCAGAAGACTCGACCAATATTTCGAGTCACGGTGGTGTATGATTCTTCACTGACAAATATGTAACTCAGTAGACCTATGGTGAATGCAATGAAGAAAAATCTAAAAACTCTTCGAAAGGCCTTGAATAGTGGTTCGTATTGATCTGCTTTACGCCATCTGGACTGAATGATGCTGATGGATTTAGCTATCATTAAATGTAGCAACAGGTTGACGAGGATGACTCCAGCTACCCAGGCGATTTCTTTATGCTCTATGATTAACTCTTTCATGATATGTGGTGTCTTAGATCCTTAAAATGTTTTGGTGACATGAAGCTTTATTTCATTATAAGATTCATTGATATCTTCGAAGCCTTCTATGTCCTGATAGGAAGCGGTACGATCATAATTTAGTGCTGATATACCTACATCAAGACCTAGCTTGATGGGGAAGTAATAGTTGACTTGATTAATGGCTGATAACTCCGTGCCCTCGACAAAATTCTCCGTGTTGATATACCATTGATTCGTTGTTACTGTCAAGCGACCAAAAGACTTATGGTAAATCATATACTCAAATTTGCCAAGTAATCCTCTGCCATAGACATACTCCCTATTAATATCAGTCTCTCCAGTATTAATCTCATCAAGTACGGTAGAACTGGAACTCCCAAATGGAATGATGCCGGCATTAATCGAACCGACAAAGCCCCACGACTTATAATTTTGCCTCAGTGTGTAGTCAAGTGTCAGACCAGTGACACCGATGGTAAATGCCTGATTGTCTAAATAATCATAATGTTGAGAAATAGAAAAAACTGAATTGTCCGTAATTCTCTTGGCATAAAGTGGTGCGCGAGATGTAATATTCAAATAGAAAACCTTAGGCGCAGCTGATGCTCCAAAGTCCACCCACGAGCGCAGCACAAAGGAATCAAAAGGGCGAAAGCCATCAGACGTATCAAAAATATCTCCATACAGCATTGCATAATAGACGTATGCAGATGCTAATGCATCCACGCGGTCAAATTCTACTGTAGGTATAGTCAGCCCAAATGACAGCTGACTTCTGATGGGGATGGCTGGTTCATCATCTGACATAAATGACTCTCGCACATCATCATACATCCATCGATTGATCTGCCCCATAGGGTTGAGAACAGTTGCAGCAGCATTTCTAAAAAACTTATGTGGTCTGACTTGATTATCCCTCAGCAGTGCCTTTGATAATCGATGGGCAACTTCTCCGAGAAACATACCACCTTGTAAAGTCGTATTGACATCTATTTCACTTGCTGCATATGTCTCTCCCAAAAACTCCCACATCAGGCTTCCTGTCAGCGTGTATGCAGAACTTGCCCAGAAATTATAGCCCGCCGATCTTGCCGTATTAAAGTACATTGATCCATGCACTGGATGCATGAAAAAATTATTAATGAATGCATCTCCATCAGGTGCGAAACCTCGTTTAAGATTCGTCTTCCAGCTGGATAATGAAATCTTAGCCCAATCAGCCTTTAAGTAGTATACATCAAATCGATTGACTAAAACATTAATAGCTGTCACTTCTGCCAGCGGGATGTACCAAGGCTTTTTCTTAAAAGTACTTGTAGTCGTATCTGATTTAAGAAGTGTAAACGTATCCTGGGCTTGGATAGGTCCCATCGGTCTAATCATGATGAATAATAGTACGGACAATAACAGTTTAAATGAATGACGCATAAGAATAAAGGAATAGATGTGTATTAGAAAAAACTTATCTTCTGATGTGAATAATAATCCAAGTGATGATCACTTAGAATAATATCGCCACACCTAATTGAAAATTAAAGTTCTTCGTATCATTAGCAATGAAAGTCTCAGTATTGACCTGAATGTCATCTTTCTCTACGTTCTTAAGACCTCTGGAGTATCGTGCATCAAAGAGAAGATCACCGACCTTGAACTGTGCACCTAATTGCATACCAAAATCAAATGTGCTGAATGCATCTTTATTATCAAATGCAGCAAATTCTATATCACTGTTATCAATATATTTGTAATCTGCACTTAATAGATAGGCAGCATATCCGCCACCATATACACTTAATGGTGTGTTGAACAAATTAATACCAATCGATAATGGTAATTCGATATAGCTGAGATTAGCATTAACTCCTGTATTGTCACTTAGGCTATATGATGCTCCTTTATGCGACCAGAGCAACTCTGTCTGGTATATCACAGCACCTTTCTGTGTCCGGTTGATTAGGCCGATATGGTAGCCCGATTTATTATTGACTTCCTGTATCTGATCTTTGTCTACTGCCATATTAGATAACTGGTAGGCACCTTTTATTCCTATTTGCTGCTGAGCCGAAAGAGAAGTGATCATTAAAACGAATGTGAATGTAAGTGTGATGATGTATTTCATAATTTATATTTTATTTGGTTGATGGTTAATGTATCTGGTACCGCCATAGATCATATGAATCAAATAGATACCAATAGCTGTGATTACTTTTTAAAATTTGATGGTCTTATATGTTGCACTAATTAGTTAGCCTGGGGGATCATTGAAGATTCTCTATTGGCTTTAAATTTTTTAGATTTTTTACTGACCCACTCGCCTATATCGTCTACCATGCGGTAGGCTACTGGTACTATAATCATCGTTAGAATCATGGAGCTGGTAAGTCCTCCTATCAGGACCCAAGCCAATCCATTCTTCCATTCTGATCCCGCACCAGTAGCTACCGCTATCGGTATCATCGCGATGACCATAGCAATGGTCGTCATGAGTATCGGTCTAAATCTTTGTAATGTACCTTCTACTACTGCTGTCTTTCGGTCGGTACCTTCTGCTTTCAACTGATTGATAAAGTCTACGATGAGAATTGCATTTTTCACCACTAAGCCGACAAGCATGATCAAGCCTAACATACCGAAGATGGACATATTTTGCATAGAGAGCGCTAAGGCTAACAATGCACCAATCAACGCGACAGGAATAGAAAACATCACCACGAAAGGGTATATATAGCTATCGTATAATGCGACCATAATTAAGTATACCAAAAGGATAGAGGTCAGCAATGCGAAAATCAAACTTCCAAAGGCTTCGGCTTGGCTTTCTAAGTCTCCACCTTGAGATACGGTGATGCCTGCTGGAATATCCATGGCATCTATTTTAGCCTGAATATCTGCTCCAAGGGAAGCGATATCACGGCCTATGGCTTGACTCTGTATCGTTAAAGAAGATATTTTATCCTTACGCTCTAATCTGGATGGGCCACTACCTTCTGTGATTAAAGCAAATTGACCAAGTTTAATGAGCTGACCTTTATTATTTAGAAATGTAAGAGATTCGATGTCTTGTTTATTCTTGCGATCAAAGGCATCTAACTGAACACGGATATCGTAGTCATATTCTCCATCTTGAAATTTAGAATCAGTATTCCCAGTAAAGGCATTCTGCATCGTGATGCCTACTGCATCAAGCGTCAAGCCTAAGTCTGCTAACTTATCTCGATCTATGTCCACGTTGATCTCGGGGTTACCGCCCTCTACCGTAGATTTGACTTCTGCCGTACCTGGCACAGCCTTCACTTCGGTAACAAGTGTAGAACCAAATTCTATCAGCTCATCGACATCAGTGCCCTGCACTAATAACTGAATAGGTGCAGCTGTGCCACCACCGACCATGCTAACGGCTGCTGCGGTAAACTTGACACCAGGAATGGTTTCAGATAAGTCCGCCTTAACTTGTCTGGCATATTGATCTGACGTCAGGAGTCTATTTTCAGCACCGACGAGCTTGACACTAATCTCAGAGAGATACGCTGTTGCTGAAGTACTTGTCCCGCCACTGCTTTGCCCTACAGTCGAGAACACAGTTTCTACCTCATCCATATTCAGCAGATAATTTTCTACATTCTGGCTGATGCTATTATTTTGTTCTATCGGTGTATCCTTGGGTAGCTCCATTGTAATGATAAATTCTCCATTATCACCATTTGCAGCAAACTCAGCACCGATGTATCCATTAGTCATTAAAGTGAATGATGCGAATACCATCCCGAAAATAACCACCATTGTCACCACCTTAAACCTGAGTGTAACAAGAAGGACTGACTTAAGCATAGATTCTATACTCTTGATGAATTTTTCAAAGACAATGAGCGGCCAATGCATCACATTTTTCTTATTTAAATGTGTCAGCTTAGTAAATTTAGATGCTAACCAAGGTGTCAAAGTAAATGAGACAATTAAACTGATGATGGTAGCGGCAACGACAACCAGTGAAAACTGACGTAGTAGATCTGCCACAATTCCAGAGACTAGTCCAATGGGTAGAAATACAACAACGATAACCAATGTAATCGAGAAGACAGAGAGACCTATTTCTTTCCAAGAGCCTTTAGCGGCTTCTTCTGCGGTCGCTCCTTTCTCCATTCGGGCATGAATGTTCTCAAGCACCACAATACTATCATCTACTAATATGCCTATGACCAGTGAAAGCGCTAAGAGCGTCATCAGATTCAGAGTGAATCCAGCCAAGCTCATAAATGCAAAAGTGGTAACTACTGATACCGGAATGGCGATCATAACGATCAGCGCATTTCTGAAGTTATGGAGGAAGAATAACATAATGAGAGCTACCAGAAATACTGCAAGGATCAGGTCATCGATAACGTGCTGAGCAGCTTCTAAGGTGAATACAGAACTATCATTAGCAATTTCAAACTTAAGATTAGAACTCGCATATTCTGCTTCAAGCTTTGTAAGTTTTTCCCTTACTTTTTCACTTACAGCTACCGTATTACCATCACCTTGCTTAGAGATCGTGATGCCTAAGGAAGGATTGCCATTGATGCGTGATATTGTCTGAGTCTCTTTCTTCGTATCGTATACTTCTGCGACATCTTTGAGTAAGACTTGAGAACCTTGACCATTATCAGTCAGCACTAAGTCTCGTAGCTGATCTAATCCTTTAATCTTACCCGATAGTCTGACCAGTATATCACTATCTTGATCCTTGACGCTACCTGTCGGAAAATTTAAGTTAGATTGAGAGATGGCTTGAGATATCTGCAGGATAGAGAGATTGAAATATTTCAATTTATCTCCATCAACATTGATGTTGATTTCTCGGTCAGCACCACCGATAATATTGACTTGTGCGACGCCTTCTATTCTAGATAATTCTGGTTGTATCAGATCCGTAAATAGCTTAGTGAACTTAACATCTTCCATAGTGGAAGTGGCACCAAGACTCATGATTGGCATTTCATCTAAAGAGAACTTATAGATCGCAGGATCTTGGGCATCATCTGGTAACTGTGATGCAATGGCATTCAATTTTCTCTGTGCTTCCTGAATGGTCTGATCTACATCAGTACCATATTTTAGCTCTACGATGACATTAGAAAAGCTTTCCATTGAGATGGCGGATGTTCCCTCTAAGTTTTCAATAGAAGACATTGCATTTTCTATGACCTTGGTGACAGATGCTTCTACTTCAGATGGTGTCGCACCTGGGTAGGGCGTAGCTATAGTCAGCACGGGTGATGAGATATCTGGAAGTAACTCATAAGTCAAACTTTGGTATCCATACAGGCCAAAGAAGACAAGAATGCTAAAGAGTACGACGACCAGTGTCGGCCTATTAACTGATAATTCTGTAATTGTCATGGTATTATTAATTTTTGGCTAATGAATCAGATGTTGAAATCACATTTACTTCCTTGCCACTGTCCAAGTTGAGCTGACCAGTTGTGATGATCTGGTCACCTGCTTGAAGACCACTTAGGATAATGACATTCTCCTCAATTGATTCTCCGACTTCGATGTTGACGAGCTTAGCTTTTGCGTCTTCTACGATATATACTTGAGGTTGCTTAAGGCTACCGACAACACTCTTTCTTGGGATCGCAAGTGCAGATTTACTTTCTTGACCTATGGGAATTTGGGCTGTGCCATACATGCCTGCTTTTAGTGGCATGCTTTTACTATTAGTTAATTCAATAGAGACATCATATTTTCGTGCTGCATCTGCCTGGACAGCTATATTCTTAATTTTGCCATTAAATGTATTGTCAGGGTATACTTCAGTCATGATTTTCACACGCTGACCTCTTTTTATTTTTACGATATCTTTCTCATCCAGTTTGATGATCATATTTAATTTACTGATATCTACGACTGAAGCGATCTCAGTGCCTGGATTAGCAAAGCTTCCAGACTCAAGTTTGATTTCCTTAACAATGCCGCTCATGGGTGACTTAGCTGTCGTATACTTCAGTTGTTGTTCAATGGCCGTGATGCTGCTTTGTTGATTTTGCATACCTAGCTTAATTTCTTCATACTGAGTCTGGCTGATGGCCCCGACATCGAGTAGATTTTTATACCGCTCTACATCCTTTTTTGCTTTTTCTAATGAAGCTTTAGCCGTCATTAACTGTGACTGTATTGCAGTATCATCTATGGTGGCCACTGCTTGACCTTGTGATATGTACTGGCCTTCTTCTATCATCAGATTGGTGAGCCTACCTTGTGATTCTGCGATAATGGTCAGCTCCTTGCGGGCTTCGAATGTTCCGACTACCGATAGTTCATTATTAAGATCTATGCTTTGCACAAGAGCTGTCATGACAGGTATTTTTGCGATGACTGTTTCTTGGACAGCAGCCTTCTCATCAATAATCTCTTTATTCGACTGAAGCTTAGTGAAGCCCAGAAAAGCGAGAACTCCGATGATGGCTATTGGTATGATTACTCTTAAAAATTTCATGTTTTATAATTTGCTATTGATTGATGTTGATTAATTGTGCTAACTGTCCACTTGACTTGACATGTTCTAATTCAGCAAGCTTAAAGTTGATAAGTGCTGTTAGATATTGTGATTGTGCTTCTTTTAATCCTGTCTCTGCATTGAGCAATTCAGTCAAAGGTGCGACACCTTCCTGGTATGACATCTTAGTGATCTCATAGACCTCGTTCGCAAGGTCCATATTATCTAACTGGTTGCTGATGAGTATATCATTTTGCCGAATATTAGTTACGGCATTATTGTATTCTAAGTTGATGGCGTTTTCAAGCTGGAGTAGATCAAGATCCATTTGCTCTCTTGCGATTTTGTTTTCTTCCAGTTTTCGCTTAGTTGCAAATCCATCGAAAATATTGATACTCGCGTTGATTCCCCAAATACCATTTCTGAAGCCTGAATAGTTATCAGACTTAAAGTTGAGCTTGTTCGCTTGGCCAGTGTAGCTGTACTGTGCGTATGCGGATAAGGTAGGGTACTTAGCAGCCTTAATCACTTCGTCATCATACTCTGCTAATATTTTCTGATTTTTGAGAAGGCGGTAATTTATGTTTTCATTAAGGAGTAATTCATCAGCCAATGGATACCTAACTTCATTATCTAATTCTTCCGTGAGGATGATGGTCTGGTCTTGATTAATAGATAAATAGAATCGTAAGTAATTCGTCAACTGCTCTAATGAGATATCTACATTAGATATTTCTGTGATCAAATTATTCCTATTGACTTTAATCTGGTCAACATCTAATTTTTTAATAATTCCATTTTCATATTGCGCTTGTGAGATACCGACCAACTGGTCAACCCGATCTCTGTTAGACATCAAGATGTCTTTAGTCTTGACAGTGGTTTGGTATTGTATATAGATTTGAATGACATTATACACCAAGTCTTCCATCGTCGCAAGACTCTGCAATCTCACATTAGATCTTGCGAGGTTTAGTTTCTTGAGGTTTGTCTTTACTGATCTATTATAGATGACTTGGCTTAGTTCCAAGCCAGCATTGACACCAAATCGAGTTCCAAACTGGACGGGTATCTGGCCTTCCTGACCAAAGATCTCACCTGGCAGTAATTGACTTGCTATGGTAAAATTATCTGAATAGCCTGCAGAGGCATTGAGCTGTGGTAGCCCATTTGATTTTGCGCCTTGGATTTGTTTATCGAGCAGAGCTGACCCCAACTGGACTCGTCTGACATCAGGATTATTTGCTACAGCAATCTCTACGGCTTTCTCTACTGTTAGATATAAAGTGTCAGTGTCAGTATCAGCCTTAGTGTCAATGCTGATACTAAGGAAGAGAAGGAAGGTTAAGATTATGTGCTTCATTATTATATTTAGTTATGTATATTCTGTTAGTTGTGTAATATATGTTAGTTCGGAACTAATAGAACTAATTATTGCAAAAAAAGAGCTTACCCTTTATAGCTCTTTATTGCTTTATCAATTTGCTGTGTAAAATAGATTTGAAATGATAGCAGTGACTTGATTCGGGCATTAAACTCTTTAGAATCAAAACCTTTACGATGCTCAACAACATCTTCTAAAAGTGCATTAAATGCTGATAGGTTCTTAGCGCTTTCCTTAATGTTCTTCGTCCACCCATCCGTGCTAATCATAAAATACTTCTTACGATCTCCACTATATGTTTTATACACAACATTGTCTTCTGCCTGAAGTGTCTTAAGTGCCACACTCACAGAACTCTTACTCACATTTAGAAATGTGACGATATCATCAAACGTTCTTTCTGGCGGATCATTCACTAATAGATAAGCAAATACACGCGCTGATACAGGTGTTCTGCCAAGCCTTTCCAACATCACACCTAATTCTTCGACTTTAATTTGTAGGTCTTTCTGCTTGTTATCTGCTGCGTTCATGATACAAATATACAAAGTTTTATTAGTTCTGCAAGTTCCGAACTAATAATTTTATTGAAATTATTGTTTGATCAGAATTTAAGAGTCTATAGCGGAGTTAAAACATAGGAATGTAAATGCTACGCAAAGTCTTTTGAAAGAACAACAGCTGTACGTAACCAGGAACAGTTAATTTTTGTAGAGAAATCATAAGAATTTTTAGACCTATACCTAAGAGACATCTTTCTTCACGTTACATTCAAGCTACAAGTAATTACAGGAGTAATTGAAATACTGCAGCAAATTATTATAAAAAATACTCAATGAAAAACTTAATTTCCATCGTATTAATATTATTAACACCTCCATTCGTTTTAGCTCAATCAATAATCGACAGCACTACTAGCAATAACAAGAACAGAATAAGAGCAATCGCCGAAATGGGTTTCTTAAATGTCATAGATCACAAAGTACAATTCAGTAATAGTGGAACTTACTTTGATTATGATGATGAAGGCGGTCAAGATGTACTCTTTGCCGTTAAAAGGTTTTCTATTGAGATGGACTATAATGAGAGGAATACAATTGTCTTTCTTTATCAACCATTGAGTTTAAGGTCACAAGTACTTCTTGAAAATGACTTGATTGTAGATGAACTTACTTATCCTGCAGGAACCAGTGTCAACCTGCTCTATAATTTTCCATTCTATCGATTCAGCTATTTAAGATGGTTAAAAACAAAGAGCAAAAGATTTGATATAGCCATAGGAGGTTCATTACAGCTGAGAAATGCGACCATCTCATTTGAGTCTGCAGATGGTACGAGATTTAGAACCAACCGTGATGTAGGACCCGTACCTGCTTTAAAGATCAAAAGCAAATCTCTTGTGGGTTCCAAGGGATTCATAGAATTTGAGGCAGATGGTATCTATGCGCCTATCAGTTATCTCAATGGGAGCGATAGCGAAGTAACTGGTGCTATTTTAGATGCAAGCTTCAGAGCTGGATTAAAATTAAAGGACCCGCTAAGTGCTTTCTTAAATGTACGTTATCTTGGTGGTGGTGCAGTAGGTACTTCAGATGTAGAATCTAATGAACCAGGAGATGGCTATGTCAGAAACTGGCTTCATTTCTCGACGTTTACAGTAGGTATTATTTATGATTGGCGTTATTAACAATATTGAACAAGAATAGTATTTAGAAATATATTTGAAATAAAAAACTATCATGGGCCTCCGCAAAATCCAATTCATCATCTTTCTTATAGTCCCTCTCGTCAATTTTGGTGTAAATTTTTTGCTCCCTTCACCCTTCGACGACGATCAGAAAGTACTCATTCAGCCAGCAGGATATGCCTTCGCTATCTGGGGACCTATCTTTCTCGGCATGATCTTTTACAGCTGGTTTCAAATGCAGTCAACCAGAATAGATAGCCCACATCTCAGAAAGGCTACTACTGCGGGTATAGCAGCAGGGATGGCTTCCATAGCTTTTGTTCCTGCAAGTTATTCAGACATGCAATGGTTAAGCTTTATTACTATCATATGGCATCTCATTGCTCTGATCTTACTATTTATAGCATTAAGAGAACAGATCAAATTAGAAACTGATTCTAAGACGTCATGGTATTACCTACCTACTCAAGTCTATCTGGGCTGGATCTGTGCGGCTACCGCTATCTCCGTAGCCTTAGCACTAACAGAAGCTGGAGTATCGCCAGAAATAGAGACCCAAGTTATTATCACAGTCGTGATCATTGGAGTTCTAACATTCTTAGGTGCATTCATGGCACAGCAGCGAGCAATTATCATCCCACTAGTATTTATTTGGGCACTCGTAGCTCTAATCTTAGAAAATGGGCAGTATGATTCTATAAAATTTGCGGCTGTGGGTGGTATTATTGTGTTAGCATTAACAGTAGGTTATAAACTTATCAAAGGGCATCGGTTGAGCTACGGTTAACAACCATTATGTAAATGTCAATCTAAGAGTCTATGACAGAGTTAAACAAAACGACCGTTTTTCTTTACCATTCCATTCAAGTATCTAAAAGTTAAAATTTCAAATTTTTGGTTAAATAAACTCGTTAAACTAATCAAAACGAAAATTTGATATTCTTAACGACTTTCGTTTACTTCGCCTTAAGGTCCAATCTGAGATAATCACTTCATTCTAAAACCATCATTATGAAAATCGGATATGCCAGGGTATCAACCAAAGAACAGAATCTGGATCGTCAAATAGATGCGCTACAGCAAGCTGGGTGCGAGAAAATATTCTCTGAGCAAATCTCAGGGGCTAAAAAGGAGCGACCTGAGCTCAATATGCTCTTATCGCAGATCCGAGACGGTGATCAGCTTGTCATAGACAAGCTCAGCCGACTTGGCAGATCTCTCAAGGATCTGATACAGATCGTCTCTGATCTGGAAGATCGAGGCGTGACCTTCATCTCACTTAAAGATGCGATTGATACTTCTTCCGCTTCTGGAAGATTGGTCTTTCACATCTTTGCTTCATTGGCAGAGTTTGAGCGAGACTTGATCTCGGAGCGGACAAAGGCTGGATTGGCTTCGGCTAAAGCCAGGGGGAGAATGGGTGGTAGACCTAAAGGGCTATCTCTGGAAGCTCAGAATACAGCGATGGCCGCTGAGACACTTTATAATGATGGCAATCATTCTGTGAAAGCGATTTGTGATCAGCTGAGTATAAGTAAGCCTACGCTTTATAATTATTTGAGGTGGCGGGAGGTGAAATGATAGATTAATATAATTACTAAAAACTCTCTCAGAAATAATATCGATGGGCTGATTCTAATTTTTTACAAATTTCCTAATAATTCTCTTATTGATACCTTTAAAATGTATATGAAGAATATATAACCCTGAAGCAACATCATTTAGATCTATAGGTGACCCGGAAATATATTCTGTTTGCATTCTATATAGCTTTCCGCTTATGTCAAAAATAGATAAAGAGACTTCAAAATTCTCTGTATAGTCTAAACTAAGAGATGAATCCGTAGGGTTAGGGCTAATCTTTATATTAACATCATTATATACATTACTTGAAGATGTTGTATTGCCAAAATTTACTTCTTTAGGACTATAACAACTACTAAACGTTGTGGAATTAGTACTTCCATGCCCTATAACCGAAAATAATGTAAGAGTATCATATGGAATATCGTTAAGATTATAACTTAGGTGACCGCTATTTGGTATTATATCGGAGCCTATTATCTTAGTATGATCACATGTAAACTGGCCACAACTATTATCACCAGTATATATGTCTAATGACATGTCTGGCGGGCCAGATAAATAAAGTATTTGATTTGACAGACTATCAATTGTTACAAATTGATTATTTGCTGATGGATATAAAGGTCTTGTTATATTACACACGAAGATATTTTCGTATAAATATAATTCGTCTGTTGATCTTAGAGAGGTATAATTACTATTAAAAGTATTTGATACTATTTCTAAATTTTCTGATTCAATATCATCAATTCCAAACCTATTCCCACCTATATCTATACCCCATTTACAGTTTGATAAAGTATTGCTTTCTATTAATAAGTTCTTATAAAGCTCCGCATTTATACCCTGATTTGCCCCAATAGTGTCATTTATAAATATGTTGCCAACTATATTCACATTAGTACATGCAATCAAATCTATGCCTTGATACAGATTATTATCAAATCTGTTTTGTTGAATATTATTCCTTTGACCAATATCTATATCTCGTGAAAAGATTAGGCTCAATCCAATATTATTATCTTGAAATTTATTATTGTAAAGTAATATATTATTAGACTCTCTTAAAGATACAGCAGAATTGTAACTAGAGTTCCTAAAATTAGAATTTTTGATTACTATATTTTCTGAACCGCCGGGAGAACTAAAATTACACCTATCTAATACCATATTATTGAATGTGATATTAGATATTTTATCATTATTAAATAGTCTACACGATCCTAAAAAGCTTTGGGCATTCGAACCGATAAATCCTACGTTGTCTATTTCAATATTATCACCTAATAGCTGAATTTCACGATTAGTCTTTATCCAGAATCTGTTATTGTTATTATTTCTAATTACAGTATTATCGGATATATAAATATCAAAACCTAAGTAAAGTGTGTCATTCCACGTTAATGTTTGACTAAAATTTATAAATGTATTTCCGTTATTCGCATTAGCAATATTTACAGAATTAAAAAATGATCCTATTCCAGTCGATTTATGGTTTGTTACTTCTACATTTAAATCATTTATAACCCTACATCCATATTTAAGTGGCTCTAAAATTTGATCAAAAACCGACCTCATGTGCGATTTTTGCTCTTCTGTAAATAGCAAATCTCCACAACCACCATATGACATATAGTTATCTATTAAAGGACTAAATTTATCACCAAAATAATCTGTTTCTTCAGCCGTATATAATTTTTGTGTACAGTCTAATTTTCCAGATAATATTGTAGAGGCGGGAGTATCGCAGATGTTGTCACCAGTTTCTTCACAATCAAAGACACCATTATTATTATCATCAAACTGTCTATTTTTATATTTTACTGCACCCTCGATATAAACCTGAAATGGGTGACCATTTTCTAAACTATCTAATATAAATGATGATCTTTCTGCGTAATTATATTTTCCATGAGTATGTTGCAATCCAAAATAATGTCCTATTTCATGAATAAATACGGTGGTGTTCATTGTGGATAGTTGAATATACCTAAGATCATCACTAGTGTTATTTGCAACAAAGGATAAAGATCCTTCTTGACTACCATAAGTAGAGATTATATTAATCAAACCAAATTCAAATTGGTTCAAAATTGTATTAAATACAGTAGTATAATTATCTGTTCTGTCAAAATATTTTACTGAACATAATTCAAAGAACATATTAATATCACTGAATACATTATTAATTTTTTCTAAATTTTCATTAAGCAACTCTGACTCAAATATTTCATTCATTCCGTTCTCTCTCACAACATTCATTTCAATATAAATTGTATCAATTACATTAGAATTTTTCTTGTGATTAAGCAAAGTTTTATTTAAATATCTATTGGTATAATCAACAGATATACTTGAAGTCTGGCAATTTATGATCTCATTATCTTGCGAATAAGAAAATATTACAAAACCAAATTGAAGCAATATAAGTAGTAAGATTCTTGATTTGATATAAAGCTGATACATTGTGATACAATCGAATTTTCCTTATTAATATAGAACAAAACCTTATCGCTTTAGATATATTATACTTATTTGCGCAAAATTGATATTTGACTATTTTGGGCCTGATAACAAATTTATCATATTTAAGGCTGTGTATAATATAAAGGTAGTAAAGAATAGCTTATATTTCTATCTAGGTTTGAAAGTGATCCTGGATAAAGCTAAACCAATCACTGACGAAGTCTGGTGATGGTGGCGGGAGCGTTGTTGTTATCTCTGCTGTCTCATATAGGACTGGCTGTACTTCTAATAGTTCATTGTTCATGGTGTCTTATTCTGAGACTCAAATGTATTCATTTATACTGATGGATTTCTGTTATGGCTCTGATCATTTTCAGCGGATGATGTCTTATAGCTCTTCCGGATGACTGACGCAGGAAGGCAGCTGGATGTGCTATCACGATACACTGGCTGCGAGCGTAAGCGATCTATTCTGGCGGAGAGAACACACAGACTCCAGCTTGCGGAGGGGGTGTGAGAATGGAGACGGAAAGGATCGCTGAGGTACTTTGCTTTCTATTTTACATAAGGTAGATTATATAGACGATCATAGAAACTTACTTGACCTCAAGCTCTATAGATACTTCCAATTTCTCAAAAATGTGATCTTCGAATTTAGCTCTTCGTGTAATCGTGATATGCTCAACTCCTCTGAATCCATCTTCCGGTAAATAGTAGTAAACCAAACCTTTGACTAATGAATCATATCTGATATCACTTTGTAGAGCATTAAGTGGCTCTTTGGTAATGGATAAGCCACCTCCGACTAATGCCATGGTGCCTAGTGGATATTCCCATGCTGATCCTGATTCCACATTACCCTGAATCATTAATGAATGTTCAGGCGAGTGGCAGCACATCAAGCATAAGAAAGTAGCTACAATAAAAATGAAATATGGCTTATAGAATACTTTCATATTATGGTAAAGAAAATCATCTTTAGGATATAGCTACGTCTGCTTTTTCTTCACACCATTAGCCGGAAACTTATGTATCCGAGCTTCACATGTCTTAGACCGATACATGATTAAATCCCCTTTTCTCATCTGATACATAACAGATCTGCGACGGCCATTATTCTCAGATAATACCAGGTAATATCCATCAGTCTTAGGATTCGAAATAAAGTCTATCGTGCCTAATCCAAACTCATGCAGCGAAGCTTGCTTGAGACCTCCCCTATCTTTACTGAAGTAGACGCCAACATTATGATGCCGTTGAGTAAACTGATCCGTTTTAACCATTTGATTGGGCAATTCAAGATTGATTTCTCTGCTATGAATCCTCATTTTTCTGACTTGATCAAAGCAAAGCAAATTGTGAAACTGTGATGGGACTGAGTCTGGCCACTTCATGACTTGGACTGTATCTTGTGTGCAACCATCGTCAATCACCTGATAGGAATAAGTCTGTGCGTAGCTCAGCTGGAAACTGAAAATGATAGCAAAGATGATAACCCCTCGTGATGTAAATTCGAGCATAAAGTTCGTGTTAGTTCAAACCTAAGATACAGAATCATAGGAAATAAAAATTGGACAAAATGTTAAATTTTATAATATTACCAAAAATCGTAATATATTAGTGACAACCAATTCCCCTGGTTAC
>Ga0209831_1002141_pt1 | contig 17424 bp, 10 predicted proteins | sample Maine_Asex4_meta_FD_187451 | JGI IMG/M metagenome (GOLD analysis project Ga0209831, IMG submission 187451) | Marine algal microbial communities from Maine, USA - Maine_Asex4_metaG (SPAdes) (version 2) | ecosystem: Host-associated > Algae > Red algae > Unclassified | place: Maine, USA | collected...
ATACTTAAAGTCGAAAAGCGGATTGCTAACATCCGTACTATTGTACGCTCCATCAAAATTTATCTTCCCATTAAATAATTCAGCGGATCCATCTGATAACTGAGCAATACCATTAGCTATTGAAATCTTACCATCTATGTTTGATAAAGTATAGGTGTCATAGATTAGAGTTTTGATCTCTGGATATATGTCTAATTCAACATTACCTGGTACGATGACGGGCTCTAATATAGCCTCAGCTTCTTCTGATTCGTTGATGTACTTATTACTGTTAAGTTTGCTTGCGTTTAGGAATAAGTCACCTGTAAGTTTCTCATTATCAATTGTATAGGCCATCACATTGACTAAAGTTCCACGCATATTAATCGGTGACTTGTCTAAGTCCATTGAGGATTGCTTGATACTTAGTTTGTCATTGTCGTAGCGTCCTTCGACAATTAAGTTTTTGATATCGTAGTCTTCATAGATAATATTATCTGCTGTATAATTAGCATTTACAATATAGTTATCAAATGGTATATCTAATGCAGCAGTTGTATCGATAGCAGTTTCTTCGGAAGTTTCCGATAATGCCATCAGCTGATCTACGTCTAAGGTTTTAGAGCGGATGTCTATATTGGTAACGGGCTGACTATCACCGACTATAAATTGTAATGGATCTGATATCTGTGTAATACCTGAAAAATCACTTCTTCCTATACTTGATTGATCGACCTTAATGTCTACGGTTTTAGGAGAGAATTGTGCTTCCATCCTATCTATCTTAACTGGCATATCTTTAATGTAATCCATATTGATATCCGAAGCAACAGCTTGGCCAGATAGCTTAATATTGTCATAATTTTGTGATTCTATATCTGATTGTCTTGCGTCTATTGATATATCGCCATCTACTATGCCTGACATAAGCGTCATATCTTCGAATGGATAAGCCTTCGCTATCTTCGCTAGATTTAATTTCCCCTGTGTAGCGCCTACAATATGTGGATCGCCTAATGCATTCGTCACAGATAATCGACCACTTACTCTGTCCTCGTCTAAGAGGAATCTATATTCTGGCACATTAATAGAAAGATCACTCAGGTCTGCTTGGTTAGATTGGATAAGCATATCTAAGAAAATGTCTTTGATAGGAATAGGCAGATCTGGATATTGGATCTCACCTTTATCAAGGTTGATTTTCAAATTTATTTTTGGGTATACTTCCTTTATTGAATCATAGACCCCTTTTACTGAACCTGTGAGTGAACCTATCCCAGAAGATTTAACATTAGAATAATCTGCTGTGTACACATTAGGAATGAGTGAAAGGATGGATGATACCGTATTGTTAGCAGCATTAAGATCAAGATCTATATCAAATCCTTCCTCTATCAATGCAACATCACCGACGAAAGAAAATGCCAAGTCATTGAGATGCATAACATTTTCCTTAAAACTATACTTCTGTTTGTCTAAGTCTATACCTAATACGATTTCTGCGTCTGCCTTTGCCTTCTTAAGGTACTTGATTCCTGACTGTTGTACATTTAGTTCTTCTATCGAAGTCTCTGAGTCCAGGTCAAATATGACATCTTGAAAGTTTCCAGTTCCTTTATGATTTAATCCTAAGATTTCTGCTTTTAGTTCTGCTGTATCATCCACATATATGACAGTTCCATTTTCTATCTCATAAGATTCTATACTACCAAAGAAGGATTTATCTGATGTGCTCTTGTCATCTGACGGTTTAGCTATATCATAATTCGCATCTCCTTTATCATTGACTAAGATGTTGAGGTACGGTTCGTCTACATATATTTTCGATATGGTAATGCCTTCTCCTGATTTGATGACTGACTTCCAATCTGTCGCAAAAAATATTTCTTTTGCATTCATTAGAGGAATCCCTTCGAACTCATCTACACCGTCTACTGACAGTTCATTTAGCTCTATACTGATGCTGGGGAAGCTTCTAATTAATGATACATCAGCATCCTTAAAGTCTACTTCTGCATTGACACTATTATTGATTTCTTCCTTCACAGTACTAATGATCTTATCCTTAAATAGATACGGAGCTAATAGAATCAATATGACCAAAGCGATCACTACCCAAATCAGTATTTTAAAAAGTCGTTTCATTTCGTTCTATTGATAACAGTAAATGTAATAGAGAATCTAACGTATAACTTCATAGCAAGACCTTCTGTTCATCTGTAATTATGAATTTTTTAATACCTGATTGTTTACAAATGATTGATTATTAAGGGTTTTGACTCAGTGGAGCGATGTTGTTTTCGGAGTTGTACTCAGCTTATTTTCTTCAGCAAACATTATCGTACCACAAAGCTCCATTTATTTTGTGATTCCTAAGGTCTATCGATAATTTTAATTTCATATAATAGATAATATTTTATGAAGTTTTGGTTTCGAGAAGTGGCATAGTAATTAAGAATATGTATTCTATATACCTCACTAGTTAATTTAATACATAGCTTAGCATATCGCAATAATATCGTGAAGCCTCTCATAGACATACGGAATCTTAAGTTGCAACTGGGTAGTGCACAGTTACCTGTAAGCGTATTGGAGGATGTCAATCTATCCATATATAGTAACGAGTTCTTAGGCCTCATCGGGCCGTCAGGAAGTGGTAAGTCTATGTGTATCAGAGCTATCATTCGATTGGTGGAGTCATATCCATATTATAATTTCGCAGGAGAGATTATATATACAGTGGATGATCAGGAGGTGAATATAATAACTGCAGAACAAGACCTAATCAATAGATTAAGACGAGAGGACATCGGGATCATATTCCAGCAATCTGCTAATATCCTTAATCCTTCTATTAAGATAGGAAATCAGATAGGAGAGCGACATGGTATCAGCGATAACTATTCTAAGATAGAAACTAAAGAGTCAGTCTTAAGATCTTTAGAAAAAGTGGGATTAACTCCCGCTGAGAAGTTCTACAATGCCTATCCACACGAATTGTCAGGAGGCCAATTACAAAGATGTCTCATCGCAATGGCTATAATCATGAAGCCCAAACTTTTGTTAGCTGATGAGCCTTGTTCTAATCTCGATATATCATCCCAAACAGAAATCATAAAGCTTCTACAGACAATTCAAGAGGAGTACGATATGAGTATATTATTTGTTTCTCATGATAGGGAACTTGTAGACAGTTTTTGCGATCGAGTGGTCTACATATCTGACGGAATGATTATAGATGCCGCTAATAATCCATCTAAGAATGAATTTCAGGATTTATCAACTGATATAGACGTTCAACAAGACGAGGTACAACAAGACGGAGGCAAGAGAGATGTCATATTAGAGCTTGTGGATGTCAGTTTTAGTTATCGTAAGCGAGGTGCAAGTATACTAAAGCGTCAATCTTTGCATACGGTCTTAAATAACTTTTCGATGACCATACACCGGGGAAGTATCCATGGAATAGTAGGGTTATCTGGTTGTGGTAAGTCTACCATCGCAAAGATTTTCTGTGGTATATTACAAATAAATAGTGGGATCTACAGATATGAGCAAAACGACGTATCGGAATATACTAAGTCAGATATGAAGAAGTTTAGAAAATCTGTACAGATGATATTCCAAGACTCACATGCAGCGATGCCGCCTCACCTGACGGTATATCAGTTACTGAAAGACACTGCTAAGGTCCATGCTAAGTCGTATGATGATAGTACGATGATGTCTTATCTCGATAGAGTAGGTTTAGATATGGAGCTATTATATAGATTACCTCATCAGTTATCAGGAGGTCAGAGACAGAGATTTCTAATTGCTAAAGCATTACTAACGGAACCAGAACTATTAATATGTGATGAGATATTATCTTCTATAGATGCTAACAACAAGCAAGGGATCTTGAACATACTTAAGAAACTAAATCGAGAATCAGAGTTGACCATTTTATTCATTACTCATGATCTCTCCATAATTAAAACAATATGTGATAAGATATTGGTGATGACATAAAGTTCTGATCTATAGAGTATTATATAGTAAATCCCCTTGGATTCGTTATTCTGTATAAGTTCACGAATATATCATTGATAAATTTCTAATTAATAAGCCATATTTTAGAAATAGACCAAAGTATTAGTTGTTCTTGAAGATAACTTATCGAAAAGTTCGTTAGAGTGTAACTTTTATAAAAACCTTAACGTTCTATTAGTAACCAGTAACAAGTCCTATTTAAATGAAAAAATCAACTTTTAAAGCTCTTTTTGTTTCCTTACTTATGCTCAGTATTGTTTCCTCTGCTTACATCTACTATACTGAGACTACACTTGCAGAAGTGGAGAAAGTAGAGAATATAGATTATTCCCAATCGACAGAACAAATAGTATCAGATGTAAAGCTTGTCACATTAGTAGTCGATAAGTGTATTAAGGTTATAGCTAATAGCTTTCGATCTTCGCATCTTTGATATTGTAGCCATTAAGTAATGCACTTGTATTCATTCTCTTCTTACCAGCCATTTGTAGCTCATCTATGTGTATGTAACCGTCTGAGCAAGTAAGTTTGATATAGCTCTTATTATCAGTGACCACTTTTCCTATCGAGTGGTTAACTGAGCCCATTTCTTTGCGACAGTAATATACTTTGGTACGCTTTTCATCTATAGAAAGCCAGGCACATGGGTATTCGCTAAGTCCTCTGATGTGATTATAGACTTGGCCTACTGTTTTGTTAAAGTCTATCTCGGTATTGTCTCTATTTAATTTGGGTGCATGACTGACTGTTTCTTGCGATTGTTCTTTTAGGTCTATATTTTCTAATTCTATTCTTCTTACTGTTTCTAATATTATATCTGCTCCGATATATTTCATTCTATCGTGTAGCTGAGTCGCTGTCTCATCTTGGTATATTTTCATAGATTTTTGCAGTAGAATTAAGCCCGTATCTATTTCATGTTTCAGCTTGAAGCTTGTAACACCAGTCTGATTATCTCCGTTCATAATGGCCCAGTTGATAGGTGCAGCACCTCTATATTTAGGTAGCAACGACCCATGTAGATTGTAAGTCCCTAATGGGGGCATATCCCAGACAGCAACTGGTAGCATCCTGAAAGCCACGACGATCTGTACATCAGCCTTAAGTGCTTGCAATTCAGCTAAGAAATCTTTGTTTTTTAGATTAGTAGGTTGTAACACCTTAAGTCCCTTAGAAATAGCGTATTTCTTGACTGCTGACTCTAATATAGTCTTTCGACCTCTGCCACCCATCTTGTCTACAGAGGTTATGACACCCACAATTTTATAGCCAGCAGTATAGAGAATGTCAAGAGAAGGCACTGCAAATTCTGGTGTTCCCATGTATATAATTCTCATAAATTCATTTTAAGATCTAAGATGGCCTTTTAATAATTCAAATTAAGTCATAACTTCCAATTCCTTTAATAAATACCTTATCATGAGAAAGATATTAACAGTACTTATTGTTGTCAGTCTGTCTATGGCAGGAATATCCCAGACGCTAATTATCGATGGGTATACATTTCAGAGCGGTAATAGAGGTTTTATTGCTAAAGCAAAGGTCACCATCAAAGATGGAGAAGAGGTACTTAAAACTACCATATCAGATAATGAAGGACATTTTTATGTCACTGTCCCGGAGAGGGAAAGCTATACGCTCCATATTACATCAGAGCTGTACGAAGAGTTAATTCTAAAGTTAGACTCCAAAACTAAGTCAGCAGAGAATAAGCTATTTGTCAAGGCAAAATTAAGGCGATTGCCTGGGTACTTATTTGAAATCACAATGGCCAATGAGAGAAGCAGCGAGGACAGTATCGTAGATGCCATAACAGATACTCGGATAGATGTATTTAACAATACGACCTTTGAAGAAGTATTTGTGTTAGACGATTATCCTGAGCCTGAGTTTTCATTACCCTTATTCAAAGGAAACCACTACACAGTCCTGTTAAGAAAAGAAGGTTATATCACGAAGCGTCTGGAAGCATTTGTAGATGTAGAAGGTTGCATATTATGCTTCGAAGGATTAGGTTCAGTGAGACCTGGGGTAACAGAGAATCTTAGTCAGAATAATCAGATCGGCGTTTTATTAGCTAATGTTACATTGGAGAAGGCGTTCTCTGGAAAGACGATTGTTCTTAAGGATTTGTATTATGATTTTGGTAAGGCCTTCCTCAAGCCAGGAGCGAAGAAAGAGCTAATCAAACTCACTCAAATGATGAAAGATAATCCAGGTATAAAAGTCGAATTGGGAGCACATACAGATTCTCGAGGAGATAGTGATAAGAATAGAACACTAAGTCAGAGAAGAGCAGCCAATGCTGTAAAATATCTTATAGGTAAGGGCATCGATGAGGAACGTATAATATCATATGGTTATGGAGAGTCCCAGTTACGTAATGAGTGTGCAGATGGTGTGAAATGTAATGAAGAAAAGCATGCATACAATAGAAGAACTGAACTTAAGATTATAGATGTTGTCAAGTCAGATGAAAGAGTCAAGTCTCTCAAGCAGATGAAGATGATGGAGAAGGCTGAGAAAGAAATGGAGGGGTTAGCATTTGGTGGTCAAGTGGATGTCGAAGATGATAGAGAAAAAATAGCAGAAGCAGCAGAAGAAGAAGAAGAAGAAGAAGAAGAAGAAGAAGAAGAAGAAGAAGAAGAAGAAGAAGAAGAAGAAAAAGAAATGAAAGTGGTTGATGAGATTAATGAAGAAGCTGACACTACGAAAGAGGAAGAGATAATCGAGGTTTCTTCGGAGACAATTGTGGAGAGTAATGTATCCTCTGAGGTCACTGAGAATCAAAATATAGTATACAAGATTGTAATTAAAGAATCCAGTGAACCTGTAGCTATGGACGGTGATCTATACAAAACTCACAATGACCTTGTAGTAGTAAAGTCTGGAGCAATATATTCATACCTAATAGGAACATTTGACAATCTTGCGGAGGTACAAAAGTTCTATAAAGAAACCGTCCAATTAGTCTATCCTAAATCTAAGATCGTAAAATATCAAGATGGGAAAATATTATAATCTCCCAGTTAGAAAGTCATGACAATATTAAGCCCTGGGTAGGGTGCTAATGGTGATGCCTTAAATGATAGATCATCATCCACATCAAATTCTATTAAGTGCCTATCTACAAATGCATCTGCAGCTATGATAATATGTGCTCCAATTAAGCCAAGCCAAGTGTAATCTCTGTTTTGACGAGCCGCGTTCCTTATGTTTCTTACTGCATTGAGTGACAGATTAGGATTATTTTCAGATACAGCTCCCTTCACCATCCCTCTGTAATCTGCATCCCATTTTTCCCAATCTTTTATGTTATTCCTCAGTAGGTACAGCACTGTGACTTCAGCACCTATAGCTACAGGAATTTTCCACCACCTCTTATTATAGGCCTGACCTAATCCAGGGATGATTAATGACATAAGGCCAGCTTTTCCAGGGTTTCCTTGGAACATACTGAAGATTCCATATCCGTTATCTTCTACCTTCGGAGCAGTTACAAAATCTTCATGTAATGAGTCCTGCTTGATAGTATTAGCAGTATTGCCTGATTGTGGGCTTGTGCTTTGAGCAGGCGGAACAATAGAATCTGATAGAGATTCTGTTGACTGAACCATAACTTTATTTACCAATGAGTCGGGCTGTGTTTGTTCCTCTATCTGAGCAATGGAGTATTTGCTTATACAACTTACAATAGCCAGACACAGAATCTGATATGTAGTTGTACGCCTTGTCCAATTAAGAGATATCATATTAATAGAATGATAATTGTTTGGATTCTATTGTATAGAACAGTTTTCTATTCATCGATAGCATCGATAATATCGTTGAATTGATCATCGGAACTGAAGGGAATTGTAATCTTACCCTTGCCATCTTGAGATCGACTTATATTGATCCTGACTCCTAATTGCATGGAGAGTCTATCTTTTATTTTTTTGACCTCAGGATGCATTTGTGACACCTTAGCTCTTATTGTTTTATCACTTGATTTGCTTTTGTGATCTCGTATTAGCTTCTCTGTATTCCTTACAGATAAGGATTCTCTGAGAACCCTCTTGTACATGAATAGCTGAGAAGTGACATCTTCTATAGAGAGCAATGCTCTTGCATGGCCCATAGATATCTGCTCTGACTTAAGTCCTGATTGGATATCAGGAGGCAACTTGAGTAACCTCATATAGTTAGTGACAGTACTTCTTTCCTTACCGACTCTTTCTGCCAGTTCTTCGTGTTGTAGTTCACATTCGTCCAGAAGTCTCTGGTATGATATGGCTACTTCTAATGCATTTAAATTACTTCTTTGGATATTCTCTACGATCGCCATCTCGAGCATTCCTTGATCGTCGGCAATACGTACATATGCTGGGATACTCTTTAGCCCAGCTAACTTAGAGGCTCTCCATCTTCTCTCACCAGAGATGATTTGATATTTTCCCTGACCTAAACTTCTAAGAGTAACGGGTTGTATGATCCCGTGAGTTTTGATAGATTGTACAAGTTCGAGTAATTCGTCTTGGTCAAAATCTGTACGTGGCTGGAAAGGATTAGGCTCTATATCCGTGATTAAAACTTCAGCAGTGCTATTAGTAAGTTCTTGTACGACTTCCTTCTTTTCTTCTACGGTGGGTTTCTCAACTTTCTCAATATTTCCTAATAGAGCTCTGAGCCCTTTGCCTAATTGTTCTTTATTTTTCTTACTCATGCTTTTTAAGGATCTTATATGATTCTTACTTGGAGATAGCTGATGCTTTCTCGTTTTTGATTATAAATTCATTCGCGAGATTTAAGAAGTTTCTGGCTCCCTTACTTGATACATCGTATAGAATAACTGGCTGTCCCATACTTGGTGCTTCACCGATCTTAGAATTTCTATGGATGATCGTATCGAAGATCTTATCAGAGAGCATAGAATGAACCTCCTTAACAACCATCTTAGCTAATCTAAGCCTCTTATCAAACATTGATAGAACAATACCTTCTATCTCGAGTCCAGGATTAAGTGTCTCTTTGACCAATGCTATTGTATTCTTCAGTTTGCCTAATCCTTGCAAAGAGAATACCTCACATTGTACGGGTACTAGTACACTGTCTGCCGCTGATAATGCATTTACAGTTATGATCCCAAGAGAGGGTAAGCAATCTACAAATATATAATCGTAATCATCTTTTATCTTATCCAGTACATTTTTTAGTACATATTCTCTGCGTTCGAGTCCTGCAATTTCTAATTCTGCACCTACAAGATCTATACTGGCGCCTAATACATGGAGTTTATCTATCTCTGTTTTTTGTATAGCGTCATTTGGATCTGCCTTATTGATCAGACAATCATATAATGTCAGTTCTAAGCCATCAGGATCTATACCTAAGCCTGAGGTCGCATTAGCTTGAGGATCGGCATCTACTAATAGCACCTTTTTGTCTAAGATTGCAATAGCCGCGGATAGATTTATAGCTGTTGTCGTCTTTCCTACACCACCTTTTTGATTAGCTATAGTGATTATTTTTCCCATTATTATAAGTCTATCGTTTCTCCTAATGCTGGTAATAGCAGGGTTTTGCCTCTATCTGCGAAAGCTTTCTTCGCCTTTTCTGTATCTATTTCTATATATGGAAATGTATCATAATGACAACCTATAATCACATCGCATTGGACCATATCAGAAGCGATCACTGCATCCTCATATCCCATAGTGAAGTTATCTCCGATAGGTAGGATGGCAAAATCTAACTTAGGACAAGTCATAGGTATTAATTCCATATCTCTTGTCAAAGCGGTATCTCCAGCAAAGTAGAAACAGCTACCATCTTTCCATATGACAAATCCTCCAGGATTTCCTCCATAACTGCCATCTGGAAGACCACTGGTATGTATGGCATTAACATATTTTACAGTGCCAAAATCGAAATCTGCCTTACCTCCATGATTGAGTGGATGTCCATCGACTCCTTTAGCCCCAAACCAATTAGTTATTTCATAATTAGAAATGACTTTAGCACCTGTACGTTTAGCGATAGGCTCTACATCTGCTATATGATCTCCGTGTCCGTGAGAAGCTAATATCCAGTCTGGACTGAGATCTTCTGATTTGATAGGTCCGGGTTTCGGATTTCCTGTTATAAATGGGTCAAATAACAGCTTGGTGCCATTAAAATCTACCATAAATCCCATGTGACTTATATAGGTGATTTTCATATATGAATGGTATAATAAAAATTAGAAATGCAAATATAAGATACTCTAAGCAATTGCTTTCAGCCTGTCTTATTATCTATACCATGCGATTCCATCCGTCAATACAAAGCATGAAAAAAGGGCTGCACAGTGAAGTGCAGCCCTTGTAGACACTGAAGCCTTTATCTTAATTAATGATGTATCGTGATCTTCTGAGTACTTACCTCACCATCAGTATGGAATACTCTTATTAGATACATTCCACTTTCATATCGTGTCACGTCTATCTGATTTCTCTCACTTATATCTGTACCATCTATATCATGTACCATCTTACCCTCTATAGAGAATAACTGTATCATAGATACTTCAGTAGCCTGACTTAAGTTGACAGTTAAGTATTCTGATACTGGATTAGGAAATACTTCTACCTCTGATCTATCAGCTATACCACTTAGGAGTACAGCATCCACACTATTATTATTTCTCTTCTCCAGATCATCTCCAGAAGCGACATCTGCATTTATAATCTTAACACAATAATCTTCCACTTCTCCAAAAGAGAATATATCACAAGAGGATGCTGGATAACTACCAAGCTTCATTGCTACACGCATTACAGTAGTCCCATTCCATAAGTTATATGGCATTGTGATCATTCCAGATAGGGTACTGTGGTGACAACCATTAGCTACATATTCTGATGCATCATCGAAGTCTCCATCCATATTATAATCTATCCATACCTTCCAATATACCTTAGTAGGTGATACCCCTGCAAATCCTGGAGTTAACTGTAAAGGAATAGATGTTCCAGGTGATACAGTTACACACCCTTGACTTGTAAAGTCCTTATATCCTCCGTTATCTCCAGATTTACTTATTATAGAACCAAATAGAACAGACTGAATAAAATAGTTGCTCGAATGATTACCTCTTGATGGGCAGTATCCATTTCCGACCTGCACTGATGTTACATTGATATTAAATGAACAAGTCTCTAAGTTTCCACATCCATCAGTAGCTGTATAAGTCACTACATGATTAGAACCTGGAGCAAGAATAGATCCTGGAGCAGGACCAGCAGTTTGTGTGACATTAACACAACCTGGTACTTCCATGATATACTCAAGAGCAAAGTTGTTATATTGATCATTCCATTGTCCGTTACTTAGCATCTCCACATAATCTTGATTGCCATTATAGTTATTAGGCTGACCTGGATACCAATTAGTATAAGTAAGGGCATCTCCGTTAACCCACTGGAAATGACCTTCTGAGTTGACGTCAGTACAACCGATCCATGCAGACTGTTGTATAAGTAGGTTAGCTAAGAATTCATTTTCTGCTGAATTATTGACTACAGCAAGGTAACCTCCATTTGCTTCACAAGTAGTTTTGGCAGTTGGCCATGTCGCTGACTGTAGAGAGCAATAGTAATAGTTCCCGTTGAATGTACCCATATAGACAAATCCAGGAATAGCAGCACCGCTGGCATTACCACAATCTGTACAACAACTATTGACAGTAGGAGGATTCCAGTTGACTGCTACACCAGCTGAGTTAGATGGCGCAGAAGTCTGTATATTATTAGGACAAGTAATAGCTAATCCACTTTCTACAGTAATATTAAAGCTACACTGGTCTACAGACCCACAAGCATCATTGATCTGATAAGCTACTGTATAAGTTCCTGCTGTTAAGAATGATCCTGGTGCAGGACCAGAGATTTGGTCTACAGTCGAGCAAGGCTTTTCCATTATGAATTCTAATTGATAAGAACCATACTGATCATTCCATGATCCATTGTTAAGTATCTCTACGCAATGCTGTGTGCCGTTGTAATTGTTAGGCTGACCCACATACCAATTAGTATATGTCAGTGGCTCACCGCTTGTCCATTCGAAATGTCCTTCATTCTGTATATCATTAAGTCCTATCCATGCAGACTGTATTTGTAGCATATTAGATAAGAAACTGTTCTCTTGAGCAGAACCGATAGACGCCAAGTATCCACCATTGCTTTCAGCGATATGACTCGCATTAGCCCATGTCGCTGGTGATAATGAACAGTAATATTGGTTACCGTTAAGAGTACCCATGTATATGAATCCTGGTATATAATTACCGTTGTTACAGCTTGTACAAGTTCCCTCATAAGTAGGTGCTGCCCAGTTGACATGTGCACCTCCGTTAGTTCCACATTGTGCTATGATATCATTAGGACAAGTAATCGTACTGTTGATATTAACAGAAACTGTAAATGAACAACTTGTAGAGTTACCACATGCATCTACAGCAGTGTATATTACTGTCGTTACTCCGACTGGGAATATAGATCCAGGAGAGAAGTTACTTGTAATATTAGGTGTTCCGCATACATCTGTAGCGTAAGGTGCTGTCCATGTTACTGGAGCATTAGGATTACTGACAGTAATATTAGACGGACAATTTACAAATGTTGGTACCGAAGTATCCGTAAGTGTAATTGTCTGCTGACAAGAAGTCGTCAGATTACTTGCAGAAGGGTAGCTTGCTGTAAATATTCTATTGATTACTCTATCTCCACAATTTCCTTGACTGATGATCTGATCTGAAAAATTCACAATAGGAGCAGGACAGTTAGCACCACCAGAAGCTGTGGCATTACCTAATGCGGCAGTACTTGTATTAGATCCGACGCATAGTGATAGACTGTTAGGACAAGATATAGAAGGCGCTGTGTTACAACTCGGTGCACAACTTACCGTTACATTAAATATACATGTTGCTGTATTGTTACATCCATCAGTAGCTGTGTAAGTTACTGTAGATGTACCTTGGTTAAATGAGCTACCACTATTTACAAAATTACCATTCTGATCTACTGAAGTAATAGATGGTGTAACGCAATTATCACTAGCCATCACAGTTCCCCATGATACAGGCACGACACAATTCGTTCCACTACCATTTACAGTAATACTGCTCGGACAATTAATAAAGAATGGATTCTGATTATCGCTTAATGTGATCGTCTGATTACAAGATGCTGATAAGTTAGAGTTATTAGGGTCTCTTGCTGTCCATGTTCTCTGTACTACTTTCGCATTAGCACATGGTCCGTTACTAATTGTAATATCATTAAATGTTACAATCGGAGCAGAACAACTTCCACTTCCTGCGAATCCAGTAGCCATACCTGCTATACTTGTAGAAGGTAATCCTGACGTAGGACATGAGGAATAATTAGAAGGACAAGCGATAGTAGGTGGTACGTTACAAGTTGCCATACAATTTACAGTGACTGTAAATGATGCATTAGAATTGTTACCACAATTGTCTACTGCTACATATGTAACGGTTGTAGTACCTTGAGGAAAGAAAGATCCACTATTGAAGTTTGTACTTAAACTTGCGATTCCACAGTTGTCAGTTGCTGTAGGTACACTCCAAGTTGCTTGTGCACTACATCCATTTCCAGTACCTGTTAAGGTAATACTTGATGGTACATTAGATATAACTGGAGGCTGATTATCTACTAAGTTCAATGTCTGCACACATGATGTAGAGAAGTTACCTGATACTGGATCTGTTGCAGTCCATGTTCTCTGTACTGTCTGAGCATTACAAGAAGATCCACCAGAAGAGGTTACTATATCATTATAAGTTACTATTGGATTACCACACATACTGCTTCCTGCACTTGCGAATCCTGTTCCTGAAATGTTAGGATGTGGAACCGTACCGGTTGGGCATCCGAAGTAATTAGAAGGACAATTTAGTATTGGATTAGCATTACATGCCGTTGTACAATTTACAGTTACTGTAAATGATGCAGTCCGTTGATTACCACAATTGTCTACTGCAGTATAAGTGACTGTGGTAGTTCCTTGTGGGAATGAAGAGCCACTATTAAAGTTAGAACTTGTACTCGCTAAACCACAATTATCTGTTATGAACGGTGCATTCCAAGTCGCTTGTGCACTGCATCCTGTACCTGTACCAGTCACAGTAATGTTAGAAGGTACATTGCTAATACTCGGTAGCTGAGTATCAGCTAATGTTATTGTCTGTACACAAGATGTAGAGAAGTTACCAGATACAGGATCTGTTGCTGTCCATGTACGTTGTATTGTCTGATTATTACATGATCCTCCAGAAGAAGAAATGACAACGTCATTACTTGTTATAATAGGATTTCCACACATATTGCTACCAGGTGTTGCAGTTGCTGTTCCAGACACACTTGCTGATGGTGCAGATGTAGAAGGACAACCGAAGTAGTTAGATGGACAAGATATGATCGGACTGCTATTACAACCTACACATTGTATAGTTATCTGAAAAGCAGCAGTCGATTGATTACCACAATTATCTACTGCAGTATAAGTCACTAATGTAGATCCCTGTGGGAAAGTCATGCCACTATTAAAGTTAGATGTAAAGCTTGCAACTCCACAGTTATCAGTTGCACTCGGTGCTGTCCATGATACTGGAGTAGAACAATTAGTACCATTCACAGGAATAACCATATCTGGTGGGATATTGGTTATAGATGGAGGTTGTGTATCTAATGATGATATTGTCTGTACACAAGAAGAAGTGAAAGAACTATTTGTCGGGTCAGTTGCCGTCCATGTTCTCGTAATGAAAACATTAGACCCGTTACAACCTCCTTGGTTATTAGTATTATCTGCAAATGTTATTGTCGGAGTCGGACAAGAAGGATCAGCAGTAGTTGCTGTAGCCATTCCCGTTGTCGACGGGGTAGTACCACCTCCTGGGCAAGCTACTATATTGCCTGGGCAGAAGATATTCGGAGTCGTACAACAAGATCCTCCAACTGTTACAGTAAAGGAACAAGTCGTTATCTGATCGCAAAAATCTGAGGCTTCATATGTGACGGTAGTCGTTCCTACTGGAAATGAAGAACCTGCAAAATGAGTTGTTGTAAAATACTCAACACCACAATCATCAGTAGCGGTAGGGATGTTCCATACAGCGATACCATCACAATTGTCAGCAAGATCTACTGTAATGTTAGAAGGACAATTGTTAATAACTGGCGCCGATGTATCTTCTAATATCAACGTCTGCTGACAAGAAGAGTGTAGTTTAATACTCGCTGATCCAGATGGATAAGTTGCATCCCATGTTCTATGAATCATCACCATACAGTTGGAATTAGAGACGATCTCATCAGAATAAGTAACGATAGGTGTCGGACAAAATTGGTCCCCAGGCTGCGCTGTAGCAAAACCTGTGTTAGATGGATCCAAGTTATCTCCTACACATCCTAAATAAGTGGATGGACAAGCCATCATAGGAGCTGTTAGACACATGGCTTTAAAATCCATTTGTGCCTCAGGAATATCTGCATTAAGACAAAAATCCGCTTCCGGATTGTTTGCATTGACATTCGTCAGCATCATGAACGACGCAATGAAAAACGCAAATACATTCGGTAAAGTAATTCTCATTTTCTAAATTTTATTATGACTATTGAATTTCTTAGATGTGGTAAAAATCGAACGGATCAGCGCCAATTTCCACCATGAATACGTTTGAACATAGCCAAACGCTTCTTTTTATTATAAAAAATATGTTAAATCCTGTTTAGGATTATACTTACTGTGATAGGATTGTAAAATTTAAATATTTTAATTTATAAACCACTGATAACGTTATAGTTATAAATTACAAATATTTATAATGTAAACTTATGAATTTTTATCGATTTAGAGGTTATTTGTGGTCAAAATCGACCTATAATAACATCTCAGGAAGAAAGTCTGTAAGTTTTTCCGTAAGTAGCTTATTACTTTCTATGTTATTTTGACTTTAGAATCCATTTAAGTCACCTGTCTTTACTCCAATAAACTCAATATTCTGAGTTTGGCCAGGCATTAGAGGAGCTGCAATTTCATCTGTGGTAAATTGGTAAGAAGGGACATTAGGAAATACTAAGTCTTTTCTAAGGATAACACGTTGTATAGTGAATAAGTCTAATGCTGTAAGGGCGTTATCTCCATCAACATCCCCCGCAATGAGTAACAGTGGGTCCGTAATAAGTTCTTTATTCAGAATATGTCTGACAACGACGAATATATCTAATGCAGATACTTGATCTGCAACATCGTCTGTCTTACTTACACGGAAGTAAGGTGTTGTGATTCCAGGAAATTCCGCATTTATATCATTGATAACCAATGGGTTAGAAATGTCTATAGGATAAGATACAGTACCGTCTTGAGATTCCAATGTGAGTATAGGATTATCTATGTCATTATCAAAAAGATTCTTTATCTCAAAAGTAAATATAGATGGATCAGGGTTGCTGCTACCCATTCCTGTAGCTCCAGTATCTGCAATTGCTTGGCTTAGAGCAGGTATTCTTTCTACTCCACTTCCAGGTGTAGGGAATGTTACACTTCCATCTGGAGCGATTACTGCAAAGCTCGGCGTTCCGTAATAAGGGCCAAAATCTCCAGATAATAATGGTGCCACTGCCGTCAGAGAGCCACCGTCATTACCAGCTCCTGGAAAAGTAAGGCTATGTCTGTTCTTATAGGTTGCAACATTATTGTTGCTATCTGAAGTTCTAACACTTAATTCAAAAAACTGAACATCAAACTGACCCTCTCCCCATTCTTCGTATAACTCTTGTACTGAAGGAGCTATGGCGTTACATGGCGGACAGGCTACGAAGAATACTTTAATAACTACAGTTTTACCTTGATCGAGATAGTCTTGGTATAATGTATGATCATTTCCGTCAGAATCTGTGATAGTAAAGTCGGGGTAGGATTGACTATATAATGATGCAAAAGCGAAAAAACTGAAAAGTATGGTTGTAATTATTGATTTTTGCATGGTGTATAGATTATTTATTACAAATACTTCACATTATTGAAAGCTCAATTTCACGATATCGTCAATGTTAATTATCAGGATATTTGGGATTTTCAGACTTTGCTACATGAAGAATTGCGAAAGTCTAAAAATACAACGTCTCAACCGCAGATAAGTCCCAAAGCTAAGGCTAAAATTTTGAATCACATTGTCTTTTCCGAACATAATCACGTGATTACTCTGGGTAAAAGTGCTGATGAAGCAAATCTATTAAGTACCGAAAAGACACTTATTGATAAGGGTGTAGAGCTTCATAATATAAATAGAGGAGGTGACATTACCTATCATGGCCCTGGGCAGATAACTGGCTATCTCATCATGGATCTGGAATTATTATATAG
>Ga0209831_1002143_pt1 | contig 17416 bp, 5 predicted proteins | sample Maine_Asex4_meta_FD_187451 | JGI IMG/M metagenome (GOLD analysis project Ga0209831, IMG submission 187451) | Marine algal microbial communities from Maine, USA - Maine_Asex4_metaG (SPAdes) (version 2) | ecosystem: Host-associated > Algae > Red algae > Unclassified | place: Maine, USA | collected...
AAAACAACTAATAGAATTATGTTTGTAGCGAAAACTATTCTTACCTTTATGATAGAAAGTAGTAATTGTGTAAAACCTTTTTCTAATTGAGACCCTAGTTACCAGAAAGCATTTCCAAAATTCCACACCAGCATCCCCAAAATGCTAGAAAACTAGTAAGGAAAAGAGGCTCCAATTGGAGTTTCTTCCCTCCTTGCTAAAAGAGAATCGACGGATTTTAAATGGCATCTGTTACGGGGCGTTTTATTACACCCCGTAACTCTTTGCCAGTAACCGATAACCAATTTAAGTATTGTCCGACTGTAAAGCCAAGTAACTGCCATAGCTACTTGGCTTTTTTAGTTGATTGGCAAGCGGTAGATTGGATAGATTTTTTAGAAGTAGGGGATTTGATTTGTTTTTTATAAAAAAACAAATCAAATCCCCTACCTCTAAAGAACTATCTACCAAATATACTTTTTACCTGCTCTTTTAGATAGAAAAAAACTAGACTTTCTTAGCCTCTTAATGTAGAATTACACTCGGTATCTACGTTATAGGAATAATCAACCAACCAATCCTCAATCACTCTTGGTATTATATTTGTAATATTCATATTTGAATAGTAGAGAAAACAGTCTAATCTCTTCTACAACTACATTCCACAAGATTCACATACCGTATAGAAAACTGATTAGATAGTCAATTTATATCTTTGATTATCAGATAATTGTGAATGATGTTTTACCTATGTACCTAGTTGACACACACAACCGCCATTCGTTGCGATAAGTACTTACCTGTCTTATAAATTCCGACAAATTAACAAGACCATAAGTGAAGTTTTAAAACCGATTTAATAGAAAAAAAAACTTTAATAATTGAGAATTGAAAATTGAGAATTGAGAATTCACTAGACGTATTGCGTCGTAATTACGTCTAGTGAATTCTCAATTCTCCATTCTCAATTCTCCATTATTTAAATTGTTTTTTTTTGAACAACACTTTATAATCACTATGAAATTCAATTTTTACCTCCCGAAGTATAGCAGATTATTGTTGGTATGGAGTATTATCTTGCTTACCTGTAGTGGAGTAAAAGCAGAGGGCTCAAAAGACTTTTGGGGCTATCCTGGATACCGATTATTTTATAATGCAGAGCAGAATCAGCAATTAAAAGTATTTGCACGAGCAGGAGAATTCATTAATGTTGGGGCTAGCCACGTAGGACTTACTGGCGGCTTTATACAAGTTTTTGATTCCAATGGAGTTTTGGTTGCTACTTTTGATGGGGCAGACGGAACCGCTATTATTCATAATCATATCGAAGAATTAAATGGTCCTACAGGTGGTGGCTCGTCGGATAGTACAGGATATATACCCGGTGTGGTACCTGTAGCTATGGGGGCAGAAGGTATTTGGACGATTCAATTAAGTTTTCCAAATCCTACTAGAGAGATATTTACCAATATAATGAATGGTACACCCTGGGATAGAGCAACCGATCAGCCTACTATACAACGAGCTATATTAGCTTGGGATGTAACGGTTACACAAGGGGCAGCAGGCAATGAATTGGGCGCACCCGTGGAAGGTCGAGTCTATTCTAATGAATATATCTCTATTCAAAATGGTAATGAAATTACTACCTCTCCTACTTTTTATATCTTATCTAAGGATGGCTATATCTATCAAATAGATTTTAATGAAACAGATCCTTGGGGCTTTCCTTTATTTTCTAATTCTTTTGGGATTGTAAAAGGACCGCAACAACAACCAAGTTATTTATCTTTTCCAGATAGTATTTATACTCGTTCTGCTGACCCTTCCTCTTGGAATACAGAAGATTTTTATTTATATGATCCACAAGCAAAAGACCAAGGTTCTTTAATTAATAATAAAATTTTCTTTAATCCGCCAGATATAAATATGCCTTCCAAAGCAATGGTTACGGACATTGCAAATATGGATACGCATACTACTTGGCTCTTTAATCTCTTAGGGACAGCGGAACCACAATTAACAGATATTGGCTTTCAGGGTTTTGTGGAAGATGCTGCTATTTGTGATCCTTCTATTAGTACGGTAGTGGGTAATGGAGGATATATTTTATTTACTTCTAACAATAATGGAACGGCTTCTGTAAAACTGGATATTGATAACAATGGTAGCTTTAATGATATAGTCGATCGTTGCTTATCTACTTTTGTTAGCACTGGTAGAGATTCTGTATTATGGGATGGTAGAGATGGCGTTGGCAATATCGTACCTGCAACGCCAGATTTTCAACTATTTTATAATATTGAATCTAGAAGTGGAGAAATTCACATCATGATGTTAGATGTAGAAAATAATCCTGGCGGAGTTACTTTCACTAGAATGAATGGCTTGAATAGTCCTTCGGATGATTTTTATTATGATCACTCCTTGGTTGGTGGTGGCGTAAGTGGAGATGGTGTACCCGGTGAACCGCAAGTGACAAATATACCATTTACTTATAGTGGTTCTTTTGGGAATAATCTATTACTAGACTATTGGACTTTTATTGAGTTTCCAAATCCTGCTTCGGGTACTTTTTCTATTGCCATTTATGATGATTGCACGTCGCAAAGCAGAATAGATGCAGATGGAGATGGTACAGCGGATTTTCTAGATATAGATGATGACAATGATGGTATTACAGATATAGCGGAGTATTGTAACAGCAATCCAAGTGCTATTTGTATTTTAAATGGACTAGATCCAAGTGGAGATGAAGATGGGGATTTAATTCTTAACTATTTAGATGCAGCAGATATTGGTTTTGAAAATAATTGTTTAGATAGCGATGCGGATGGTATATGTGATCAATTAAGTAGTTTATTCGATTTGGATGGGGACAATGTTCCAGATCATTTAGATTTAGACTCGGATAATGATGGCATTACAGACTTAATAGAAGCAGGGCATTTACAAGCCGATGCGGATAATAATGGTCGAATAGATGGAGACGCTGCTCTTTTTGGAGCGAATGGGTTTTTTAATGCGATTGCTACTGATCCAGATGCTGCTGATGCAGAACACAACTATTTTATTTCAGATAAAGATAAAGATCGAGTTCCTGATTATAAGGATTTAGACACAGATAATGATGGTATTCATGATGTAACAGAAGGAAATTTTGGTGTACTAGATACCAATAATGATGGTCGAATAGATAATGGTTCTGGAGAAAGTCCTATTGTAACAGGCAATGGTCTAGCATTGGCGATTATTCCAGATGTGACGAATATTAGTATTGCGCCACCTCCTGATACAGACGGGGATGGTGTTTTTGACTGGCAAGATTTAGATTCTGATAATGATGGTATTTTTGACGTGGTTGAAAATCTTGGTTTAGATCCCGATGGTAATGGTTTAGTTGGCATCGACTTACCAGCTGTTAATTCGAATGGGAGTGCATTGGATACAACTACCTTGTTAAGTATTGTTTCTTCTATTTTCGTTGATACAGACGGCGATCAATTAGCAGATTTTAGAGATTTGGATAGTGATGCTGATGGTATTTTTGATGTGCGAGAAGCGGGGCAACCAGACCCAGATAATAATGGTGTGGTAGGTATGGGGATTCCTGTAATTGATAGAAATGGTCAAAGCATCGAAGATGCGACAGGTACGACCATCACTATTCTTTCCACACTTCCTGATACGGATGGTGATTTGCAGTCAGACTTTCAGGATGTAGATAGAGATAATGATGGGATTCCAGACAGCAACGAGTGCCCTGGTGGTTGGCCCTGTGCGGACACTGATGGGGACTTAATCTTAGATTTAGATGATCCAGATAGTGATAATGATTTATTATTGGATATAGAAGAATGCCCTGGAGGTATCCCTTGTTTAGATGACGATAATAATGAAATTGCCAATTTTTTGCAATACAATTGCCATAGCCTTAATACGCCTGTATTGAATACTATGACACGGGCGGAAAGTTTTTGTAAAGATGCACCTGTTTTACTAATCGTGTCTAGATTAGATTCCTTGACCGATTCTTTAACTTATACTTGGACAGGACCAAACGACTTTTTATTAACTGGACAAGCGGCTACTATTGATAGTTTTACTTTAACAAATTTAGATACAAGTGGTCTTTATAATTTAGTAGTAAGTACGCCTCAAGGCTGTGCCTCAGAAGTTCTTACTACCAATATTAGCATATTAGATACAATAGCTACACCTATTGTAAGACTAAGTAGCACTCGAACTTGTGTAGGCGAAGATATAGAATTGACTACTACTGCTTTTCAAACAGATTCCATGCGCTATGATTGGTATTTTGATAATGGCGATACGACTGTTTTATTAGCGACTACAATGGATTCTATTTTTGCTTTAACAGATGTGCAAACAACCAGTTCTGGAAATTATAGCGTACTTGTAGAAGGGGCAGCTTGTGCGGGCAGCCTTACTTCTGAATCTATCAGTTTATCGGTAGAGTCAACTATGGATAGTTTGGTTTTGAATTTAAGTGGAGACCGACTCTGTGAAGGAGAAAATTTATTATTGACGACCAACGCCTTTCCGTTAGATTCGATGCGCTATGATTGGTATTTTGATAATGGAGATAGTACTATTTTAATAGCAAGTACCATTGATTCTATGTTGGCCATAGACAGTCTTCAAGCAGCAGACATGGGCGTTTATAGTGTAGCAATAGATGGACTTGGATGTGGTAGCATGACTTCCGAACCGCTTGCACTAATAGTGGATACCCCTGTAGATAGCATCGCTATAAATTTGAATGAAACGGGTTTTTGTGCAGGCGAAGATGCTGTCTTAACGACCACGGCTTTTCAAGTAGATTCTATGGTTTATGATTGGTATTTTGATAATGGAGATACCACTATTTTAGTAGCCACAACTTTCGATTCACTGTTAGAACTAACAAATCTTCAAGCAGCAAATGCTGGTATTTATACAGTCGCACCAAGTGGCACTAGTTGTAATACAAATACTTCTGAACCAATACAGCTTAGCATTGATTCGGCTATGGAAGATAGTCTAGAGCTATTTGCTTTTGCTTTTACGGAAGACCCTATTTGTTCAGGGACGACCATTACTTTGAGCGTTTTTGAAATAGATGCAGATAGCGCAAGTTATGAATGGTTTGGTCCTCAAGGCTTAGTCGCAACAGGTTCGACTATAGAAGTAGATACGACTAGCACGGGTATTTCTGGCTTATATCACGCCGTTGTTCAAATAGGAAATTGTACCGTAGAATCTAATGAGATAGAAGTTGACATAAAAAGAAGCCCAGAAAGAACACCAGAAATAGATTTATCAAAAGTTTCTTTTTGTGCGGGAGAAGAATTGACTTTAAGTACGGCATTGGTAGCAGGTGATTCTGTCAATTATCAATGGTATTTTGATGATGGAGAAAACATGGAATTGATTGCTACCACTAGCGACACAATGTTAGTATTGGATAGTTTAACAGAAGGACAATCGGGGACTTATGCGATAATGGTCGATATAGAAGGTTGTACTTCCAATATGTCTGAGCTAACAACATTAGAAATTTTCCCTTCCTTAGAAGGTATAGAAATAGCAACTACTTTTGATACAGCTTCCCTTGTTTGTGAGGGTACACCTGCTTCCTTACAATTGACAGAAGTAGATAGTACCGCAAGCTTGACTTGGTTTGGTCCAAATGATTTTACAACAACGGAATCTATTATCAATTTTGAAGCAATAAACGATAGTTTAAGTGGGACTTATTTTGCAAATATTGTACAAGGAAATTGTACGAGTACCACTAGCGAAGTAGCTATCCAAGTTGGAAAAAATCCAAGTTTACCAGAAGTAGTCGCAGCAAAAATCGGACTTTGTACAGGAGAAGATATAGAACTTAGTGTAGCAGAGATGACTACCGATTCCTTGACTTATCTTTGGATGTATCAATCCCCAGATACCAGTGAATTAGCTACTTTACTAGCAACAACAGCAACCGCAAATTTTGTTATAAACAATACTACCAGTGAAAATACAGGAACGTATTCCGTAGTCACCGTATTGGAGACTTGCGCTTCCGAGGCAGCTACTGCTGTGGCGATAAGTGTACAAGAACCGTTAGAAATACCACAAATCAGCTCTTCTTTAGAAGCGAATGCTACCTGTGAAGGAACAGATATAGGCCTGCTAGTAGAAGAAGTAGCAGGATATACGTATGAGTGGTTTGGTCCAAATGGTTCTTTTTCTACACAAGCGAGTCCGAGTCTAGGTTTTGCCAATTTAGAAACAGCAGGCATCTATTATGTGGAAGCAAGCGAAGGAAATTGTACGACTACCTCTGATGAGTTAGAACTAACGATTCATCCAATCCCTCAAACACCTACTGTACTTGTTGAGCAAGAAGAATTTTGCTTTGGCAATACCATATCATTAGCCGTAGAAGCATCTGCTTTATCTGGCGTACAATATGAATGGTATCGACTGAGGAATACGGATTTACAATTATTAGCAAATACCCAAGACCCTAATTTTGATTTACGGAATGTATCGCAAAATACGACTGGTAATTATGCAGTAATAGCAACCGCTAATGGCTGTTCTTCAGAACCTTCTAGCGCTCAATTTATTAGTGTAAATCCATCTTTAGTTGCCAATGCTACTTCTTCCGCAATCGCTGCTACACCTGCTTGTGCAGGGGAAACGATTACTTTTAGTGTCCCAGAAATAAGAGGAATAAGCTATGAATGGTATGGTCCAAATGGTTTGTTCTCTAGACAACGTACACCAGAAATAGTAGCAGCTATGCCAGCTGTCTCAGGACGGTATTTTGCGGTATTAAACTCAGGTACTTGTTCGGAGTCTACAGAACCAATAGATGTTTTGGTAAATGCTATTCCTGCCGTGCCAGCCTTGAGTGTGACGCAGAATGATTTTTGCTCTGGAGAAACCATTCAATTAAACGCAACGATTACGAATGGAAATTCGCTAGTATATAACTGGTATTTTAATAATGGTGCAGATACGGATTTGGTAGCAAGCACAGAAGAACCGACCTACTTTATTGAAGCAGCAGATGTACCTAATAATGGACAGTATTCTGTAGAGGTAATTGCGGATGGTTGCGCTTCTTCTGTTTCTAATATCCAACAAATTAGTGTTGGAGAGGCACTAGGTGTTTTAAAAGCCAGTTCCAATGCGACTTTATCCAATCCTGCTTGTGAAGGGGAACGGATTATTTTGACGGCTACTGATGTAGCTGACGCAGAATACGAATGGCATGGTCCAGATGGTATTGTATCCAGAACAAAAGGATTCACTTTACCGAATTCAACGGCGGAGGATGCTGGAAAATACTATGCAAGAATCACAACAGGCGGTTGTACAAAGTTGACGAATGAAGTAGATGTAGTAATTAATAGACAACCAGAAGTTCCTTTATTATTAACTCAAAATAATGCGCTTTGTTTTGGAGACCGATTAGAATTGGCAACTGCTGCTTATTCTGGATTGAGTGTGCGTTATAATTGGTTTTTTGATAATGGAGATGGAGAAGATTTATTGATTACAACAACTCCTACACCCAACTTTTCGCTATCTGATGCAACAGAAGGAGTAGTGGGTGCTTATGCCGTACAGGTGGTAGTAGATGGTTGTACTTCTCCTAAATCTAATGCACAATTTATTGATATACAGTCTTCTTTAGAAGGTATTAATGCTTTTTCTACGGTCGTTACTAATAGACCAATCTGCGAAGGAGAAGCATTTTCTTTCTTTACCACACCTGCTGAAGGAGCTACTTATCAATGGTTTGGACCAAATGGCTTCTTTTCCGATCAGCCAGAACCTTCTATCAGTAATAGCTCAATGGACCAAGCAGGTGCTTACTATGCGGTTATTGATTTTGATGGTTGTGCTACGGTTACCAATGAAGTAGATATTCAAGTAAACCCTAAACCAGATAAGCCAGAACTTTTTGTAGAGAGTAGCTTATGTACGGGAGACGTTTTACAATTAAGTGCTACTTCTTTTGAAGCACAAAATATTTCCTATGCTTGGATTTTTAATGATGGAAAAACAGAAAGCGTATTAGCTTCCACGTCGATTCCAACTTTCCCTATATCCAATCTAGCTACCAATAATTCTGGCTTTTATAGTGTAAGTGTGAATGTGAATGGCTGTACTTCCTCCGCCTCTAATTTAGAACAGGTAGAGGTACAAGCACCTTTAGCAGATATGTCAGTAAGTAGTACGGCGACCCTTATCAATCCTGCTTGTACAGGAGATCGAATAGACTTAGGAGCGCCTTTTGTAGAAGGAGCAACTTATGAATGGTTTGGTCCGAATAACTTCACGTCTACCTTAGTCAAGCCAGCTATTAGTGATGCGTCTATGGAGGATAATGGCGACTATTTCGCAGTCGTTACTTTGAATGGTTGTCCAACGACCACTAGTACCGTGCAAGTGGCAGTAAAAGCTAAACCAGAAACGCCTTTCGTATCAGCAAGAGAAATGCAAGTTTGTGAAGGAGAATCTGCCTATTTGGAAGCCACCAATTCTATTGGCACGGATGCAAGCAGAGATTTATTTTATCAATGGTTTCAAGAATCTTCTAATAATTTAGTAGGAGAAACGCAGGAAGGTTTATTGAAAATTCCAAATATGATGGAAGAGGACGAAGGTAATTATTTTGTGGCTTTAATGAATGAAGGCTGCGTTAGTGAAGCGTCTAATATGGTAAATGTAGAAGTAGATGCTATCCCAGAAGAAACGGCTTTTATTTTAGATAACTCAGGTAGTTTCTGCGCAGAGTCAGAAGTGATTGTGGAAGCGGTCCAACCAACAATCGGTACAGGTCAATGGTCTGTTACAAATTCAACAGCAACTATCGTAGATGCAGTTAATAATTCAACGGTTATTACTGACCTGGATAAAGGAGGTAATACGATTCTTTGGTCTTTATCTTTTAAAGGCTGTGAAAATTACTCGACTGATACGATCTCTTATTTTAGAGACGCTTCCTTTGTGCAAGCAGAAAATGACGAATATACCATAGATATTAATCAGTCCTTAGATGCTATCAATTTAGCAGCCAATGATCAATTGGATGGGGTGAGTAACTATAGCATACAACTGCTAGTGCGACCTGCTTTTGGTCAGATTGATAAAGACGACACGGGCATGATTAAATATACACCGAATCCTAATTTTTATGGATACGATGAGTTTGAATATGAAGTTTGTAACACCAGCTGTTCAGATATGTGTGATCGGGCATTTGTAAGAATTAATATTGTAGACGAAGAACGAGAATTACAATGTTTCGTGCCTAATGTTATTACTCCCAATGGAGATGGCTTAAATGATGGTTTGCGGATTCCTTGTGTGGATCAAATAGATGTCAACAGCGAAATCAAAATTTTCAATCGTTGGGGAGATCAAGTTTATGAATCTGCTATCTATAAAAATGACTGGAACGGCACCTTTGATGGTAAACCATTACCTCCCGGTACCTACTTCTATTTATTAAGATTAGGAAACGATCAAACGAAGTGTCAACAAGGTTATTTTCAATTACTTCGATAAGTAAATGTCTATATTGTTTTATTGTTTTATTGTTTTCTAACTAGACGCTGACAATCAGCAATATAGCAATATAGCAATAAAGCAATAAAGCAATAAAGCAATAAAGCAATTTACTAACATTCAAATAATAAACTCCAAGCTCCAAATAACAAAAATTCAAATTCCAAAATCCAAATAACAAAATTCAAGATTCTGTACACGAGTTGCGCTTGGAATTTGTTATCTGGAATTTGAGTTTTCAACATATTATACGCCCATGAAAAAAATTATACTCTTTTCCCTCTTGTTGAGTGGCAGCCTAGTTGCCTGTTTCGCACAACACGATGTACAATATACCAATTACAACTTCAGCAAGTTGGCCTATAATCCTGCTTATGCAGGTAGTAGTGGTGTGCCGAGTTTTTCTGCCATCTACAGAAATCAATGGCTCAATTTAGAAGGGGCACCATCGACGGTTAATGCTAATTTTCATACCTCTTTTTATGAAAATAAATGCGGCGTTGGTTTATCCATTACCGCCGATAAAATTGGAATGCTTCAGAATACTTATGTGGATTTAAGCTATGCTTATCGCTTCAAAACAGGAGAACATGGCACAATGAGTTTGGGCGTAAATGGTCGCTTAGAACATGGTAAAGTAGATTGGAGTTTGGCGAACCCTTTAGATTTAGGAGACGAAACAATTCCATCGGTAGAGGCGGGAAGATATAAGCCTAATTTTGGTTTTGGTGCTTACTTCGAGCGTTCCAATTTGTATCTCGGCATATCGGTTCCTCAACTAATTAATTCTACTCTGTATAGAACGGAAAATATAACAGGGACAGGCACAGATTATCGGACTTCCTATCTCATGTTTGGGTATTTAATGCCCCTAACTAAAGATGTAAAATTTCAACCCGGTGTCCTTTTATCTTTCAATAAAGAAGTGCCATTTGAGGCAGATATTACCGCTAATTTCATCTTCTTAAATACTTTCTGGATAGGTGGTAATTATCGCTTAGGCGATTCTTTTGATGCCATCGTACAATACCAAATAACGAACGAATTAAGGGCAGGCTTATCTTTCGATTTTACCATGTCCGACTTAAATAAATTTACAAACGGTAGTATCGAATTCATGGTGTCCTACACCTTCGATAAACGACCACTAGAACGTAAAGCAGAAAATATTAATAATCTACGATATTTTTAAACTAGAGAAGTGGGAAATGGGAAATGATAAATGGTGAATGATAAATGGTGAATGTTAAATTATAAATGGTAAATGATAAATCAAGTTACATGCGTATCACATTCACCATTTACAATTCACCATTTACAATTTAACATTCACCATTCACCATTTACAATTCATCATTCACCATTTACCATTTATCATTTATCTTTCATTCAGTTATGAGAAAACGAATCAGTCTTTGCTTGTTGGCAGCCTGTTTAGGAATCTGCCAATTAGCCTATGCACAAGGTCAAAATGAGACAAAACAACAGGCAGATTATGCCTTCAATACCTTAGGCTATTCTTCTTCTGTAGATTTATACGAAGAAATAGGGGCGGATAGGTTAAATGCTTTGGCTAAAATTCGACTAGCAGATAGTTATCGCTTAAATAGCAATACAGAATCTGCGGAATATTGGTATGCCCAAGCAGTTGAAGAAACAGGGGAAGCAAAAGATATTTTACATTATGCCCAAATGCTACAAAGTAATGGAAAATGTGAAGCGGCAATTGTTCAATACAATGAATATCTAGCATTAATAGAGGAGACCGAAGCAACACCACGTGCCACTATTAAAGATTGTGCCGACTTGGATTTTAAAGCAAAGACTAAAACCTTTGTTTCCAATATGGAAGCCTTGAATTCTACCCACCTAGATTTTAGTCCTGTTCCTTATAAAAATGGAATTATTTTCACCTCTACCAGAGGTAGCGCAAAATCAGGGGTGATTGACCAATGGACCAATGATAATTTTACAGATCTATTTTATGCGGAAAAAACACAAGGAGGTGCCTTTAATACCCCTGAATTATTAAAAGGGAACCTCAATAAAGTATTCCATGATGGTACGGCTACTTTTGATAAATCTGGTACTCGTATGTATTTCACTCGAAATAGTGAGGGAAAAAACAGTAAAGAGGTCGTTGATTTAAAAATATATAGTGCCGACTTAGTAGACGGTGTTTGGACCAATGCAAAAGAATTACCTATTAATAATAAAGAATTTGCTACTTGTCACCCTGCTTTATCTGCGGATGGACGAGCTTTATATTTTGCTTCTAATCGACCAGGCGGTATGGGCGGCATGGATTTGTATGTAGTTAGGAAACTAGGTAAAGGTTGGTCTGGACCTAGAAATTTAGGCCCCAAAGTCAATACCACAGGGAATGAAATTTTTCCATTTATGAATCAGGAGGGGCAGTTATTCTTTGCTTCTGATGGGCATCAAGGTATGGGCGGTTTAGATGTCTATGTATCTGAGCAACAAGATGGCGAATGGATAGCAACAGAAAACTTGGGCGCACCTTATAATTCTATAAAAGATGATTTTGGTTTTTCTATGCTAAAAAATGGGCAGGAAGGCTATTTTTCTTCTAATAGAGCGGAAAGTTTAGGAGGCGATGATATTTTTCACTGGCAATCAGACGAATTAGCTGTAAAAGGATTAAGCCACACCAACACCATTGCTGTCATTGATGAGGCAACAGGGGAACGAATCCCCGAAGCACTAGTAACAGTAGCAGAAGGAGTCGTTAGTTCTTTTGACCAAAAAGTAGAAACAACCAATAATACTAAGGAAATCAACACCCAAATTAATTTTCTAACAGATAATAAAGGCATGGTCAGTTCTACTTTCGCTACGGGTAAAACTTATACGGTAGCAGTGAACAAACCAGGCTATACCGCTTACAAAAAAGTAGTTTCTGCTTATGAATTAATGAAAGCGCAAGAGTGGATTGTAGCCATAGCTAAGCGAGAAGGAGTAGTAGTGAACGGGTCTATTATTAATAAAAAATATGACCATGCTATTCCTAATGCCGAAATTTCTTTATTCAACTTTTGTACAGGGGAAAAGGAAAAAATTCTCTCCGATAATGCAGGGAAATTTACTTTTTTCTTGGATTGTAACTGTGATTATGAAATAGTAGGGGAGAAGGAACGTTTCTCCAAAGACAAAAAAACAATCTCTACGATCGATATTAACTGTGATGACACTCATCCTATTACAACAACACTCTATTTGAACATTGGATCGGCACCAACTACTAGCACTACTAGAGCGGTGCCGATCACAAGTTCTTCACCTGCTACTCCAAGGACGGTAGTTACTGCGCCACCTCCGCCAACAAGAACGGTTGTTACTGCGCCACCTCCTGTGCCGACTTATTCAGAATCTACGGTTATCCGTAAGTTTAGCGATCTATCGGATCCTTCTTCTTTAAATGTTGGTACTATCATTACTTTGGACAATTTATACTACGATTACGATAAGTTTTTTATTCGCCCAGATGCAGCTACGGAATTAAACAAAGTAGTGGCTTTAATGCGCCAGTATCCTACAATGGAATTAGAATTATCTTCTCATACAGATTCTAGAGGTAGAGATGCGTATAATCAAACACTTTCTCAAAAGCGAGCAGATGTGGCTGTTAATTATATTTCTTCCAAAGGTATCTCTAGAACCAGACTAATTTCTAGAGGCATGGGAGAAGAACAGTTGCGGAATGAGTGTGCAGATGGTGTGGATTGTTCAGAATCAGAACATCAGGAAAATAGACGAACAGAAATTCGAATTGTTAAAAAATAGCTAAGTAAATGGCTAAAATTGTTATATTGTTATATTGTTATATTGTTATATTGCTGAGTCTACTCTAAAAAGTCGATTTGGGCAAAAACTGCCAGATTTTTAAAATCTGGCAGTTTTGTTACTCTAATAAAATCAATCATTTACACAGAATAATTATTAGTAATTGTTTTGATTTTTCAAAGAAACCGACTTTTTAGAGTAGGCTCATTGCTATATTGTTTTATTGCTGAGTCCACTCTAAAAAGTCTGATTGGGGCTAATTTGCCAAATTTTCAGAATTTGGCATAGCTCTGGTGGTTGAATTTTAATAATCTTAGATGTGCCAGATTTCCAAAATCTGGCACATCTGGGCTATCGAAATATTAATTTTCAACCACCAGAGCTAGCAAATTTATAATACTCTAAAAAAGAGCGATTCATAAATTTGACAAATTCTAAAAATTTGTCAAATTGCGCTCTAAACAACTTTTTAGAGTAGGCTCAGCCATAAAACAATAAAACAATAAAGCCATAAAACAATATAGCAGTTTTGACCATCTACTTATTTACTTTTCACACAAGCTCAATAAACAATTTTGCAATCCAAGCTACAAAATTTTATTTTACTAATAATAGAAGTACCAAATTAGCGTTAGACCCCATACACAAAGACAATACACTTCTAAAACTTTACCAAAAAAAGGTAAGTAGTGTAGTACTAATAATTTCAAGTAAATAGTAAAGTGGATAGATTTTTTTAGAGGGAGTGAATTTGATTTGTTTTTTTAAAAAAAAACAAATCAAATTCACTCCCTCTAAAAAAGCTTTCTGCGGAATATACTTTTTACCCGCTATTTTAGAGGAAGAAAAAGAGTTGGAAAATTTCTCTTTATACCTCTAATTACTAATTGTTGATTATTAACGAATTACATATTGTACTACGTTATGAAAATAATTAATAATCAGTAATTAATACTACACTACTTAAGAAGCAGGAAATAGGAAAGAAAAAATGTAGCCATCAAAAAATGTCAGACGGCTTACGAATGAAGACTCCTTAGGATTTAATTCTAGCAAATAATGAATAAATCCTAAATCATTTAATATCTTTGCAACGCATTTTTGAAACACAATTCATTCTGCGTAGTTCAATAATACGGATAATTCTTAGCTAGGAATAGTTGACTTAGCATAAGAGAGGCTTTAAAGTAGATATGTTTAGGTTGTTTATTTGTTTAATTGGCTATCAATCACTGTTATATAAACCGTTAAATAAATATCCAAATCAACCATCCTACTTAATCCAATCTGAGACACTATTAATCTTTACAAAATCCCTCTCAACAATAGCTGTATTATTACCTATTTCCAACCAGCGTAAAGACATCATTTACTAAAAAAACATAAACCCATTCCTCATGCGTTAGGAAGGGCTTTTCTAATGAGTAATTTGACAAAATTGTTTATTTGTTTAGATTATTTATTTGTTTACACGACTACATATTGGTGTTTTGTAAACAAATAAACAATCTAAACAAATAAACAACTCTGTTCTACTCAAAGCGATGAAAAAAATAGTCCATGAATAGAATAATACTTTTTGTGCTGACGCTTTTGTTTACACAAGAACTACTTGCACAGCAACTGCCTTTGTTTTCTCAATATAGAGAAAACTACATCGCTATTAACCCCGCAATGGTTAGTACGGAATATTTGTTGTATAACCAAAATCTCTCTTTTGGGGCTTCTTATCGTACCCAATGGCGAGAATTTGAAGGTGCGCCAGAGACACAATTTATACGTGGAGAATACTTATATGAAGGTGGCAGCTTTAGTCTATTATCGGGTGGTTATCTGATGAATGACCAAACAGGGCCTACTGGATTAACTGGTATCTATGGTAGAATAGGGGGCATTTTTACAGATGATCCCTACTACGGAGGTATTTCCGTGGGTTTGACCCTTGGTGCGGTGCAATATCGAGTAGACGTGCGAGAACTTCGTTTACGAGATGCGAATGATATTTTAGCAGGAGATAGCAAGACGCAAGTTTATCCAGATGTTGGCGTAGGCATCTACTACTATAAACGCTTATCAGGAGGAGGTTTTTTTGATGATGATTATGTCTATGCAGGGGTTTCTATCCCGCAAGCAATGGGGATCAATTTAGAATTCCAAGATGAAGTCGGCACTTTTGATGTAGAACGAAGTCGTCATTTTTATGCACAGGCTGGTATCTTCCATATCCTAGAAGGCGAAAGTTATTTGGAATTGTCCTCATGGGCGAAGTTTGTAGAAGGCGCACCCGTAAATGTGAATATGAATTTTCGCTATCAAACCAATGCAAATATTTGGGTAGGAGTCGGTGGTTCTACTGCTGGTACCGCACATGTGGAAACTGGTGTGCAATTAGGAGAAAATGCAGGTTTCGATAATACCGTCCGTATTGGTTACAGCTTCGACTACACGTTCAGTTCTTTCGGTCCGTCCGTAGGAACTACGCATGAGGTAAGTGTAGCTTACAGTTTGTTTACTAATTAAGAAAGACTGAATAATGGAGAATTGAAAATTGAGAATTACCTAACGTACACCACTGAGTGAACACGTTAGGTAATTCTCCATTCTCAATTTTCAATTCTCCATTCTTAATCCTCTATTCTTATTAATTTTTTTTATAATAGAATGTCCATGAACAGGTTGTTTTTAACTATATCCATTTTAATACTAGGTCTTTTTGTGCAGACCGATTGTTGGGGGCAGACCGTCCAAATTGATAGTGTTACTATTGCACAGGGCGACTTAGGAGTTGTTGCGATTGATACAGAGGATTTTTCAAGAATGGAGGCTATCTCCATGACGATAGAATGGGATCCCACTCGCATTCAATTTGAAAGTATTTTTGATTTAAATAATACTGTTTTTACCAACCTAGATGAGACGGACTTTGATCTATCAGCCGTAGCTAGTGGTAAACTAACTATTAATTGGGCGGATGATGTAGGTGTGGAAACAGAATTTGCTGATTTTTTGCCTCTTTTTAAAATTGATTTTGGTGCAATTGGTCCTGTAGGTACTTCTTCACTTATTAGGGTATTACGAGAGGGACTGTCGCTACAGAGAGGGGATGGTTTAGCGGAATCGGTGACGGATGATGGATTTACTGCTTTTCAACAAGGTAACGTCTTTATCTTACCACCTTCTAGCCCTCCTGATAATTCAGGTAGTACGCCAGCTGCAGTAGATACTGTAAAATTTAATTTTAATACTAGTAGTGAATTACTCTGTATTGGACAGCAAATGTGCTATAGTTTAGAAGTAGAAGGCTTCGATAGTATATTAACTTTTACAGCACCTGTTACATGGGATACGGATGTATTAAAATTTAGTAAAACAGAAAATTTTAATTTAGAAGGGCTCACCGGATCTAGTGTTCGATTTATTGGAGAAGGGGCACTTTTGATTACGCATGATATAACCATAGGAGGAGGGGTAGATGTATTACTTTCTGGCGTGACCGTACCAGATGGGACAGCTATCGTTGATATTTGTTTTGATGTCATAGGTGCAAATGATTTTGACCCTTTAATAACGATAGGAAATTCTTCCTTAATTATGAATCAAGAAGAGGTAGTCGATAAAGATTCAGAATTTCTAGAACTAGAAAGTACGACTGCCACTTTTGAATCCGTCAATTGTGATGAATTAATTATTTTAAATACGACCTGCTCCAAAGGAATTCCTGGAGACATTGTTTGTATAAATGTTACTTCTAACAATTTTAACAATGTTGGTAATTTGCTATTGACCCACGAGTGGGATGAAGATATAATGGAATATGATACCTTGCGCAATGTTCATCCTGATTTGATGGGCTTGGAGGTTATAGAATCGAATAGTAATAGTGCTATTGTGAACTGGACTGGAACTGTAGACATTTCTTTACCACTTCCAAATACCACGCTTTATGAACTTTGTTTTAGAATAAAAGATACCGCTATTGAAGGACAACAGGCAACAGTAAAAATCAATCGAGATGAATTATTTATTGGTTCTTTAAACATGAACTATGATGATATTC
>Ga0209831_1002144_pt1 | contig 17411 bp, 21 predicted proteins | sample Maine_Asex4_meta_FD_187451 | JGI IMG/M metagenome (GOLD analysis project Ga0209831, IMG submission 187451) | Marine algal microbial communities from Maine, USA - Maine_Asex4_metaG (SPAdes) (version 2) | ecosystem: Host-associated > Algae > Red algae > Unclassified | place: Maine, USA | collected...
CATTGGTATACCCAGAGCTAGTATCAGTGTCGAAATCCTCTTTCAGTAGAGGACTGAGTTGAAACAAAACCAAAGTCTACAAAGATTTTCAGGTGGAATTGTCGAAATCCTCTTTCAGTAGAGGACTGAGTTGAAACAGAAATGATAGTAGCAGCGCAATGTGGAAAATTTATGTCGAAATCCTCTTTCAGTAGAGGACTGAGTTGAAGGCAGTCTAAAAGACTTGTTTAAGCAGATTGAAGTTTGATAGCGATCGCCTGTCAAATTTCAAGATGTAGATTATGTTTTTGATTGAGTTAAAGGCTGGCTAATAATTAATTCGCCTCGTCCAATAGATTCAAGAATTTCCGAAACTGACAAACCAAGCTCATCACTAAGTTGCTTGCATCCTTGCCATCCCTCATTAGTAACGCTTAAACGTCGAGACTTTTTCTCAGAGCCTCGTTTAAGGGGACGACCTTCGTGTTTAAGATTAGCTAGGGAATTGGGATGAGTCATTTAGTCAAAATAGGCTGAAAATAATTACCAATTAAATATAGTTTAACAGAAAAATTTTCATCTAATCTATTCTATAGGCTATAATATAGAGTAAGGACAAAGGCAGCAATTAAGCCTCGAAAACTTTCACTGCCAGTGTCTTAGTAAACATATTGAAATAAATCAACATGAATAGCTTATACACAAGTGTAGAACAGAAAAACAGGGAACAGCAAGAGTTTGAAGCAATTCATAACGAAGCGAGTCTAAACACAGACTTATATTCAGAGGGATATTTCGAGGGGTATATAGGAGGAGAACCAAGTCACCCAGAGCATCATAGCTACTGGGCTGGCTATCAAATCGGAAGTCGGGAGTATTGGGCGAAGAAGTTAGGAGTGGTTATACCAACTGAATTGTAGACCTCCAAACCACCTCTATTTATCAGGGGTGGTTTCAATTTGCCTCAAGAACCTAATTACCGAGTTGAATATCAATGAAGAAGCTTCAGAATCAGGGAGCGATGGTAAATGTTGCCACATCTCAAATATACCCTGTCCATATCCGCGCGATTGCTTTTGCTCAAAACCGTTTGAAATGCTTGGGAGGTGTGAAGTGAGTATCCTATCAACTTCCCCAACAGCGACACGGAACTTTGATATGAACATAGCGACTGCTTTAGGAAGTTTTGAGGCAGCGGTAATCTTACAGCAGCTACACTACTGGACGCAGAAAGAAGGGGTAGGGGTAATTGTTGACAAGGCGAAATACATCTACAACACTTTTGAGCAGTGGGTAAAAAACCAATTTACATTTCTTTCGCTTCACAGGTTTAGAAAGGCGATGGGGATATTGAGATCGCTGTCGATAGTAAAAGTGATTAGGTACAAATCAAAGCAGTGGAATCAGACCAATTATTACAGCTTAAATTACGAGAGATTGAGAGAGTGGGCGGAGGCTGAAAGTATCGGAATCTACGAGTTGTGCAATAGCGCACCTCAAGATGATGAAGCTCGACCGCTTAAAGTGCGCGATACTGAACTCTCACTATATGAAACAAAGAATACACTCAAAAAAGAAACAGCAAAGCAGAGCAATCGCAAAAAAGAACAAAAGAATGACAATATTGCTGCTGCCTCGCGTAAAACGGCTTCTAAGGAGAGTCAGAATCAAGAAGATGGTAATCCTCACTTTGAGGAATTAACGGCTGTTCCTAGTCAAAACAAGGTCAATTCAAGCTCAAGAGAGTCAAACCCTAATGGAGAACAAGAACTTTGGTCGGTGACTGTTCTCCTTTGTTTTTATCTCTATATACACTATAAACTAATAGTGTATACTTTGTCAACTATTAGTTTATAGTGTATGATGATTACTATCAATTTAAGTCTATTGTATATATGGCAAAAACTTTGGCAACAGCGGACAAAATGCGAATAAGGTGGATCGAAGAAATTGAAGTGAGCGGGTTGGGTAAAGCGATCAAAAAAGCTCGTAAAAAGTCGGGAAAAACTGTAGACCAAATATGTGAAGAGGTTGGTGTGTCTCGTACCTATTACTACGATATTGAAAACGAAACCTTGAAAGGTACTTTATCACGCGAAAACCTTGAAAGTATTGAAAAGTCTTTGAAAGTTAATCTAGGAGTAAAATTTGATTGAATAATTGCTTCTAAATGCAAAAGCGACCGCTATTCTTTGGACGGAATGGGGCGATCGCTTTTAAACCAATATCCATATTAGGAATTAGTAACTATGTATATTTTACGTGGTGTAGCGCGAAACTGCACCTTAGTTTCGGCACAGGCATTTGAAAACCGCTTAAATTGCAGAGGGCAAGAGTAATGATTGAAGCTCTCAACTCTCCAGTAATTCAGGTAGAAAGCCTAAAAACTAAGTTTGATACAACAGTAGTATCAAACTCTTTAATAGCATTGCTCGACTACAGCTATGAAGAAGCCAGATTTCTTCAGCAGCTTCATTACTGGAGTCATTCCAAATATGGCGTGGTGATTGATGGGATCAGATGGATCTACAAATCGGTTCGAGATTGGCTAGTAGAAGTTCTAGCAGGAATGAGCGAGTGGAAGCTAAGAAAAACGATCGCTTCACTGCTAGACAAAAAATTAATCAGAAGAGAAAAGCTGTTTGCCAAACACCAGCAGCAAGAGTACAAGAGTTTTTGGTGGCAACCGAGAAATCAGACTTATTACTACAGTATTGACTACGAGGAGTTGGAGAAATTAATCGCTACGGCTGAGGTAGATAAAATCCCTCAAAATACTGAAATTGTCCGTTTTGAGAATTCCACAGAACTAAGTATTGAGGAAATTAATGAAACTAAGTATTGTGATTTGTCTCAAAACAGATCAAAGAATATCAATCAGAAAAAAATAACAACAAGGCAAAGCGATCGCCAATACGAAGATCCAAATAATATTGCTGCTGCTCTTTCTGAAACAACTTCGAAAAAAGAAAACTATTCAAAGAACAATAATACATCCAGTTCTCAACTATCTACTTTCCCAGACCGAACAGATAGCAACCTTTCTTCTTCCCTACAGAGCAATCGCCGAAATAAAAACGCCGCCAAGGTTGAACAAATAATCAATAAAAGACGGAAAGAATCTATTTCCGATTTGGATGCTGTTGGAATACCGATAAACAAGACTTTGAAGGATTTGCTGAAACTGTATCCAAAAGAGAAGGTAGATAGTGCAATCGCTTTATACCGAACTAGGAAGAGAGAGCAGCACATACTAAATCCTGCGGGTTACTTCACTTCGATGTTAGAAGGAGAATGGGCAAATAAGAATGTATTAAACGAAGAAAGTGAAGAGATAGATACTGCGTCAGTATTTCGATACTGGTACGATTTGGCGAGAAAGTTGGGGTATTGTTCAGGTCAAGAAGTCCGTGACAGGGAACAGTGGATCTGTCTTTCAGGTAGTTGGGAGAAGTGGAGTGATGCCGTCGAACGCGGTTTCAGCTTGAGTTACCTCAAGAAGATATTGAAGAAAAGCAAGTCATAAATAGATTTTCAGTCTGTTAATCCATTTTATTTCTACGAAAAATGATGATTTCAATTAATGTTGTTCGTGATGAGCTTTCGCGACAAAATAATTTTATTTCTGTAGTCGAATTATCGATGGTTCTTGAAGCAAATGTTTCAGAAGTTCGGCAAAGACTGAATGAACTTGGCGATCGCGTTCAACGAAATGAGCATGATGAATGGCGGGCGGTGGGCGATCTGAGTCACAAGCTAGAGTTGTCGCTTCTGTCTGAAGCAGAAATACAAGAACGAGATGATTTAGAAAATACGGTACAGCAAGCGTTTCTTTTGGCGGGTCAGGCACTTAGAATACTAAGAGATCGTAAGCTTTATCGAGAAACTCACAATCGCTTTGAAGACTATGTTCGCGATCGCTTTGATTTTACTAAGCGCAAAGCTTATTACTTGATTGATGCTTATGAGGTGGTAGATAACTTGAAAAGTGAACAATTTGTTCACTTTTTGCCGACTAGTGAATCTCAGTGTAGAGAGTTAGCCAAACTGCCCGTACCACAACAGGCATCAGCGTGGGTGTCAGCTTTGGAAGAAGCTGGTGAGGGAAAATCACCACCCGCTAGAATAATTAAACAAGTAGTTAATAAAATAAAAGGAGTAGAGCCAGTGTTCGATCGGAAGAAGAAAGATGGACCAGTTTTAGTACCAGGAATCGGGATTGAATATACTGCCGTGCTAGATGAAGAGACTTATTGGCTGCTCAAGCAATATATGGAACAAAATGGTAAGGCTACGCTCAATGGCGCAGTAAGGAAGCTGTTGGATGAAAGGGGTGGAGAGAATTAGGATCGAAGAAGTTGTATTTATCGGCGATCGCAAAAAGACGATAAAATTCATAGTGAAAATAACTCAAAATCAACCCAGATTTTTATGAGCAAACAACTAATATACAAAGACGCTATTCACTGGAAGGGTCATGGTTGGTACAATGATGGCTTTTATAAAATATGTGATGAAAATAAATCCCGATGTCTGGTTAAAGTTTTTAAGAGAAATTTCGGGCATTTAGTAATATTTTCGGACTTTAACTGGAAGTACAGAGGAGCTTCTATTACTAACAGTATTGAAAACATAGCATCTTTAGTTGAAAAAGCTTATCAGTTGGAAGAAGGGATTTTCTGGCTCGAACATTACTATAATGAGGGGTGACTCATGACGGTTTCAAATGCAAAAGACTCTTTTCGCTCGATACATCTGAGTCTTTCTCCTGCGGCGATGGCGGAAGCTTCGTAAGCTTTTTTCATCGTGTTGCCACCGAGAGTTAAAGCGATTTCATCGGGATTAATGTAATTTTTAGGAAAATCAGCTTGATTTTGGAATAACGGGGTAACACTGGATTTACCAGAACCATTAGGTCCTGCGAACATTATTAGAGTAGGTTTATCCTTCTGGTTGTTCATGAATTAAAGTTAAACTACCATTCGGATGTTCCTCGTAGACGTTTTCGTTAAGAGAAATAATTGTTGGAATGCCGCGCTCGTGCATCTGCTCTCTAGCTCGATCTGTTCCTGCTATAGCAAGTTGTTCTATTTCAGCAGCAGAAAGATCGAAAAAGCTTTTGTTGGGGTCAACAACTATCTTAGTTTGCTGCTTCACATTTTTTTCTGATGGTAATGGTTGAGTCATGATTTTTGGGTTGGAACTTTGTATTAGTATTATATCAGCGATAATATTGAGCGTTTGCTGAGATTCAAGTAAAGAGAACTAGAAGAAAAATAGAGAAAGCTTCAAATCTCCCGTTAGTCCTAGCTAAAGAGGAAGAGATTAGATTTAGTATCTATGATGCTGGCTTGGGCGATCTCGATTGAGGAGAATTATTCGTATAGACCGAGAAAGTGAGAGTAATCAGAAGAAAAAGAAGGATCGTCCCAGTCGTGAGACTCATCTGAAAAATCAGCGGATGAAAGTTGTTGGTGATAAAAATCCTCCTGTAGTTCGGCGCGAACAGAATTTACATCGTCATCAAGGGAAGAAGGAGGTAGTTGAGTAGTGGGGGTAGAATCAACCTCGGCGGGCTGAGGAAGAGAATTTGAAGGAGAAGAACCGTTATGTCGTCTTCTGCGTCTTTGTCGAGGAGCTTGAGGCTTGTCGGAATCGTTTTTAGACGAATCAGCGGAGGTAGTACTAGAAAAGTTAGTAAGCTGAACTGGTTTTCGGTGAAGTCTGCGGATCTCTTTGCTCATAAAAAACAGTTTGGAACAGGGTAGATTAATTTTAACTTTTAAGAGTTGAAGAGAGAAAGTTCAGTCGAGATAGCGCGGTCGATTTGGCTTTAACAATAGGATTTCAAAGCACCGACTTTAGAAACAAAACGGGTATAAGAGACGACACGCATCTGAGTGAGATTTAAACCGCAAGTGGCAAAGGGAAAATTAATTAGATCTAAGGCAAGTAGGAACGAAGCGAATAGCACCGAGGTCGAGGTTAAAAGTTTTGAAGTACTGACTTTGAGAATTACAAGCCCAGGTCTGAATTTGAGAAATGAGGAGTTTAGTTAATTTAGTGTCGATACGTTGTTTGGTAATACCAGATAGTATCAAGGAAGCAGAGTGAAGTACCAACTTATCTTCAACTTTGTTTTGAGAAAGGGATTTAGGAACATTGCCCATCCAAGAGCGATGTTGATGGTCAAAATGCAGATGATTAACGTGAAGGATGTGAAAGAGTTCGAGAGCCAAATATTGTTGGTTCAAAGGAAAAGACCTCCAAAAAGTTAGTAAAAATTATTAATCGAGTTTGTCTTACGCTATTTGATTAGCTGAAGTGAGGCTTTGTGATTGCAATATCACATGCGATCGCTATAATAACGAGAGAGAAAATTAAATTTGGCTAGGTCTTTCGCAATTATTAATTAAAAGAGATTATCGTGTCGCTAAAAATATAATCATATTACCAAAAATATTAATTATGCCGAGAAAACAGACTTAGAGGGAGATCGGCAAAAAGCTAAGGGCAATACTTTTGTGAAGATGGCGAAAATTGATAAGACGGTTTATAGATAGTCGAAAGGCGTTAAACACCCATTCCCTGTCCGAACCTGGCAAGTTTAGCTGCTGGACTACGGAAGCAATCTTAGCCCCCAGGCGTTGAGCAAAATGCATAAAGACCTGTAGCTTTCGCGATAAAGCTTTTTGCGAGAAAAATCGTAGCCGTAAGGCGTTGAACACTTTCAGCTTTGTATTTTGAGTATGGAGAGATGAAGCTGCGGAAGCAATATTAGCCCCCAGGCGTTAAACACATCCAAGCTCGATTAGCAATTATGGGAAATCATAATAATATTCAATTGTCAGCAGGTTCTAGGGTCGTGATTGTCCCTGTTTCCCTGCTGGCTCAAACTCTTTAAAGTTTAATTAAAAAGGTCGATGGCGTTATCAATGGTGTCCCAGGAGATACCGAGGTTAGCATCGTGATTATTTTCAACGCATTCAAGAATTTCGATGCAGTCAGAATCAGAGAGATTGATTTCGTGTTGTTGAGCGCGACTGCGAACGTCGTCAACTGACCATTCAATAAAAATGCTATTTGATTCATTCAGATCGATATCTGTAATATTTCCTGAGAAAGAGATACCAGAGCTAGAGAGCCAATTGAGTTTGCAAAATGTTGTTCATACTTTTGCTTTCTATGAAATTTCCAGTAATGCAGACCGCGAAAGTTGGAATGATAGGAATAATTCTGTTTAATACTATGACAACATGTAACCAATTGCTCGATTAATTTAAGGGCAAAAGCCTTTCTATATTCTTGTTTGAATTCTGGATAAGCGTTGATAACTTCTTCTTCTGACACAGGCATCCATCCACTGCCATTCCGCGGCAATAATTTCCGATCGGTGTAGTTCGATCTAGCTTTTTCAGCTATAAGTACATAGTAAATTTCATCTTTCTTAACTACCCATTCAATAAAATCTATATTCAAAGCGAACAATTGCTGATCCCTTTGAAATTTGATAGAGGCTGTAGGATAACTATTTAAAACTAGGAAAGCATTGCAAAAATTTAACGCGCCTGGAGGTGTCTGATTTTCTTTTAGATAGCGAGATGCTGCTTCCCAACACATTTTCATCCAATTTGTTTTGTCTGAAAGCAGGGTTAAATTGATATAAAATGTGAACTGGAAATGCTCATCATATTTTACCAAACGAGCAATTGTCTTCCAAAAATTTGTTTCTAACTTGAATTTTAATCCTTTTATTTCGTTCAAAGATTCTGAACCTGACCACCCTGTTTCATTGCGACCGATGTAGTAATCTGATTCCATACAGCTAAGGGCATAAGTGTCAGATGGTGATTCGATGACTTCTGTTAATATCCAACCATTAAGTTGATCGCCTTGACCAAAGGATTGCGAACTAAAAGCTTTTTTACTGTCGGCGCAATCGCAGACATTATCGCTCGGGCATTCGATAAAAATAGAGTGATCGTTATTTTCACTATTATCGACTTCTTTGATTTCTCCTGAGAAAGAGATACCAGGGTTTGAGAGCCAATTGAGTTCAGAGGAGATCATAGATTCGATACTGGGGCATTCTTCAGGAGAAATGTCATGTCCCTCGGCGAAAGCCTGCCTGAGACTGTCTTCGTTGACGGTGAAAGTTACGGAGTATTGTTTTTGGTTCATTTTACAAGGTCGATTGGTAACAATGAGTTAAACGGGCATCTCGATCAACTGACCATCGACTAATTCACAATGTTTGTTCGTGCCATCGTCATAGCTTAGATATTCTTCAAAAGATATTTTTTCGGTGGGAGTAGTAACCATTGATTTATCAGCTAAATTGCGCTCGACTGCACCTAAATATTTGATGGTTCGCTGCTTTACCTTGCCCTCTCGGTCTCGGTAGCCTTCAGCTAAGTATTGGTAGAGTTTACCCTTCATCTTTTTGGTGCGGATATATGCCATGCTCTCGTCGTGCCTAACTATCTTATCAAATTGTTCAAGTACGATCTTTTGCATGAATTTTCAATGAAAAAACTTGCATCATAGTGGGACTTGGGCTTATTCTATTGATAAGGGGGTAAGAAATATGTCTAAGCTCGACGAACTAAAACAGCATTTACGTCCAGGTAAAGTTTATAGACGCGCCTATTTAAAGCAGTGGTCAACATCTGTCGATCGTCATCTTAAGCAGCTAATGGAAGATGGCACATTACGTAAGCTCTCAGGCGGGTTATACCATTGCCCCAAAAAGACAGCATTTGGTTGCGCACCACCAGAAGACAAAGAACTAGTTTGCGCCTTTCTTAAAGACGACCATTTTTTGCTAACGAATTACAATGCTTATAATTCCCTCGGTGTTGGTACAACTCAGCTCTACAACGAGACGATTGTTTATAACCATAAAAGACATGGAAAATTTGAACTCAATGGGAGAGTGTTTGATTTTAGAGTCAAATCTTATATTCCTGAAACCCTGTCACCTGAATTTCTGGTAATTGATTTAGTCGATAATTTAGAGCAACTGGCAGAAGATGCAGAATCTGTTTTGAGACAGGTTGAAGCAATGTTATCTTCATTTGATAGCTCACGCTTGACTAGAACTGTCCGTAACTATGGCAGTGTCAGCACCAAAAAATTCTTTGCTGAGGTCTTAGACGATAAGACATTAGTTGATGCAGCGTGATTACCTGCACAATCGCAATGATTTTGCCGAGCTGATTAATATTGTAGGAACGAAAATGTCTATTAGTCCAACTTTAGTAGAGAAGGATTACTGGATTATGCACTGTCTACACGGATTACAGAAGCTAAATCTAGGGTTTGAGATTAAAGGAGGTACTTCTCTATCCAAGGGACATAATCTTATTAAACGCTTCTCTGAAGATATTGATATTCGTATCAATCCGCCTGTACACATGAACATCAAAACTGGTCGCAACCACAATAAACCAGCCCATCTGCAAAGTCGCAAACAGTTTTATGATTGGCTAGCTCAAACTATTAAAATAGATGGCATTGTGAAAACAGAGCGCGATACAGCCTTTGATGATGCTAAATACCGCAGCGGTGGCATTCGGTTACGTTACGGCAGTACTGCTTCAGGAATAATAGACGGGGTTCTGCTAGAAATTGGATTTGATAACGTAACACCCAATAATCCGATAGATATCAGCTCATGGGCTTATGATTTTGCAGCAGACAAGGTAGAGATTACTGATAATCGGGCTAAGAATGTCGCCTGTTATCATCCTGGCTATACCCTTGTAGAAAAACTGCAAGCTATTTCAACTAAATACCGACAACAGCAGGAAAAAGGTTCATCTCCGAGTAATTTTATGCGGCATTATTACGATGTTTACTGCTTGTTACACTCACCGATAGTGCAAAACTTTGTTGGTACAGAAGAATACCTTGCACATAAGAAGAAAAGATTTCGCTCACATGATAATTTGGTCATCGCAGAAAATGAGGCATTTTTGTTGAGTTCGCCTGAGATTTATCAAACTTATGAGCAAGCATATCAGGAGACAAGCGCGCTTTATTATGAGAATCAGCCAGAGTTTAAAAAAATTATGGAGCTATTCCAGAAATATCTCGGCAAATTATAATAGTATCGCGATCGCCTTTCCTAAACTAAATCATCTAACATATCTGTCACTTCACCCTGTAAATTCTGGCGGTTGTCGTCATAAATCATCCGAGTGTTGAGACTAGAGTGACGGGATAATTTCTGTACTTTCCTAACATTTCCGTTAGTCAGGTTGAGAGCTTCAGTAATACTGCTATGGCGTATCGACATTACTTTATCTATTCCTGCTGCCTTAGCGTATTTCTGCACCAGTTTATAGATGCTATGGGTATGTAATCTATTACCCCAATAACCTTTATGCGCCGCGCAGAACGAAGGATCTTCTAGGGTGTAATCTTTCCTGGCTACTAACCAATTATCGATAGCAGCGATCGCGTATCTCAATTGGGAAAGTACGATCGCTTTATCTTCCGATAGACGGAATTATCGGCAGTTCAACTTTTTTACTGGGGAAACCTTACTATCCGACTGTAACCAGGTATTTGTGTAACTTATCCCTGAGTGATTGCTTTAATTTGGTGACTTAATCCCTATCTCTTGTATATCTAAAGCTTAAGAAGCAGGTAGCGTCTTGTAGCATAATCCCTAGACTTCACCATATAACAATTTTGTAATATCTTACTTCCGCCTGGAGAACTTGTGAGAGCATGCTTGAAAATACTAAATTACACTATTTTTCATAGCAGGAGAAAATAATGGTAAGAGCTTCAGGAAGTCGAAGTGCTGAATTCAATGTATTTTATGAATTTGATATTTTCGAGAGTAATGGTTCTGGAAATTTACGGGTTGATGTAGAAGGTAATCTTGAGAACCAAATCGGTATATTTCCAGCAGCAATTGAAAACTTTCAGGTTTCAATTGCTGAGTTAAACGATTTTTTTCTATTTGACAATCTAAACGGAAATAATGCTGTTTCTATCGGATTGCCATCTTTTATTAATTCTGAAGCAGACATAAATAATCCTATTACATTAGACTTGACAGCTAGATTTATCTCATCAGGATCTGTAATCACAGATCCTGATGGTGTACCATTGCTAAATGCTGGGGGTGTCGCTCCAGATAACTTTTCTCTTGATGCTCTTGAGGTATCCACTACAACAGAAGATAGAATTGAATATACATTGACAAGTGGTGTATTACTGAACTTTGGAATTAATGGGTTAACTTTAGTTATTGAGGATGAAGGAGTAATTCCTCCGCTATTGGATACAAATTTAAATCCAATATTGGATGAAAATGGAGACGCGATACGCCCCGACGAAACAATAGTTGATTTTGATGATCTTGATACTGTTGGAGCTATTAATAATATAGATTCCATCATTGAGCAAGAAACTTTAGGTAAAATTACAGGGATTCGTGTCAGTGGTCCTTCACTTGAAAATCCAGCAGTTAGAATCTCTAGAACAGGTATTCAAACTGTAAATGTAGAAACCAGTGAGCCTCTTTTGATACAAGCAGAAGATTTGAATCTTGAAGATTCTGTATATCAAGTAGAATCGACTGACGTTGGTGATGTTATTAGATTGCCAAGTAGTCCTTCGTCAGAGGAAGGAGATATAACTGGCGAGGTTACTGTACCTATCGATAGTCCCGGGAATTACAATTTAACTGTTAGCACCTTTGATGAAAATGATGGAGCTTCAACGATTGAAGTCTTGGTAGATGGTGAACGTCAAGGCGATCTAATTACATTAGATGAAAATCCTGATTCCGTTCCTCCTAATGATAACGGTCTTCCTAATGAAGACATTCGTCGAGAATTTTCCTTTGGCTTAGGCGAAGTAACAGCAGAAAGCGAGATATTAATTAGAGGAACTTCCAACGATTTTGAATTTGCGAGAATAGATTTCATTATTCTGGAAGAATTGTAATAATCGCGCCATGTAATACAAAAGTTAGGAGATGCAACTATCAAAGAAGTTTGTATCTCCTAAATAGACTTTTATAAAGTCCGATCGATTTACAACTACTCAAATTATTCTGATTTGCACAAATCAAATTATTCTGATTTGCACAAAGCATGTGTGATTTGTAGTTTTCAAAACTATTTATTATACGTTCGAGTCAATTCCCAACTATCGAGGGTTATAAAAAATGAAGCCTAGTATTGTTCTGCCTTTAGCTTGTTTCATAGGAAGCTCATTTATAGTCAATCCTATTTTGGCACAAGTAACGTCTGATAATACAACCAGCACCCAAGTTAACATTAACGATAATGTAGCCGAGATAACAGGCGGTCAAACTAGAGGGACTAATCTATTTCATAGCTTTCAAGACTTTTCTGTCTCAACTGGCGATCGAGCTTCCTTCGAGAACGCTAATAGTATTGACAATATTTTTTCCAGAGTGACTGGAGGTAATATATCTAATATCGATGGAATAATCGAAGCCAATGGTAGTGCAAATTTATTTCTGATTAATCCCAACGGTATTCTCTTTGGAGAGAATGCCAGAATAGATATTGGTGGCTCATTTTATGGCAGTAGCGCAAGTAGTATTTTGTTCGAGGACGGAGAATTTAGCGCAGCAGATTTAGAAAATCCTCCTCTTTTAACAATTAACGCGCCGATTGGGTTGGGTTTTCGAGAAGAGCCAGGGGATATAGTAAATCAGTCTATTGCTACAGATGAGACAGGCGAAATTTTACTGGGGCTAAGTGTATTAGAAGATCGAACTCTAGCCTTGTTAGGCGGAGATGTATTAATTGAGGGTGGTATTCTAAGCAGTGAAGGAGGAAGAATTGAATTAGGCAGCGTCGGCGAAAATAATACTGTTAGCCTAACTCCTATCGAACAAGGATTTGACCTAAGTTACGAAGACGTAGAGAGTTTTCAAGATATCGCTCTTTCTGCGGAAGCTTTTGTGGCAACTAGCGGATCGAGTACTGCTGATATTGACATACAAGGGCAAAACGTAAGTATTACCGAAAACAGCCAAGTAGGAATCAATCCTAATTTTGAAGGACAAGCTGGCGATATAAACATCAATGCCACTGAATCACTAACATTAGATGCAGATGGTTCTACAGAAGTTATATTTAGTAAGATTTCAGGTGATGCTACAGTCGAGACGAGCAGTATCAACGTTGATACTTCTCAAGTAACAATTAGTGGTGGCGCACAGATAGGTGCTACAAGTGATTCGGGTGATGTACGAGGAATTGATATAAATATCAATACGTCGGATATAACTTTGGAAAATTCCCGTTTGTCAGGAGGATTTCCTGCGATTGGCACTTCCGTGTATGAATTTAGTACGGGAGATGGTGGCGATATAACGATCTCTACAGACACACTAAAACTAAATGATGGAGCGCAGATTGCTAATAATACTTTTGGTCCTGGCAATGGTGGAGATATCACTATCAACGCTACCGAATCAATTGAATTAAACGGTACTATTCCAGATGAAGAAAATAATCAGGCAAGTAGCATATTAGCCACTGTAGGAATTCCATACTATTCTATTTCTACTGCTGGCAATGGTGGAGATATCACCATTACCTCTCCCCGTCTCATAGCCAGAGATGGAGCGCAAATCAGTACCTCGGCACAAAATAACGGAAATGGAGGAGATTTAACCATCAATGCCTCGGAATCTATTTTACTGAGTGACACTTCACCATCGCCAACCCTTCAACTGGGCAGAAGTGGTATTTTTGTCAATGCAGAGCGAGCTTTTGAAGATCCAGAAACTGGAGAAGTTATTCCAACTACTGGTAACGGAGGTACTTTAAACCTCAATACAGAACAATTTATTCTTGAAGAAGGAGCAATCATTTCTGCTAATACTTTTAGTGAAGGTCAAGGTGGCGTAGTCAATATCAACGTTGATAACCTAATTGTCCGCAATGGTGGAGAAATTGGGGCTGGTTCTTTGATAGGGGCAGACAGTATTGATGCTGAAGCGGAAAATTCTCAAAGGGGTATGGGAGGAGTTTTAGATATTAATGCAACTGAATCAATAGAAGTCTTGGGTAGTAGTGAAATTGATGGGCAATCGGTTAATAGCAGTATTTTTACTCTAGCCCAAAGCAATGGCGATGCGGGAAATTTGTCTCTAACAACTAGCGATTTGAGCCTCAGCAATGGAGGGAAAATTGACGCTAGTGCGATCGCATCTGGAGAAGCAGGTAGTTTAGATATTAATGCTGGGACTATCGATTTAACTCAAGGTGAAATTACTGCCTCCACTACATCAGGAAATGGGGGCAATATTGCTCTAGACATAGCTGAGAATTTGACGCTTGATGATAACAGCTTAATCTCTGCTAGAGCTTTTGAGAACGCTAGCGGTGGCAATCTGGAGATTGATTCTCAATTCGTTATTGCTTTCCCCAGTCAAACGTCGGCTGATGGTAACGATATTATCGCCAACGCCGAACAGGGCAACGGGGGCAACATTACGATTACGGCTGAGTCTCTATTTGGCATTCAAGAGAGAAATGCGATCGCGGGCAATGGAACTAACGATATTGATGCTAGTTCGGCTAGAGGAGCAGAATTCAACGGAACGGTAACGATAAATACTCCCGATACCGATACGCTTCAAGGCGACCGCGATCTACCTAACAATCTGATTCAAACAGATTCTGTCAATGCTCAAGCCTGTCGTGGCGATCGTGAATCAGTAGCTAAGAACGGTTTTAACATTACGGGAAAAGGTGGGATTGTACCCGAACCAGGACTGCCCTTGAATTCTTTAAATGTTCTAGCAAATGGCGAATCAAGCTCTGCCTCGGCTATTCCAGCACCTATTGAAACCAGTCAGGGCAAAATTCAACCAGCCAGAGGAGTTAAAGTTACTGAATCAGGGGAGATAATCTTAACGGCTTACCGTACTAACAATGCAGGGGAAAGAATTCACGAAACTAGAAACTGCGGTCAAGTTTAAGTGTCTATTAAGTTATGAAATAATAGACGGCTCAAATCAGGTTATTTTTAGTGTCCAATAAATCGTTTTTTGGCAATTACAAGACAGTCTGGTCTGAAATTCGATTTGGTGGACTGTAACCTTCAGGAATAAGAGGGGTCTTGCACAGTTTTGATACTGCTGGCGAATTCATTTTTTTCGAGAAGTGGGATAAGCTTCGCTTTCCTTTGGTACGCGATAGTGAGGGCAAGAAAGCGGGATCATTCATACCGCATCCTTCGGGATACTTTGTATCGGTATTAAAGGGAGATTTGGGAAGTCAGGAATGGAGAGCAGTGAATTTGCTTGTCTGGCTCATGGGAGAGCTGGGAATCAGCGGTAGAGCGTGGCTATTCCTTGGAGTACTTGAAGAAGATAGTGAAGAGGAATAGCAAGTAATATTCCTGAAGTATAAGTATGAATATGAAATTGTCTAAAATCGAAACGTTAATAGTTATCGATGGTTTTGTCCTGGCGGTGTACTATTCGACGGGCAAATGTTAGCAATTTTCGAGCTTTTGACGAATTTTGCTCAGTTTTTGACTGTGGTGACGTTTTCTACACCTCCCAAGCAGCAGAAAGAAGGGGAAGGGAAATGGTAGAAGAACTCTTGCGTTTGTAAGTTCTCGATTATTGGTTGGCTGTTGTTTCTATTGCGCGGGGACGGAAGGCGATCGCTTTGATATTTTAATCTTTGTATCATTGCGATCGCCTTCGATTGTTTTCTTCTGGAGATCGTGAGAAAAAGAGATACCAGAGTTAGAGAGCCGGTGAAGTTCAGATGAGAGCATTGATTCAGTGTCGGGACAGTCATTGAGGGGAATGTCATGCCCTTGAGAGTAAGCTTGCTTAAGAGCGTCTTCATTGAGGGTGATAGTAACTAAATATCAATTTGGAGACATTATTTCAAGCGTGTAGTTATTAGTTAGAGAAAGAGTGGGCTTATTGATAGCACCAGCGCGTACGCGCAGATCGTCGTCTTCGACGACTGGCAAAGCTTTGCTTTGCGGGCGGGAACGGAAGGGAATCGTAGAGTGATTGGGGACCTAGGCAATCAACTATCAACAGCCTTTAGGATTTGGGGATCGCGATATACATCTTGTGAAAGGTGGGGGGAGTCAAGGATGGACGGACTATATTTTCAAAATTCTGTTGTAAATGCACTGTAATGTAGTTAATTATCGTTATCCAAGTGAGCTAACAAAGTGTCTGTCGTCCAAGTTGCGATACCACAACCAAAGAAATCACGGTCGGTTGTCCAGATAGGGACTTCTATGGCTAAAGCTAAGGCTACGGTAAACCAGTCATTAGGGTCGCGAGGAATTCGCCTTCGAGCAATAGTTTCAAAGCCTGAATAAACTTCAGGAGGAATTATAGTCACTTTTGCTTCTGCCAAAGAAATTGCATCGCTTAGGAGGTTTTTTCCTATCGAAGATGAAAGTATATCCTTGGCAATCATCTTTTCAACTCTTTTATTGAGTTCGTAGGTTGTTTCCGACCAAGCTTCTTGAGCCATATAAAGCTCTAATTCGTTTCGAGCAATTAGTTGCCTACCTCTTTTTCGGATTAACTCAGCTATCAATATATTGGCATCAACCACTATTCGCATAACTTATAGCTCTTTGTCTTTGTGGGACAAATTAAAGGCTTCAGAGAGAACATCCTCGTCCATATTGCTATTGGCGATTGCAGTCTCTACAGTTTGACCCAATTTTTGTAGTGCTTGATTAATTTCAATTTCTTCTGAGTGTTCGACAGGTAAATAAAACCCAACCAACTTTCCATGACGTTTAACTGCCAAAACTTCTCCGCTAGATAAATACTGAGATGCTTTATCTCTGAGTTCTCTAATACCTACGCTTTTCATAATGTTTGTACCGTTTAGAAAATAATGGTCACTATGTGGTCACAAATACATTCTATCATTTTGCCAATTATGGCGATCGCTTTGATAGTTTGATTGAGAATCAAGAATCAAGATTAAATATTCTTGATTCTTTAAGAGTAAGATTCGAGAGCGTTGTCAATGATGTCCCAGGAGATACCGAGGTTGGCATCGTGATTATTTTCAACGCATTCAAGAATTTCGATGCAGTCAGAATTAGAGAGATTGATTTCGTGTTGTTGAGCGCGATCGCGAATGTCGTCAACTGACCATTCAATAAAAATGCTATTTGATTCATTCAGATCGATATCTGTAATATTTCCTGAGAAAGAGATACCAGAGGTAGAGAGCCAATTGAGTTCGCTTTCAATCATAGATTCGAGGTCAGGGCAGTCTTCAGGGGAAATATCGTGTCCTTCAACGTAAGCTTGCTTGAGAGCAGATTCATCAACAGAGATAGTTACGGAATATTGTTTTAATGACATTTTTTCTATTAGGATTTATCGATGGCGATGAGTTGAATTGGGACTGAGGTTTTGC
>Ga0209831_1002148_pt1 | contig 17402 bp, 27 predicted proteins | sample Maine_Asex4_meta_FD_187451 | JGI IMG/M metagenome (GOLD analysis project Ga0209831, IMG submission 187451) | Marine algal microbial communities from Maine, USA - Maine_Asex4_metaG (SPAdes) (version 2) | ecosystem: Host-associated > Algae > Red algae > Unclassified | place: Maine, USA | collected...
GGGGGGGGGGGGGGGGGCGGCGATTTCTCCGTCACCTGCGTCTATCCTCCCGCTCCGCCGCCCCTCGGTCGGCAGCCACCGGTTGCCCCCAAGCCCACCATGGCGGACGACCCGCAAGAGCCCAAGCCGCTGACAAGCGCGGTCTGCGGGGCACCGCTCGCAAGGTACGAGAAGCTGAAGAGTCACCGCATCGTCAAGCACGAGGCTGGTAGGCGGCAGCTGGGCGCCGGTCTTTCTACTCGAGCTCCTGTGGGCTCTTCGGCCCACGACGGCCGGTTGAGCGGCGCTGTCGCACGGCACGCCCAACGGCCGCCATCGCCACGACCACTACAACCGCCACCGCCACAACCACGCCTTCCCCCGTCGCCGATCCTTCATCCCAATTCACAATGTGGCCACGACGAAAAGGGGGTGGTGGTGGCAGCGAGGGCTCGTCGCCCGTCGCCGCAGCGGCGGGCTCCGACTCCGCGGTGGGCACCACGTTGCCCTCCCCGAAAGATTTGCCCACCAATATGCTCTCATTAGAAAACGACGCCAGCTACGAGGCCATCGAGGCCATGGAGGCGGCCGTCGATCTGACGCGCCGCGCCAAGGCCTACGACGGAGCCGAGAGGAAAACATGGATGGCGGCCGACCGTGGCGTCGAGTCAATCGTCCCGGGGTGGGACTACTCGATGCTGCCCGCCGAGTTGCAGCAGCAATACTAGCTGATGCGTGGTTGGGAGACCAGCTTGCCCTGCTCACCAAGCGCAAGGTATTCCGGCCTTGATTCATTCACTCCTACCGGCTCAGGCATGAGCAGAGGTTCGCGTCGGAGTGCGGCGGCTGCGGAATGTCGTTGACAGACAAGGACGAGTTCGGCGATGTGGTCGACGCCTGGGATCGGAAAACGCCTGGCATGCCCGTCGACGTGGGGCACTTCCTATGGTTGCGGAAGACGATCGGCTCCATGACCTCCTTCAAGGGCGCGCTGCGGGAAGATATGAGCACGGCCATCGAGGACGAGGCGTGCCTGAAGTGCACTCCCCCCCCTCCACCAGGCTGCACCCTGGCGGAGGAGGGGGAGCAATTTCAAGCGATTTTTCGTTTCGCCCTCGAGCTCGCGCTCCAGCGGATGCGGGCTGCGCAGAGAGAGAAGCTACGCAGTTGCGGGAGCCGTCCCGCGCCCCTCGAGATTGCCAGAGAATCGCCAATCGACGGCGACGCTTTCCGTTTGTGTGACCAGACGTTCATCTCGGAGCAGGGCAATGACGACTGCTTGATACTGGAAATGCACTGCTTCAGCGACGCCACTAGAGGGTCGCGATCGGGTGGTAAGTAGTTTGGTCAGGAACCTGCAATGCGTGGGGAAGCCCGGGGAAGACAGCCAGCCTGTGCGGAAGTGCTTTTGACGTGTAAGCTGTGCGGTTGGTCCTGACTGACCCGCTTTCTCGTGTTTCTTGCCCTTCCGTTGCCTTCTTTCTTTGTACCCCTGTTCGTCTCGCACCCCACATCTTATGGCCCCTCCGCCTGCGCGTTTTGAACACGTACATGGGAGACGCGGAATGGGTCACTCCCGCGTACATCCCTATTTTCGGAAAGGGAAAAGAGCCAGGGGCGGGCCGCCACGCGCAGCTTCGCCACTCTGCCATCTTGCAGGGAGTGCTGTATCTCATTTTCCATTCGGCCATTGCGGTCAGCCACTTGGGGGTCAAGGTGAGGCTGTTGAAGCGAGAACTGCTCGCTTTTCCTCGCCTGCTCTTTTGCTCTTGCGACCTTCCCGAGAAGGAGACCATCTTTTGCCATCACTCGGGCGAGTGCGCACAGATGTGCCCCGTGTGTGACGTGCGCGTGACGCTGGCCGGGGCGCCCGCGGCGCTCAGCGTCAGGGATCGCGACGCACGCAATGGGCTTGCGCGGCAGGTCGAGTCGGCGAACCTATCCGCAGCGCGAAAGAACCCGAAACGGCGGTTGATTTTGTAAATGCGGGGCGGAGCGCACAGCATTATGCCTGCCCTCGGCGGCATGGTGGGCCTTTTGACCGAGCCCTACTTCATGTGCAAGATGAGTGGCGTCGACACGCTGCGCGTTCGTTTCCGATGAAAACTTCCTTTGCTTCGCTTTACTGTCGGTACTACATCGGCAGCAGCTGGGCTGCGCGGCTCAGCGCCGTCGAGAATTGGTCTAACCTGTCACAGCCTCGCGTTGCACGCCATTCACTGTGCTCGTGCGCCTGCCACCCGCCCCCCTCCCCGTCTTTTAGCGGTTCTTCCCATCGTCGCGCATACACCACCCCGCCTCCATGCAGGTTCTCGACTTAACCTTCACCCGCATGCTTGTGCGCCGCCTCGTGCCGGTTTTCTCTCGTGTGTGCAAGAACCACGTCCCCGCGTGCGGCACGACCAAGGGGGCATGCCGTGTAGCGAGCATTCGGTTTGAGGAGTTTGGCGGCTGAGCAAGGCAAGCACGGTGGCGCCAGATTAGGTTTGGACAGAGGTGTTGTCATTGTCCAACGGCCAACGGTAGTGGATGGCGCAGTACTACGGGGCCCCGGGCGGCCTGGGTGCCCGTCGGGAGGCGCCGGTGCCTGGGGCACGACGCCAGGCCAGGATGGCAGTGGCTTCAACGGCCACGGGCCGGATGTAGGCACGGGGAGAGGGACGCCGGGCCAGACCCCCGGCTGCGTGGCGAGCACACCCCTGAGCGCACCCGGATGGCGTGGCGGCGACCGCGGCCCCCAAGAGGGAACCGACCGGTCGTCACGCCTGAGAGGGCGCGGCAGGCGACAAGAAGCCGGTCGCAACGCGGCGGGTGCAGCGTGCAACCCTTGTATCGGATACTTTCCTTCATCCTGTAATGCTTGCCTTTGGGGACTTGCTATGTATGTACGATGAAAATATCTAAAGTGGTTGGAGGCGGCCCGGGTCAAATCCCATTAAGAGCATTGAGCCCGCGCAGCGGTTTCCGCCCTTTTCCGACGAAGACCGACGACGTTGCACCCCCAGTGTGGAGGGGTATTCTGGCTCTGAAACATCTGAAAGCCTCAGCAACTCTTTGCAGAAATTGTGAAATCCACTCCATCCCAGATGCGACCTTGACAGACCTCCATGGGCACGGACGGCGCTTATTTTCAGGACTCCGCAACGGCGCCTACGTTCACAGCAACACTCGCTTACTATTCGTATCAACCCCCCGCGCCCCGATAGACCCTGCGAAGTTCCCGCCCCCCCCCCCTACTGTTCACGGTACCTGTCCTGCCTCAGCACGCGAGCTGGTGCCCGATGGAAGGTCACGATCCCCAAGTGTTTCCAAACCAGATGAGCTTCGTGTTCGAAGACACGCGTGAGGCAGCATGAGGCGACGCGAAGTTTTCTGCGACACCTTGGCCAGTGTGACCGCGCTGAGATGGCGGTCGTGTTGAGCACAACTCTACACATATTGTAGGGCGCTCTGGGCCCTTACCATCTCCCTCATCACAGCGTATGGACTGCCGCTGACGGTGAGACTCTCCCTATATACGTTTCCTGCCCATGGATATGCAGTGCTTTCGACCAGACGTCTGGCCTAGTAAAAGACATTGTCAACTCTACTACAGGGCAGCCATTGACGCTTCCGTGCTGTCGTCGCCAAGGTGCTTTCCTACGCCCTAACAGGACCACGTAGGCCTTTCTCGTAGGCACATCACATCATCCGGTTGAGTACGCTGCACACAAGATGGCTCCTTCTCTGCGCAAGAGACAGAGCGGGCGGATGCCTGGCGCGCACCGTGGCAACTCTCTCTGGGAGTGTTCCCAGTGCTATTTTGAGAGCCAAGCACCTACCTCCCCATCGATAAGACAGGATCATGCGCTGTGGCTGTCCCTCTTGCACAAGGAGGGCGCCACGGCTGCTGCTGTGTACACCCCGACCCCTGTCGCCATGACTTGGCTCTGACCGCCAGACGTGGCCGCTGTGCAAACCACGTCAGCCCTCCGCCACCGACTGAAGGTTTTCGGAGCGTGTCGCTCCTCAATGGACAGGCGCCGTCTCGCGGCGCTGCCGCCGCCATCACCCTCCGCATCACCCACCACCAACTGTTCAGGCCTGAACTCGCGTGGTCCTGACTCAGTGGAAAGGCCAGTGGACACGACTCCCGCATCAGCGGCTTCGAGCGAGGGGGCGCCAGCGGCGTCCCACTATGTGCCGCCCGCTCGCATTTTCTCGTGGCTGAGAAACTCCGTTCGTGCCCGTGGTTCGTGGCTCAGTTTCGCTGGGAGCGAGTTTCTCGCCCCACAGGCCGATGCAGATCATGCAGGCGCTCATGGTGAGCTACAGCACCTTGAGCTCAGCAGAGCTGGAGCTACTGGAGGCGCTCATGGCTACACATCTCCGCGCTGTACGGCCGGACTTCATTCTCCTACTCCTTGCGCATCGGTGTCAACTGGCGTTACGAGCTGGCGCGAGGACGCCCCTGAAAGACTGACGTGGCTAAGCGGCGGCTCCAGCGACGGGTGAATGCCGTGGCCCGCGTGGCCGGCGGTGCCACGCGGGAGAGCTCACACTACTATCGACTGTCAATTTCCAAGATCCTCGCTGGCGCACAAATCCAGACGGGAGTTTCCGTGGTTCCCACGACAGGCCTACCAAAGCTCTCGCCTCGTGCGCAGGCTTTGTTTATGACTCAGCATTGCATGAGCGTTGATATGTTGGGCGCGCTACGCAAAACGTACGGCGGCAAGGAGTGGGCTTGCTTCGCGACAGGTCGTGAGGGCGGTTACACGCGCAATTTCCGAGGCTCCGGGGCGGCGGACGTGGACAGACGACCGCGGGGCCTACCTAATGAGTCTGCGTGATGCGCTCTAGTGCTCATTGGCTCAGCTGTTGGCGTCCGTGCAGTTTCGGGAGCTCCTCGTATGTGGCGCAGAAAACTACTCCATTGAGCAGTGCCCTCTGTTTGACGTCGAGCCGCCGCAGATTGAACCTGCGCCCCTCCATTTGACACTGGGAATTGTAGGGCATGCCTTGCTGCTGGGAATCGAGGCGTTTGTCTTTGAGAGCGGTGCAGCGGCTGTGATAAGGGCGGCGAGGGCGGTCGGTGTTCCATTTCTTGTGAGTGCAGCGGTATGCCCAGCACCCTACCATGGCGGCAGATTCGAAGAACCTGACTTCCACCGCATCGCGCAGCGTACCGCAGCAGCGTCTGATGGAATGATCCGTCATCTGTCGGCTGCCCGACTCACGACGCTACGACGGGCCTGGACTGATTGGTCAGACGTCACCAGCGTGCTCCATCGGGCCGAATATGTTCCTGTCGCGAACGCGCGTGACTACCAAGCCACTGCGTCGCGTTTGGCGTCGGGGCTCTGCGCTTCGTGCCCATGGATGCGCGTGACGCTCAAACTTGACGCCCTCGTTCACCACGCGCCCACGTTCTTGCTACACCTCGGCTCCCTCGGCTCGTACGATGAGCAAGCCCTTGAGGCGTGTCCCGAGTTTCTCAACCACGCGCTGGCGCACTGCACCGCGGACTCCATTCTCGGCTCTTTCTTGCGGCTGGTCGAGCGGGTGGCACGTGAGCGGCAGCCAGCCGCCGCCCACATGCTGCACAACGGGCAGATCAAGAAGGCTGCTGCACCCGGGGCGCGGACCGCAAGAAATCCCGACGACAGGCATCTGAGGCAAAACCAGCCGGCGACACGGAGCACGACTGTCGGAGAGCAGAAGGAGCTGGCTGAAATGGAGGCTTGGGCAGCGAAAGTGGCCAAGAAGTCCTCTCTCACCATCTGCGCGTATAACAATCGTCTGGACAAAGCTACATCCGCCGCGGCGATGGCGGCGGCGGCCGCGGCCGCCGCCACTGTAGCAGTGGGCGCCGCAGCAGCTGCATCGGCCACAGAAGCTAGTGTCGAGGGCGTGTGGGGGGAACCGCGGCGGTGGGTGACGGTGTCCCCACAGATGGGAACGGAGACTTCATGGAAGAGGAGGAGCTGGATGCAGCATTCGTGCTCATGCTGGGTTGAAAAAAACGCTCTAGGAAAACGCCATCTCGTGCGCGAAGCTAGAAAGGCGACCAGCCAGGTGCCTAAGAAGCGCTCCTAAACGGGTGCAACATCTTCAGGCAGTAATATTGCAGGCTGCTCAATTTTGCCGGTACAGAACAAGACTGGGACAAGAGTGGCTTTCATGAAACTCTAATAAGTCTGCATTTTGTCCCGTCGATCCGCCAGCAATTCCGGGCTCGGGGCCTGCAAGGGAGGCCAGTTCCCGTCGTTTCCCGTCCGTTGTCCCCCGATCTGCTCCAGATGCCGGGATCGGGACAGATGCTGTACACATTCTTGCCAGCCCCCGAACCTTTTCGTGGTCGTTTCGAGCCAAATCGCCGATTGCGAAGGCATGAGTGCCCCCCCCTTGTTTCAATTCTCTGAATGCTGTTGTCTATTTCGACTGCTGCCAACAATGGGGGCCCGGATAGTTAGAGACTGTCCTTACATGGCCTCAGTCGGGAATTTCCACTGTTGTTCTTGTCCCCTTCTTGTTGCGTACCGGCAAAATTGAGCAGACTGCAATAAATGCCGAAAGGAATCTCATTGATTGAACGTTCTCTTTGAAGTGCCGTTCACCCAGTCAGATACCAAGTATGGGTTGACCACCGAGAAGATGCCTGTGCGGCGGTCTGAACTGAGAAAGGGCGGGAGGCACCGTCTTCGCTGGTAAGCAAACCGGCCTGTTGTCTTGGCGCTTCGATCACCCCGATCATCCTGGACCTCGCGTCCCATGGCGGGTGTCGCTCGAGCTGCGAAGAATGCCGCTACTTCCCTGCTCCAGAGGTAACCCCCCCGTTGTGGTACTACATATTGGAGCGGCTGCCACTGGTGTGTGATCCGTCGAGACTGGACTGAAAGGTCGCTGCCTTTCGTACTGCGTCTGTGCGTCCGTCTCTGGTTCTTTCTATCCATGTGCGTCTCCGTGAGAAAACATTTGGTGACCGCAGATGAGCGCCACGCTAACCTCACGGGTGACAAGCTGCGGCAGGGCGTTTAGATCCTCCCCCACGCGGTGGAAAAGATCTTTGCGCTGGGAGCCCCCAAGCCGGCCGACGGCTCAAAGAGTGGGGCCAAGAAAAGTGGACGGCCAACAGGTGACGCCACGCAAGGACACCACGGACGGCGGGGCCCCGCCAGAGAGTCGCGCGCCCTCCCACCACTCGAACCAAGTCTTGGCGGTGGCAGATGGCGACGGCGCCGACGCATTTCCCCTCAAGGTTCAGGTGGGCAGTGACGCAGACGACGAACTCCCCGAGGGGTTCCTGTTCGACTGGGGCGCGTACCGGAAGGTTTGGGGCAAGAGGTCCTATCAGGACGCAGTCACGGCGCTCTTTGCAGAGTGCACTGTGCTTTACGGACGCATCGCCCGATGGATGACGGTGAACGCCCCCCGCCATTGACGCCGTCGGAGGCTCTCAACCTCAAAATGCCAGGCGGCCGAGTTCGAAACACTACGGGCGCCCCATCCTGCGTGATATTATCACATCGAAGCTTCAGAAGCTGTTGCGGCTTATTCGTGACGCGGTCAGGCTCCACGGCAACGTGGTCAACAGCAACACGAGCAGAAATGAGTCAGAACAGAAGACGGACAAGAGGTTTTATAGCCGCACGACGCGGGCGGCAGCTAGCTTCACAGCATAAACGCCCGCCAGTCGCGAGGCATGCAGGCCGTCCTGGCGCGCATCGCCGAACTCGATGCCAAGGCCATTGAAAATGACAAGATCCGCCGCGCGCGCCGCTCCACATCCCGCGGCGGCTAGCTCATGGCGTTCGGGGCACGCGCCCTTCACGGCGAGTCGTGAATGGCGGCTAGCGCGCTTTCAAGGCGGCCAGGGCTGGCGTACCTCAGTGCGGCACTCGGCCTCGCCCCCAACGCGCAGGTGCCAGTTCTTGGCCTCGTCGTCTTTGCCGCAAGGCTTGATGAAGGCACGCCCCTGCGGCAGAGGGTGCGGGCCCATTCCCATTTCCGCCACCGAGGAGCCTCGTCAGACTATGTCCGCTACACCATCGCGGGCGAGGCGCCCGTCCAAAGGCTGATGCAGGGCGTCACAAGTGCGTTTGAGGGGTCGCAATCCTCTTACGCTCGCTAAATTGAGGCGTCGTTCACAACACTAAATACGAAAAAACACGGCGCTGGATCAACCCCGCTCAGTGTGCATCTGGTCAATGATGTCGTCTTACGCTCTGGCAGCTGGTGATCCGATGCCCGCACACGACCGCTTAACCAAAGTAAAATGAAATTTCGGACCCTCTCGCTGCCAACGAGAGGTCATCGCAAACTGGATTGCGATGAACCCTGCAAGAGACTCGCGGACATCAGAAGAGAATCCCTCTCGACGCTGCGAGTGAGGCGACACCCGAACGTGACGATGGTAGAATATACTCTAGCTCTATGTCGTCATCAAAGTTCGTCACTCACGCGGGCACACGCGGGTCGAGGTAGCGGCACGCTCCGACATTCAGGCCCGGCATCCTCTCCGAGTTCTTGAAGCACAACTCGCAGTGATACCACACACGCCGGTTGCAGTAGATGAAGAGGGAGGTAATGATGACCGCAACAGCCAGCTCCCGCCGACAATTGATGGGGTCCGTTGCAAAGATCTTGCCAATAGGCAAGCTGGTCCAGCTCGCAGGCGGCGGGTTGACAAGCGGCGGCAATTTCTTCTAACTTTGAACAGTGCAGTCGGCACCCGGTGACTCAGCGACATACCATGGCGAGACGACGCGTGCAGGACGTCACCGTGCCCAAAATCTTGTTTGCACGCGGCACAGCGCGCATTTTCCGGCTTTTCCGTCCGCCCTGCCACGCGTGTGATGAAAACGCTTGACGGCTCCACAGCAACTACGGCGGCCGGCGCTTTGAGGTACGTAGGACACATCGCATCAGTGGGAAGTGGCGCAGAGTGGCGTTGCACGATGTGGGTGAAGGCGAGAAATGAATTTCTGAACGATTTGTTCTGACTTATGTCCGCCAGTTTCAGCCACCCATCTACCATTCGATACAGCCACAGCAGGGAGTGTAAGTGCAACGTCCTGTAGACGTGCTTCCAGAACCCGGAAATGAAGGCCTTGACATGACCAAAGATGCCCCCCCGAGAGTTCGGTCGCTGTTCGTCCCGGCCGCAGCCCATAAAGGCGTAGTGGAAGCAACAACTGATGTGGCTAAAGTAGCGCGTGCCGTACACGGGATCCTTCGATGCGGCACCGAGCCGAGCGGTCTACGACGGCGAGTTGGCAATGTCTATCTCTTGGAGATTCTCGCGTACCACCTGCCCCGCCAAGTAGGCCATCGTCAGCGGCCCATTTTTTCTTTGGGCTGATGATTGCAAACCAGCTGGAACTGCCAACCCGCGTCTGCAGCGAGAGGCCGCCGCGGAAATGTACCTGCAGAGAAAGATTTCGCCTTTTGCCGTGCACCGCCACGGCTCGGACGCAGTTGGTGAGAATCTCGGCGCGTTTGAAGCCCGGCGGCATTAGCTGCCGCGGAACGTGTTGCGAGCAGCGCACAAGCATGCCGACTCGTAGTATAGGAGTGCGGAGAGCTCTTTCGTGGTGCCGTAGGCAATGGCGGCGCTCTGCTTCGCGCTACTGAGTAGGCAGAACAGTTATGCCTGCGCCATCACTTGATGGCACTCCGACATGTCTAACGCCATGAGTGTGTACGCGGTGCCCTGGGCAAATCGCCTCAGCGACAGGAGCTTGTAGTGACGCAGGCCCTCAAGCTTGGAGACGCCGACAGCCTCGGCTCTTCCGGCCCACCACGGTGAAACGCGATAAGCTCAGGAACCAGCATCTCCACGAGATGAGGTGTGCTTCCGGAGACGAGTGCCCTGCCCTGTCGAAGGAACACCGGACCACCGGCTTCGGCTGTCCCCTGGTTGCGTACAGGCCCGGCCGCTTGCAATCGCTGGTTCATTGTTCCCCCATTGTAGAACACGTGCGCATCGCCCGAGGAGCGCACCAGAAACCCTTCGTCAGGTGATACGGCCTCGTCGTAGTTGACGCGCTGCCGCACATGGCCAACAGCGGCGGTTTAGGCGTCGCATGAGTACGCCGCACGCTTTTGTAGCATGCCCTGCACCGGAATGTCAAAGCGCGACCATCAGCGCCCCGACGCGCAACCCGTGGAAAGAGGCCATCGACAGCCAACTGGGGCAAGTCGAGAACGACAGGGCAGTAATACTGCTCCCCCAGGAGATGCGGGAGGGCGCCCGGTAGCTTCACCTTGCGCACAAAATCTGGGAAAGAAGCAGCCAAGTGAGTACGTGCGTGTTCGTATCGGACGCCACCACGAGGCGGCCGCGCACGGCACAGGTGACCTCGCTCATGTCATTGCCCCACAGTTGTGACCCTACGGCGTCCTGGATGGCCTCATGCGCCGCCCTGCTCACGTTAACGATCGGGGAGGAACTTGCCGACAGCTTGGCCAGGTGCTCATCTATCGCTGACGCGGGCCCGTCCCGCACGCCTGTCGACATTCTTGATGCGTTTTTCCTTCAGCGCGAATCTTAACTGCGACTCTCCTCGTAACGCCGACTTGTGTCAGTGTCGCCCGGCCGAGCACCGCTCACTTCACGTACCGGTCCTTGCAGCTCCTCACTGCGTCCTAGAGAACCTACACGATGTTTCGGAGCGCCGTCGTCAGCCCCGGCCGCCCCACGTATTGCTGATCCCCGAATTTTGTCCTGGTGGACAGAGACTGACTTGACGACCGACTCTCTCCACCAATCAGATGCGCCCCTGGGACTGACTTGGTGCTCCTGATTGCTTACATGTGCCCATCCAGCCTGGAAATCGATATCACCTCCTCATTTTTTCTGCACTTCTGGCAAGGAGACAGTAGAAAATCTCAAGATCTCCCGTGGGCAGCTTGCTCCGTGCCAAAAAAATCGGATCAAGCGGCAACAAACAGTGCGTTCTGCTGGATGCAAGGTCCTGGTACCGAATGCGGGCTTTCTATTGGCTTCGATGCCTTCTTACTGTCGGTTTAGACCAATAAAGTGCTGTTATTCACAGTCAGTCTCTGTCTCTGTCCACCAGGACAAAATTCGGGGATCAGCAATATTATCTCACCATTGATCTCGTAACGCGGCTGGATCCTCGGAGCACCTCGGTCACCTCCAAGTGGTTGCCAAGTGCGGCGGTCCAGTGGTCCATCGTCACGGCCCGCGAAACGTTGAAGGCAAGCGTGACGGTCTGCAAGGGGCACCGAGTCGCTCGATGAGTCGAGACATTCTTTTATCTGCTCAAGAGCACCCACTGCACCGGCTCCGCCGCCGACTGCAAAGAGGCGAATGGGTGCCACCTATACAATCCCGGCTCGAGACACAGCGCTACGCGCCTGGTTGTGCTCAATGCCATACATGACAATCCCGCGCTGTCCATATTCTACGCCAGAAAAAGCAACCTCTGACGGCTCGCCACTCTCGCGACGAGGCTGCTGGTACTTCCGTCTCCTGTGGTACTCAAGGGGAGTAGAACAAGGTAGATGACCACGACAAGGACCGGAACGCTTTGATGGACGACTTCCTCTAACCACAGCATCTCCGTCAGAGTCCATTCAATAAAGCTCAGCGCACGGAGACAACCAGCAGTAGTGTCGTACGCGCGCGGTGTACCCCTGCTCGACGACATCGGCTCTCTCACGCCCATAGCCACCTGCCTCACACTGGCGCTGCCCCGGCGCCCGTTCCGGCACCCACGCCTCCCTCAGCGCATCCCCGAAGCACATTCAGCAGAAACGTCTCTCTCCACTCATTGCAAGAGGCCCCTCATCCGCACATTGGCTTGCGTCACGGCCTGCGTCAGCACCCAGCCGCTTCCGGCCTTGAAAGCAGAAATTTACACCTGCCTACGCCGAGAACATGAGCAACAACATGTGGACACACGTGCGTCTGTCGCTGCCTTTGCGTGCGCCCCCAACGGTGGCGCCCCGGAGAGGCAACGCGGGACGCACGACCGGAAGCGGTGGAGTACACCGGCAGAGGCTCACACATCGCGCCCTCGCGCGCGCAAATCTCGCACGCGGAATCTTTGAGCCTGGCGCGGGTGCACATGAGAAGATCTCGGCCGCGTCCCGCCTAAAACTTCCACCCCCCTCCCAAATCCTCAACCATCTTGCCCCACCCACGGCCGCCCCGGGTAAAGCGGCGCCGCCCCATAATCAGCGTAAGCGTCCCGCGCTGCGCCATCGCACAACGCGCGCTGCAGCGGGCAGCAGCGCCACTCCCCACGCTCTGCAAAGGTCCCTCCATTCACACCTTCGCTTGTGTCGTGGCCTGCATCTCAGCACCCCATCGACCTCTCTCCTGCCATCGCTGCGGAAAGGCACGGCCGCCCTCCCCGCGCACGTTTGTACGATTGAATAAACAGCTGAACGTCGGCTGCTGACGCACCTCGCGCACAGTACGGCACGTCGGCGCACTTCAGGGCGGCGAGGGGCATCGGGTGGTGGAGTACTACGGCCACGGCGCGCACCGGGTATTCCCTCACCAGTCATAAAAACGAGGATTGCTGCGTCGGACGCAGCGGCAGGTGGATATGGCCCCAACAGCGTGCGCACTACTCGTCCCCCCGCTGCCAACGAACCACTCACCCTCAGAAGTATCGTCGCAGCACCCGTGGCCAGGCGCAGGCCACTGCTGCTGCGAGAGGGTGTACTCTCTCTATCAGACGGTGGGTCGTCGACCATAGCCTCTCCGCAGGGTGGACCGACCGACAGAATGCAACGACGCCGCGCTGCAGCTGGCGTCAGGACAGCGGGAAGGCCATCTCAGGTGACACGAGGCGCCCACTCGCCCATCACACTGCGTGACGACCCCCCCTGAAAGCTCGTTGCGGCATAAACAGACCCTCACCAGTCCAAAATTCAAAAACATGCCCCTAAGAGCCCAGAAACGCATCTTCTTCTCAAGCACAGCTAACTCCTTTGGCCGAGTGCAGCCGGAGTTGTGGTTTTCAGGCTGAACAACGCACTCGACCCCGTTTTTGACCGCATTGAGCACGATCCGAATCGGAAACCCATTCAAACGACCCCTACAGACAACGTAGACGCCTGCTGGAAGAGCAAAACATATGAGCGACATTGCCCATGGCTTGCGAACATGTCCACACCAAGAACCTACAGAGCAACGCCCTGTGTCGCTGTCATGGTCCCGTCTTACGTGTGCACCGTCTCTCTCCCAAGTTCTGCCGCAACGTGCACCGGCCTCCGAAAAGTTTTACAAGAGGTTCCGGGGTGTGCGGTGGTCGTTGCACACGTTGCGTAGAACCCTGGACTAAAGTCCAGGGAATTGCGCTTCGTCACCGCCATAGTCGCCTCTGACGGTGATGTCGTCTTCACCATGGCGAACGCTGCCGCTGCCAGACGAGAGACGCCGCCGCTGCAGAGGGCGGCGGCGCGGATTTCGTTGTTGTCAGGCGGGGTCTTGTACGGAGGGGGCAGATAGCATTTTGTGGGGGGGGAGGGGGGCATCTACGGGACGGTGCGGAATGTAGTGGGATGACAGAAGGCGTAGGCGGGTGTCCCTGTTGGGGCGTGTCAGCCGTGACGGCTGTGGGCGGCGGCGGCGACCACCGCAGCAGCAGCTTGTGCCACCCCTACCCCAAGCGGGGGAGCGAGGTGGGCCGGGCGGCGTCGTTGCGGGCGCGCTCGGTCTTCTTGCCCGCGAAGGAGCGGCGTGAGCGGGCGGGGGGGGGGTGGGCGAGTAGGCGGGCGCCGGCGGGTGTAGTGGCCGGCCGGCACGCGGTGCTGGCGCGCCTCGGCACCATCCCCCGTGGCTCGTGTTGCGCCTTGTGTCTATGCTGCTTGAGCACATTCCCCCCTCGTGCGGCTGCCCGTGTTGGTGTCGGCGGCGGCGACGCCCCACCCCAGACCTTCGACGCCGCACGGCGCCGTCGACGCGCGGCGGCCGTCGCCAACGGGGCGTGCCGTCGCCGGCAACGCCGCTGCGCGCGCGTTGTCGCGTGCCGCCCGGTGCACGGTGGCGCTGGCCGACGCGGCGCGCGCGGCGGGGGGGCCGTTTCCTCTGCGCCACACGGTGGGTTCTGTCCAGGGGCCGTGTATTCAGGCTCGCGAGTGGACGCTGGCGGTGGCGGGGGAGCGGGGGGGGCGGGGCACCGGCACGCCTGTCGCCGCCTACGCCCTTGCCGTCGGTGGTGTGAGGGGGGGCCGGCGCTGCCGCCACTGCTGCCTTCACGACCCCACGACGGCGGGCTTCCTGCCGCACGCGGCGGGGCGGGGGGTGCCGCCTGCCGCCGCTGCCGTCGCTGATGGCAGTCTGGGCGAGCGCGGCGCGTCTGCCAGTGTCCGATGCGCGGCCGCTGTGGCCGTTGTGGCGGCTCGGCCACCCGCGCGACGGCGGCGTGCGTCACGTGGTGGCCGCCAACAGTGGTGGCCGCGAAAGGCGGCGCGCCCTCCGGGCGGGCAGAGCCCGAGCGGCCGTGTCCCGCCGCCGCGGCCGCTGTTTTTGCCGCTTCTTCCGCTGCCGCCGCCGCCGCCGCCGCCTCTGCCGCCATCGCCGCCGCAGCCGTCGCCGACGCCGCCGTCATTTTTGCCGTGGCCACCGTGGCGGCAGCGTCCTTCCCCGGCGAGCGCCCAAGAGGCGCCGGACGGTTTCCGCCGCCGCCGCCATCGGCGGGGCGCCGACGAGCCGCCTGCCGCCGGGCGCGGGGGCGCCACCGCCCGTGGCGCCCCCCCCCCCGACGGCGTGGGGCCCAGCTGGGGACGGGGGGCGCCCCCCCTGCGGCCCGCCACCTGCCGCCCTCGTCCCCGCGAGCGGCCGCCCCGCATCGGACGGCGTCGTCGGTCCCCCTTTTCACGTGTGTGCCTGTGAGCGCCTTCTGGCGTTCCGCCGGGTGGCCGCCGGTGCGGCAGCCTCTCGGACGCACCACCCCCCTGGTAGCGACGGCCGGTACGCGGGGACCGCCCCGCAGGTCAGGGCGCGGTCGACCCGGTCGTGCGCAACTCCTGACGCCAACGGCCCCGTGTTGGCGGAACCGACCCAACAGCCACGCGTGCTCCAAGGCGCGCGTGCTCCCCGTAGATGAGAGGGTAACAGAAAGGTCGTCGGTCCACTTTCTCCTCGCCCCCCGGGACTAGGCCCCAGGCGCGAGCCTATATATACCCTCCCAGGCATCCCTCGTTGCATGGGCGGCTGCACCCCGGCGCCGCGTACCGCACGGCTGCCCCGCAGCACCCGCCACTCGCCGCACACACCGCGCGCACCCACGTACACCCGGCCTGTACCCGACACTCTCGGTCGACCCGGTTGCATGTCTCACGCTGCGGGTGTCGCCATGCGGGAGTGCAAACGTCCCGGCATGACGTCCTCCCCGCACTCCCCGCGGGTCTACAGGTTGTCGCGTCCCGGTGCCGTGTCGGCCCGGTCCGTCGGCGCTGCAGCTGTCTCCCCCGGCGGGGACATAAAAATCTTTCCCCCCCCCACAAAGGTGCTCCGCTTCAACACTCCTCCTCGCGGGATTCCGGAAGGGGTGCGCATGCCGAGCCCCTGCACCCCCCGTGCGAAGGCAACCGTACCAAGCGGCTTGGTCAGGATGTCCGCCGTCTGCTCCCCCGTCCGCACGTACTGCAACACCAGCGTCCCGTCCGCCACGCGCTCGCGCACGAGGCGGTGGCACACGTCGATGTGCCTCGTGCGGGCACTCGTCCCGGGGTTTTGCATCGAGGCCAGAGCGCTCTGGCTGTCGCACGACAAGCCTATGCTGCCAGTCTCCTCCGCGACTAACGCGCGAAGGCGGAGGAGCCACATACCCTGCTTGGCCGCTACGGCGGCCGCGATGTACCCCACCTCTGTCGTCGAGGCCGCCACCGACGGCTGCAGCTTACTGCTCCAGCACACGGCGGATCCCCCGAAGAGGTAGACCACAGCCGACGTCGACCGCCGGGTGTCACGGTCCGCCGCAAAGTCGGCATCACAGAAACCGGCAAGGCCGCCGTCACCAGCGTAGCAGAGCCCCAGCGTCGAGGTCCCCTTGAGGTGGCGCAAGACGGCCTTCCCGGCCGCGAGGTGCTCCTCCGTCGGGGAGGCCACGAACCGCGTAAGGCGCCCCACGGCGAAAGCAATTTCGGGCCGGGTGCTCGTGCTCAGGTACAGCAGGGACCCGACCAGCTCCTGATACAGCTTGGTCGTGTCCGCGTCTAGCAGCGTGCCCCCCTTTCTCAGGTGGACCCCCGCACCCATGGGGAGGAGCACCGGGTTTGCCTCCTTCAGCCCAAGCCGCGTCAGCAGCGAGGAGACGTACTGGCGCTGGTGGAGGCGCAGCGTGCGTCCGTTGGTGTCACGCTCAATGCGTGGACCAAGGACGTCAGTCGGCTCGCCCATCGTCTTGCTCTTCAACGCCTCCGTGACGACCGCTTGCCCGGCCTCCGCGGTGGCCACCGTCTGCGCCGTCACAAGCAGGTCATCCACGTACACGAGGATGAAGAAAATGTCGCCGTCGGGGGTGCGGCGCTTGAAGAGGCACTCGTCCGCCTCGCAGGCCTCAAAACCCGCGCGCTCCAGGGTACCCCGCAACTTGCGGTACCATGCCCGTGCCGCCTGCTTCAGCCCATAGAGGGCCTTACGCAGGCGGCAGACGAGCCCTGGGGCCCCGCGCTCGTACCCGCGCGGCTCACGGATGTACAGCTCCTCCTCTACTTCGCCATTGAGGAACGCCGTCGCAACGTCCAGCTGCAGCAGAGCTAGGTCCTGACCAGGGGCTTTCATGAATAAATAGCACTCCGATGTAATGGATAGATATACTCGGATATACTCATATTCAAAAAAAACGAGCCCGCTTTTACTTACTCTTATCTGAATGGTACCGCTATTTAACGGCTCCGAAGTGGATAAACGTAACTCTAATGACTTAGCATTGGGCTGATGCAGGCATCCAACGACCGCAGGTAACTTTACTTTCCAGGCGCCTCAGAACGCTCGAAGTCGGGACCAAGAACGCAGGCATGAGTTCGAATAGTCATGAACAGTAGTGAGCCAACTCAGGCCCGATCGTCAACAGTGATGGCATGTGACAAACGTGGCGAGGCCCCGGCTCACGTCGCGCGCGGCGGCTCATTGGAGGCCCACAAACAACAGAACGAGTCTCAAGACTTGAGGCGAACCAGGATACCAGGATGGACGCAGAAGTCTACGCCCCTTGCCCCGCATTCACTGTCGCGATCTCACAGCTGGTTGCAGTGTCGCGTTGGTCGCGTTCAGATCATGGATGGAAAAAATCATACATTTTTTACTACGGCTTTAATTAATTAATAGATTAATTAACTTCATTTTTTGATTTTATCATTTTTAATGCATTTTATTACATTTTTTGACGAAGATGGACCAATCGAGAACACGTACCTCCCTCGCTGACCACCACGACGGCGTCGGCATTTGTACA
>Ga0209831_1002155_pt1 | contig 17394 bp, 13 predicted proteins | sample Maine_Asex4_meta_FD_187451 | JGI IMG/M metagenome (GOLD analysis project Ga0209831, IMG submission 187451) | Marine algal microbial communities from Maine, USA - Maine_Asex4_metaG (SPAdes) (version 2) | ecosystem: Host-associated > Algae > Red algae > Unclassified | place: Maine, USA | collected...
TCGCCAACCATGGTTGTCGTGATATATTCACCTATACGGGGCGTTAAGCCTGTTTCTGACACAGCCTTTATCCTTTAATTACGATTCTTACTATTAAAGAATAATACATTAAACTTTATTAGTGTCACGCCTTATTAAAGGAGGCAAATTTACCGAAAACGCCATGTTGCGATGGTTGCCAGACCTCCTGATTACAGTAAATCGGAACTAAGCTCTAACCTATTGAATAACATAGTATATTTCAGTCACACTCAGACCCTTTGTTTGTAATCAGGGGGTCCGCGGTTCGAGTCCGTGTGGGGGCACCATTTTTCTCAATAAATACAATAAGTTAAGCGAAAATTGACGCATCGAAATTTACAAAATAGTTAGCACCCTAAAAGAAATCAGGGGTTCCTAGTCCCAATGAGCAGAGTACGTATGGTGAATACAGAGACTTACAAATTCCAAGACATGAAATCGGAATTTCTGGCAGACCCAATAAATCAAGCGGTTTTTGAAGCTCTAGCGCATGAATATACCCATCCACGTATGGAGTTTAAAGATAGCCACGACAATCAGCGGCTTTAGGACGCCCAGATTATTGTAGAAACATCCTCATTGCAGACATTAGCCGAGAGGCCGTTGTCGCCTGCGGGTTCAATCGATCATGGCAACACATTGGCCGAACCGCTCGACCGGTGTTTCATAATCGAGGGTCTTTCTAGGACGCTTGTTAAGAGATCTTGCTACTGCTCCCATTAAGGACACTCGCTAATGTCTCCTTTGCCCCATGAGCAGTCGAAATAGCATGCTATATCTACTCCGTAATTAATCTTGACCTCCTCAACCGCCCACCTTCTTAGCGGCCGCAATCATAACATCTGTGTAGAGATGCGCATATCGTTCAGTGGACTTGGCACTCTTGTGCCCTAGAAGTTTGCCTACAATTGGTTTATTCTCTTGAAATAAAGGTAAGATGCAATCAGCGCACTTATTAATCAACAATTCGCGATATCTCTAATATACAATCCGCGAAACCTGTAATATACAATCTGCTAATCATGATAAATGGAGCATAGAGGTGGCAGAAACAGAAAAGAACCTACCTAGGCATATGACAGCAGAGATGAATGACGCTCTGTCCTTTTCGCGGGTCGTCAATTTGGTTGGGCCTCGCCAGGTCGGCAAAACAACGCTTGTCAGGGATTTAATCAACAAGGGGGAATTTATAACTCTAGACGATACCGCAATATTGGAAGCTCTAAACGCTGACGCCGCAGGTCTACTCACATCTCGCATGGCGAAGATTGGGAACCAACCTCTTATTATCGACGAAGCGCAAAGATCAAGGGCACTCGCGCTCGCTATAAAGCGTATCGTCGATAAGGACCGCCGCAAGGGCCAATTCATATTGACTGGGTCGTCCAACATATTCACCGCGGCTGACGTTGCGGATTCTTTGGCAGGCCGTGTCCTTACACTCAAATTATGGCCCCTGACGGTTTCAGAAGTTAAACAAAGGCCTCCAAGTCAATGGCTTGATTGGGCCGTTCAGAAGACGCCGTTGCTTGAGGGACTGCCAGAACCAGAACCTACCGAGCGCTCTGACTATATCAATTTCGTTCTCGAAGGCGGGTATCCGGAAATCAGAGAAATGCCTATCAAGCCGCGCCAGAAACAATATGGAGCTTATGTAGACACAGTTGTCGACCGCGATGTTGCGGATGTGCTGCGTATAAGAAAGACAGACGCCCTCAGGCGCCTCATAGACCAAATGGCGGTACGAACCAGCGCAGAAATCAATGTCTCTGCATTATCATCCCTACTTCAAATTCAGCGGCAAACGGTCGAGCAATATCTGGATGTTCTCACCAAATTATCCATGGTGACAAAACTAGGCCACTGGACATCAGGCGAGGGAAAAAGAGAAATCAAAAACGCCAAATATCATTTCGTGGATACGGGCATTGCATGTGCCCTACGCCGCTTCACTGCTGAAACATTTGAACTTGGCGCTAACCCAACAGCCCTCGGCAGTATAATGGAGAGCTTCATCTTCAATGAAATCCAACGCTGCGTACCGTTTCAGGAAAAAGACTATAAACTCTACCATTGGCGCAACCGGGATAAGCGAGAGATCGACATTCTCGCTGACGCCGACACCCACCTTGTCGGCATTGAGGTCAAGACCGCCGCGACAGTAAAGGGCGATGACTTTAGGCACATGAAATGGTTCGCGAAAGACGGTCCCGGGAAATCACGAACTGTGACGTCCGTAATATTCTACTTAGGCGAACATAAACTCTCATTCGGAGATCGTTGCTTCGCACTGCCTGTCAGCACTCTGTGGAGCCAGTAAGTCGCCAACAACTTACATCATCCTCCCACCTTTTTAGCCGCTGCAATCATGACATCTGTGTAGAGATGGGCATATCGCTCGGTGGACTTAGAACTTTTGTGACCGTGAAGTTTGCCAACAATCGGCAGGGAGAGGTTCTGCGCCACAGCGAGACTAGCATATGTGTGCCGTAGATCATGAATGCGAACATCATTGAGTTGGGCTCGCTCTCTGATCAATCGCCAAGGCTTTTGTATATTTACAAGCTGCGCACCTTTTCGCTGCCCTGGAAAAACAAACGGATTATCCAGTTTGCGTTCAATCTCGCCGATATAACGCCTAGCCTTATTACTAAGAAAGATCGTCTTCTCACCCGTCTTTGAATCCGGCAGATGGACTTGCCCGTTTGGCAGATCAACAAAGGTCCATTCCATGTTCAGAACTTCTCTGAGACGAGCGCCAGTCATTTGCAGAACTCTAATGGCATCAATAACGGGCTGTGACGTCCAGCCATTCACTTCTGCGTCTTCCATGACGTATTCTAGACGTTGAAGCTCCTCTGCGTTCAAATAGCGTTTGCGTGAGGTCTCCTTGAATTTACGAATGTGCCGGACCGGATTGGTATTGGGCTCACGATACTCCCACTCTTCTGCCAGATTAAATATCTTGGATAAGAGCGCTAACACCCGATTGGCTTTGACAGGCGTATCAGCAAAATCACCCTTAAGCCTGACGATGTCTTTTGACCCTATTTCGCTCAATGCTTTATGGCCCAGCGCAGGTTTAATATCCCGTTCAATATAGCGGCTATCTTCCTCAATGCTTTTGGGTTTCTTATGAAGCTTGGCATAATCTTCGATATAAAGATCACATAGCGTTCTTAGAGTAATAGACTGAACAGCTGGCTTCGCATTGAGAATAGGCTTGCCTAACGCTTTATTGGTTACCCAGACGGTTACAGCTCGCCGAGCAGCTTCTGCAGTCAGGGCAGTCTCATCCCCGAGCTTTCTATTTCTCCGGCGCCCGTCTGGTGTTCTAAACTTATATATGTAGGACCGCCGACCGGAGGGCTGGACACGAAGCCCAAACCCTTTAACTTCAGTATCCCAAAGGCAGCTATCTTTACCCGGCTCGCCCTTAAACCGCGCTACGGACCGCGATGTTATCTTTCCTGTTGCCACATCGCCCTCCTAAATGCGTGGGTCCTCACAGGTACCAATTGCGGGTGATATTGCGCGTAGCCCTGTGCTATGGAGTGAACATAGCATTTTTAAATGTCAATGAATACAGTCACTTAGTGAAGTGCAGAGTACTGGAGTGTACGAAATTCGAAATAGAGAGCAAGATTTGTAATCAGGGGGTCCGCGGTTCGAGTCCGTGTGGGGGCACCATTTTTCTCTATGAATTCAATAACTTAAACGAAAATTGACGCACCGAAATTTACAAAATAGTTAGCACCTTAAAAGAAATCAGGGGTTCCTAGTCCCAATGAGCAGAGTACGTATGGTGAATACAGAGACCTACAAATTCCAAGACATGAAATCGGAATTTCTGGCAGACCCAGTAAATCAAGCGATTTTTGATGCTCTAACGCATGAATATGCTCTACCGAGTCTGAAGCTTAACGATTGCCACGAAAATTACGATTTAAAACCGCTGTTACTAAATTTAAAAAACCATACATAACCCTTTTGCAGATCTTAACTCAGCGGCTTACTTTGCACCGACTTCAAGCCGCTCAGATTATTGTAGAAATATCCCTATTGCGGACATTAGCCAAATTTAGCTTTGGCCCAGTATATTCGGCCAATTGTAAATCACTTTGCTTTTAACTGCCTCCACAGCGCGTATAATGTCTTTAGCTTCCGTACAAACGAATTGAAGGTACAACTATGACGCAATCGGAATGGCATCTCGCAAACATTTGGGAAAATGTGGCCGCAACAGTGCCCAATTCACTGGCCGTTGTTTGTGAAAATGAACGTCTAACTTGGAGTGAATATGAGGCGCAATCAGCGAAGTTGGCACAAGTCTTCGTTGATAGTGGCCTCAAGCCCGGGGTGAAAGTTGCGATCTATTCCTACAACAGTATTGAATATCTCGTTGCCCAATTCGCAGCCTTCAAAGCGCGGCTATGCCCGGTCAATGTCAACTACCGCTATCTGGAAACCGAACTGGCCCATGTCATCAATAATAGCGACAGCGAGGCGATTGTCTTTCAAGCCGAATTCGCCCCCCGCCTTAACGTCATCCGAGAGCAGCTTGGCAACATAAAATTATTCTTAGAGGTCGATGACACAAGTGGCCAACACTTCGAAGGCGCGAAAAATTATGCAAGGGAAACCAATGAAGCCTCGCCTATGCCTATCATTGAGCGTCCAGGCGACGACATTTACATGCTCTATACGGGCGGCACGACCGGCCTGCCGAAAGGCGTCATGTATGACCACAAGACGTTTTCAAAGACCTTGATGACCAAAGCTATGCGGTTGCGAGGCTTACCCTTGCCCGAAAGCCCTGACGACCTGATGCCTATAATCAAAGCTCTCGCTGAAAAAACCCTCGCGCCCATATGTATGCCTGCCTGCCCGCTTATGCACGGCACGGGTATGTGGGTCGGCGTTGTTATTCCGCACGGTCTTGGCGGCGCGGCAGTCCTGTTTGATAATCACGGGTTTGATGCAGACAATTTGCTCAAATTGATTGAGGCTGAAAAAGTTCAGGAAATCGTGATTGTTGGCGATGTGTTCGCCAAGCCTATTGCTGCCGCCTTGGACAAAGCCGCCGACGCCGGAAAACCCTACGACATGTCCTCCATGAAAATGGTCAACTCGTCCGGCGTTATGTTTTCAACAGAAGCTAAACGTGAAATATTAAAACATATGGATGTCACAATTTTTGACAGCATGGGCTCGACCGAGGGCAGCATCGGCGTGTCTATCGGCAATCGAGCGGCTATGAAAACCGATCAAACCGCACGGTTCCAATTGGCCCCATCTTCCCGTGTTATGACCGAAGATGGCCGCGAGATAAAACCCGGCACCGGCGAAATTGGACTGCTCTGCAATGGCGGTATGGTGCCTATCGGCTACTACAAAGACGAAGCTAAAAGCGCGGAGACGTTCCGCACTTTCAACGGCGTGCGGTATTCCGTCCCCGGCGATTTTGCCATTCTTGAAGCCGACGGCACAATCACCCTACTGGGGCGCGGGTCAACTTGCGTGAACAGCGGCGGCGAAAAAATCTTCCCTGAAGAAGTCGAAGAAGCCCTGAAGACGCATGATGACATTTATGACTGCCTTGTCGTGGGCGTCCCAGATGACAAGTTTGGACAGGCGGTGACAGCCGTGTATTCAGTGGCTAGCGGCGCGTCTGTCACGCCCGCAGCGCTTAAAAATCACGTCCGAGGATTACTTGCCGATTACAAAGCCCCCCGCCATTATGTCATGACCGAGACCGTCCCTCGCGCCGACAATGGTAAGGCTGATTACAAAAGCACCAAGGACATAGCTTTAGACGCGCTCGGGTTATAAACTCCGAGCAATCAACAGCTTCATTATCTCACTCGACCCGCCGTAAATGGTTTGAACGCGAGAGTTTTTAAACATTTGCGCAATGGGGTAATCGTTGACGTAGCCATAGCCGCCGTGAAGTTGCAGGCATTCATTGACGATATCGAACTCGTTCTCGGTTATCCAAAGCTTCGCTATGGCCGCCGTTGTCAGGTCTAGTTTTCCGTCTAACAATTGCGCGATGCAATGGTTCATGAACACTTTGGCGATGGTCGCCCGCGCTTTGACATCCGCGAGTTTGAACTGCGTATTCTGAAACTCGATGAGTTTCTGCCCGAAGACTTTGCGGTCTTTGGTGTATTCGATTGTCGTCTCTAGGGCCGCCTCCATTGTGATGACGCCGGCAAAGGCAATGATAAGTCGTTCTTTGGGCAGCTCCGCCATAAGCTGTATGAAGCCTCGGCCTTCGACGCCGCCCAGCAAATTTTCTTCCGGCACCCAAACATCGTCAAAGAAAAGCTCCGACGTATCCTGCGCCGCCAATCCGATTTTATCGAGGTTCTTGCCGCGCTTAAACCCTTCGACTTTATCCGTTTCGACAATCAGTAAAGATGTGCCTTTCGCGCCCTTGGTTGGATCCGTTTTGCATACAACGATAATGAAATTTGAAATTTGTCCATTGGAAATCCAGACTTTCGATCCGTTAATTCGGTAACCATCGCCGTCCTTAGTCGCAGTCGTCCGGATGGCCTGAAGGTCAGACCCAGCCCCAGGTTCGCTCATGGCGATGGCGCTAATACGCTCGCCGGTTACGAGGGCGGGAAGCCATTTCTTCTTTTGCGCTTCCGTACCATGCGCCTGCACATAAGGCACCACGATGCCGTTATGGAGGCTAGCGGCAAACCCTTCAACGCTGTGTCTCTGTGTTTGCTCAAACACCACGAGATCATGGCGCAGATCACCGCCGTGGCCGCCATATTCTTCAGGAACGCTGACGCCCAGTAGTCCCATCTCGCCAGCTTCACGCCAGAACGCCGGCTCTACCTGACCGTCAGCACGCCACTTCGCGACCCGGTCGGGCGTAGCTTTGTTTTCAAAAAATTTACCGACCGCATCGCGGAAGAGGGAAATTTCTTCATCTTGCATAAATGCTGGGTCGTCGACGCCAAGAATACTCATATTGGTCTCCAGATTATTTAGGTGCCATACGAATGGCACCGTCGAGGCGCACGTCTTCGCCATTGAAATATCCGTTACGGCACATTTCTATGGCGAGTGATGCAAATTCGTCAGGCAGGCCAAGGCGTGCGGGATGCGGAACCATGGCGCCCAAAGCGAGTTTTACCTGTTCCGGGGCTGCGGCCAGCAAAGGCGTGTCAAAAATCCCGGGCAGAATGGTGTTGACCCGGATAAGCTCACGGGACAAATCCCGCGCGATTGGTAGTGTCATACCAACAATGCCGGCTTTGGACGCGGAGTAAGCCGCTTGCCCGACTTGCCCGTCCTCCGCGGCGGCAGAGGCTGTGTTCACAATCGCGCCGCGCTCGCCGTCAATGGCGTCAAGGGTCATCATGCCCGCAGCGGATTGCGCGATGCACCGGAAGGTACCCGAAAGATTGATATCAAGAATGCGCTGAAACCGGCTCATAGGATGAGGCTTGATGTCGCCCGTTTTCCGGTCGCGCGAGGCAGTTTTGACCGCGTCGCCAGTACCCGCACAATTAATGAGAAGCCGTTCTTGGCCAATCGCTGCCCGCAAGGTCGCAAAACCCGCAGTCACGTCATCGTCTGATGTCACATCAACTTTGGCAAATGCGCCGCCGAGTTCTTTCGCGAGGGCGTTTCCTTTGTCTTCGTTCAGATCCATAAGGCCAACTTTGACGCCTTGAGCGGCGAGTTTACGGGCTGTGGCTTCGCCAAGACCAGACGCGCCGCCAGTGATAACGGCTGAGATATTTGCATTAAGTTCCATGGTGATATCCTATTTTTGAGATTTCTTTTCGAACGGCAGAGCGTTGCAATTGCCAGTGATGGTTTCGCCCGCAAAGGCGGCTTTGACGAAAGGGATTGAGTCCTTCGCGGAATGATTGAGAACGGTCAGATGATCATATCCCGGATAGATGCTGGATTGAATTGTCGCACCTGCCGCGCAGGCTTGTTTGATGAGGTTAGCTTGCATGCGCAGCGGCGTGTCCCGGTCGTCCATGCCGCTGCCAATATAGGCTGGGACAGAAATATCCAGACGCGGGTAACCCATCTGCGCGAAAGCAACCTTTAGGGCATCATTCGGCGAGGCTTTGAAGGATTTATTGTAAGTAAGCTCGCGCTCGGTCACGAGGGTTTTCACGTCTCTATGGCACGTATTATCAACAGACATTGCTGTCGGTAGGCCTTCGTCAGATACATAATCTGACACCTTAAAGCCTGGGTCCATTTGCTCCACTAATGTTAGCGCCAGAAAATTATACCCCAGCATCGGGTCAACCACATCGTTGGGCCGGGTTTCTTGAATGATCTCTATCGTGCGCGGCGTGAAATACGGGATGCCTGTCGAGACGACTCCTTTAATTTTTATCTCAGGCGCGTAATCAGGTGCATATCCAGCTGTCGCAAACGCGGCGGCGGCGCCTTGTGACTGCCCCATGAGCACAACATCTTTTGAGAGCGGGAAATCAGAAGACTGAACAGCCCTGATAATATCGAGATTATTATAAGACGCGGGTTTCGTCGCCAGATACGGATGGGTGCCAGCTGTGCCGAGACCCTGATAGTCAGAAGCAACAATCGCGTAGCCTTGATCGAGCCATTGTTTCAAATACTCCTGATGAAACGGGACATAACCCGTCCAGCTTGGCGCGCAAATATCCGCGATACCCACTGTGCCGTGAGTCCAAGCAATTAAAGGCCACCCGCCTTCAGGCGCTTTGCCTTCAGGTAAGAACAGACTGCCTGAAACAGGAATACGTGTTTCGCCGTCAATCCCGTCTGTGGAGGTGTAAAGGAGCCGCGTGTTAGACGCCGCGCCGGGAACGGATTGCTTTGCGTTTAGGGGCTCTTGGCGCAGAAGAATACCCGGCTTTGCGGGGAGTTCGCCGTCAAATCTATAAAATTCCGAAACGCCCCCATCTCCGCGTACAACACGGGACAAAGGGCCTGCTGGTGCCTGAGTTTTGGCAATGGGTTTTTCCACTTTCGTAGAATCTGTGTCAGCGGCGCAGGAGACTAAGGCGAGACTAAATGAGGCTATAAGCGCGGTGCGGAAAAGGGTCATACTCTATCCTGATTTAACGTCTTTGAAGGGAATATCGCGGCTCACATCCGAAGATTTTGGCAGGCCTAAAACCCGCTCCGCAATGATGTTTTTTTGAATTTGATCTGTGCCGCCGCCAATGGAATTCATGTAGGCTTTAGCCGCATCAAAATTGGCATTACGCGAGTCTTCGGTTTCACTCAGCAAAACTTGCGGGCCGAGAATTTTGGCGGATATTTTCGCTTCGCCGTGTTGAATGCGGGACATAGCGAGCTTGCCCAGTGATGCTAGCGGCGAGCTGCCGCTTTTCATCATCTCCTCTTTCGCGCGCAGCATGTTCATGGCGTTAAGTTGTCGATACGCCAGAGCCTGTGCAATCTCTTGCCGCAGAACGGGGTCTTTGAGTTTGCTGTGCTTGTAAGCCAGTTCTAGAAGCGCAGGGGCTTTACCGGCAGCGCCGCGCAAGCGAGAGGTAATGCCTTGCCCCATTATCAGACGCTCAGATGCAATCGCGGTTTGAAAGGATTTCCAGCCCTGATTGAGCGTCCCGATAATAAAGCGCTCAGGCACTCGGGCATCAGAAATGAAAACTTCGTTGAATTCATCTTCGCCAGTGATTTGATTGATGGGCCGGACTTCCACCCCGTCTTGTTTCATGGGGAAGATGAAAAATGTAATGCCCTTATGTTTGGGCGCGTCGATATCCGTGCGCGTGAGAAGCATGCCATATTCGGCTTCTACTGCGTTGGATGTCCAAACCTTTTGGCCATTTACGACGAAGTCATCGCCGTCTTTGATCGCCCGCGTCCGAACGCCTGCAAGGTCAGACCCCGCGCCGGGTTCCGAATAGAGAAGGCAACAAATCGGCCCCGTGAGCAATTCGTAAAGTAACTCTGTTTTTAGTTCATCGCTGCCGAGCTTGTAGATCGTGATCGCGCCGAGGTGATAGCGGTCCCGGCCCCATCCCTTTGCTCCGCGCGATTGAAAGGCTTTGTCGATGGGGCGCGCGTCTTTCGGGGATAGCCCTCGGCCGAACCATTTTTCCGGCCAAGTTGGTACGGCGTAACCGGCATCAACGACCTTTTTCATCCAGCTCTTTTCATCATAGCTCTCTGCCCCGACTTCGCGTCCATTGGCGGTATCCCAATTGGCGTCCAGCCAGTCTTCGACTTCTTTTTTGAGGTCAATACTCATAGCTTAGCCTCCATCTCGGTCAGATATAGATCGCGAAATTTATCCGATGATGCGAACAACCATTGTCCCGTTTGAGCGCGCCGCCAATAGAGATGGGCGGGGTGCTCCATGGTGTAAGCGATACCCCCGAATAGCTGGATCGCGTCCGCCGCCGTTTTTCGGAAATTATCGGCGCAGGTAAAAGCGGCAAGATAGGTCAGTTCTTGGCTAAGGGGCGAGCGAGCCGCCAAAGCCCGCGCCGCATGGCGCGCTGCCGTCGAAGAAGATTCGACTTCGATCAATAATTCCGCCGCCATATGCTTCAAAGCTTGGAACCGTCCAATTGGCTGCCCGAATTGGAACCGCGTAATTAAATATTCGATTGTCAAATCGAAGATACGCCGCGTGGCTCCAACTTGCTCCCCGGCTAAGGCAATCAATCCCATATTGAGCGCCTGGCCGAATTCTGCCGCTCCAACACCGCCTAATTTTTTCGCTGAAGCTCCATTAAAATCAATTGAGGAAACACGCAGAGTTTGGTCATCCGTTGAGTGCGGATTAAGTTTTACGCTGCTCTCAGTCATGTCGACTAAAAACAGACCCTCTTTACCGCGAACGATGCAATAGTCCGCATTGCGGGCGTGGGTCACGAAATGGGCGCTTCCCGTGAGCTCCCAATCATCACCTTTGTTCGTGACTGTGACATTAGACGCTTCTGTCCAGTCTCCGCTTTTCCCGCATCCCGCAATGGCGAAAATAGATTGCCCAGAGGCAATGTTTTCCAGATGCGGCCCAGCTAATTCCTTGTCTGCACATGCCGCCAAGAGAACAGGCGCAATCACGCAGGTCGAGATGAACGGACCATTGTAGAGAAACGCTCCGGCCACTTCCATGAGAGGCTCAACCTCTTCAATTGATCCACCGACCCCGCCGTTGTCAGGGTCAATCATAATCCCCGTCAGGCCCATTTCTGCAATTTGTTGCCATAAAGCTTTATCAAACCCGGACTCAGTTTCGATAACTTGCCTCAGCGACTCTTCATTGGCCGTGTCCGAAAGCAGTTTTTCAAAACTCTCGCGTATCGCCTGGCGGTCTTCTGGGGAAAATTCGCTCATGCTTAGCTGTTCACCCATTTTGGTTTTCGTTTCTGGGCAAACGCGGTCACGCCCTCGCGGCAGTCCTTGGTTTTCATGAGTTTCACGATCTCGGCTGTGCTGAGCTCAAGCGCCTTGTCCCAATTGCCAAGGCCATCAACAGCGTTCAATACGCGTTTGGATGCCCGAATTGATGTCGGCGAATTGCCAGCTATGGTCTGAGCCAAAGATCGAGCGGCTTCCATAACATCACCATCAGTGACTGAATTAACGAGGCCTAAATTCGCCGCTTCTTCTGCGCCTGTTTTCCGGCCTGTCAGGATAAGCTCCATCGCCGCCTTTTCGCCGATCTGACGGGTCAGTCGTTGTACGCCGCCAGCCGCAGCAAATAATCCGACTTTAACCTCAGGTAGCGCGAATGTCGCGTTTGCCGAGGCCAAGGCGATATCGCAGGCCAAAACAATCTCAAGACCGCCGCCCATGGCAACGCCGTTCACGGCGGCAATGATTGGTTTCTCTCTATCAGTCCGCGCGCACAATCCTGCAAACCCAGAATTAGGCGTCGACATGTCCCCGCCGCTCGCTGTGACCTTCAGATCATTGCCGCTGCAAAAGGCCTTGTCGCCAACACCCGTGATAATAGCGACCCAGAGGTCTTGGTCGTTTTCATAAGCGTCGAAAATTTCAGCGAGCTCGAAATGCGCGGCGCTGTGTAAGGCATTGTAAGATTCGGGCCGGTTCAGCGTCACTTCCAAGACATGATTATCACGTTTCAAAGTTATATATTTAAAGTCTCTCGCGAGGATATCATCAGGCATATCAGCTCCTATTGGGTTTGTGTTGGCGACATGGTTACGGCCGTTTTGATGGGTTATTTTTACAGGCTGTCCCACTGGGTTTTTGGCGCTCTGCAAAGCCTTCATGGTGGCTCGGTGATCGGCCGGGATAGTCGCCATTACGCGGCCTTGATCGTTTCGGGCAAAGATATAGGCATGGTCGACACCGTAGCGATTATGGCGAAGGGTGTAGGCCTCAATAACCGCTTCGCAATCCTCATTGAGGAAAGTCTGTTCCGGCTGCACGTCAATTTCTTGCTGTAGGTGTTCGCTGGAAATCGTGCCCCAAGTCTCGGGAGCTTTGGCAGAATATATGCCCGCTGATTCCTTACTGATAAATCCACCATTGGCCAGAATTAGCCCGTAAGCTTCTCTGTCTGCGCGTAGGACTTCGACCATACAGGCAATAGCGTGAGTCGAATAATTATTCCCCGCGCCGCCAAAGAACGGGAGGCCACCCGTCACACTCATTACGGCTTGGGTTGGGTCTAATTCCAATGCTTCCGCCGCCAAATGCACAACCATGGGGAAGCAGCTATAGATATCCCGATAGGCGATATCGCCCTGAGAAATATTCGCGCTTTCAATCGCACCGTATAGCGCCAGTTCAACGGCTTTGGATTTAGATAAATCCGGGCGCTCGGATATAAGTTTGTCTTTGACGTCCGAATAGCCGTGCAGATAAATCCATTTATCGGGATCAATCCCAAGGTCCCGGGCGTGGCCAACGCTGGTTAGGATTAGGGCGCTGCCCTGGTTAACGCTGTCTTGCGCCACATGCCATTTCAAATACGGATCACATACCGGGAAGTTTTTCTTTGACGGCGTGCTGAGGAAGTCGGCGCCCATGACTTGCGGAAATTGCGCGTAAGGGTTTTCAGATGCTGTTTTGGATAGCCCCTCACAAATCTGCGCCATATATCCCAAATATTCCGCTTTGCTCATCTTCAAACGGGCGCGCAAGGCCTGTTCCATTGCAGCATAAGTTTGCGGGGGCAGACCCATGCCATTGGCAATTTCGTAAGCGGATATGAAGTCAGTCTTCTTGCCACGGTCGTCAATCTCGGCGTCTTCTTCCGAAGACCAATCAAGTTTGATTTTGCTTTTAAGCGCGGTCTTGAGCGCGGCCAAAGCCTCGCTCCCCGCAATCATGGCAACTTTGATTTCGCCCTTGAAAATGGCTTCGCTAAGTTCGTTGACCAGTGCTTGAGGCTGCTCCCCGCCCGCTGATGAATAGATGATTTTATCGGGCGTCAGACCCGCTGCTTTTGTTATTGTCGCCGGAAGGTGTTTGGGCTTCCCAAAGGGATCAAATGGACGGTGAAGCGAATCCGCGAACGAGCGAATGACAGCCAAGGTCTCAATTGCGCTTTTGTCAGCCCCTATCCCCGCGTCTTCACACGCCCGGTCTATGGCTTGGGTGACGAGTGATATGGGGCTGGGCGCAAAGCTTTCATCCGCGCCATCCCAGTGATCAACGACCTGTCCAACGCCAACAATAATCGGGAAATTGTCTTCAAGATTCATGAAATTAAACTGCTCCCTTGCGAGAAATAATATATCCAAAATCCCCATTAAAAAAAGCAAAGGGGTTTACATTACCAAGCATTCTTTTCGTAAATTATGCCGAACTATAAATGTTCTGAACTGCATTTCAAAAAAAATGGCGACACGAGGCCGCCAAGTTTAAGGTTACACTCAGGGGAACCTAGTCTTTAAAAATTTTTACGTGCTGTAATACCGTAGAAACGTGGATCTTGCACAAATGCCGAACGAGAGCCTGAACGTAAAGTGGTACCGAATGTTACGCCCCGCGTGCTTTCATCAGTAATGTTCGTAGACCAAGCTTCCAGTCCCCAGCCCTGCTCATCGTTTCCAATACCAGCGCGTAGATTGATTTTAGTATTCGCCTCTTGGATATCAAAAGGATTAGGATTTCCATTGGCCAAAAACGCCTGCGTCGATGTCCGGCGGTCACCTTCATACCGTAGCGAGCCGTTCAGGAAGAACGTCATGCTATTCCCAAATGTTCCGTCATATGTCGCGCCGATAACGCCGACTGTTTTGGGCGCATTGGTGAGTGTGTTGCCGCATAGCCGCGTAACATTTTCGGTTGTGATGTCACCCGCACAATCATCTGGATACTCCGCTTTGAGAAGCGTGAGGCCACCATTTAGCGTAATGTTATCGGTCGGCCGTAAGACGGATTCAATTTCGATACCTTTAGTTTGCGCCTTCGGAACATTGAATGTTGAGAACTGAGCGCCAGTGAATTCAAGTACTTGGAAATTTGTAAAATCCTGATAGAAAGCAGCCACATTTAAAGTCAACATATTGTCGAAGAGATTGGACTTCACACCCAGTTCATAAGCGTCCACCTCTTCAGAGGCAAACCGTGGGTCAGCTCCGCCAATCGCGGCGGTTGAATCCAAGTTGAAACCGCCGGATTTATAGCCATGTGTGAAGCTAGCATATGTCGAGATATCTTCATTGACTTCATAGCCAAGCTTACCCGTGTAAATCAGTTCATCATCCTTGAACGTATCGGCAAATGACCGAGGCAATGGGAGCACAGCGGATGCTGGAAGGTCTGCCGGGGCTACAAATGGGAAACACCCAAGAACGAAAGCTGTTTGTCCTACAGTGCCGGCTTGCGTGGGTGTCAGGCCGCCGGCAATCAAAGCGCGAACTATTCCATTCGGGTTTGCGCCGCTTAACTGAGCTGGAGTTGCCAGACAAGCGGGGTTGTTTACATTTGATTGACTGAAACTGCCATCTTTAGATTCGTCCGAGTAACGCAGCCCCACAGTCAGGTCCAACTTGTCTGTCACATCAAAAGTATTATGCGTGAAAATCGACCAACTTTCACTGTCTTGCGCATAACTATTGCCCGCCGACGCGCCTGCGGGATTAACGCCCGTGAAGGTCGTGTAAGGCGTTCTGCCCAATATGAAAGGGTTATTACCCGTTCGCGCAATCGCGCCCGCCAAAAGAGCTCCTGCGAAGCGGTCATAATCTGCCCCCAACTCGAAATTGGCTGTTTGCTGAATATCCTCGTCAGAATAATACCCGCCAACAAGCCAGCTAAGACGGTCATCCATTGCATCACCTTGGAAGCGCAATTCATGCGTCATCGTGTTGATTTGCGTCCCGCCAGGGCTGCCTTCAACCACATTAAAAAGATCTAAACCTGAGAAGGCAGAGTCATATTGGTTCGTTGAGTTCCACTCACGGTAAGACCCGATATAAATAGCATCGGCAGAATCGCTCAGCGCATATTCAAGCTCTGCTATAACGCCCGTTTGCTCACTCGTTGGCTTTGGCACTTGGCTTGATGTCGCGATACGATCATCCAACGCAGCTTGAAGTGTATCTGTATCAGTTGGGTCGTTCGCGACATTCGGGGCCGCCATACCGCCGCGCGCGCCCAAACCTACGGCTGCAAAAAGATTACCAGTCTCTAAGCCAGATCGCAGAACTTCGACCGCTGAACAACACTCTGAATCGCTATAATTGTGATCAAGAACGATACGGCCTTTCCATTTCTCTTCACCTTCAAAGCCGATTTGACCCCGTAGGTAATACTGGCTGACGCCATTGGACTCCCCTATTTTGTCGCCATTCCGATCAAGAATGTCGACATAACCATCACGCTCCCGAAGAGCGCCCGTTATCCGAGCCGCAACTTTACCTTCAGCCAATGGGATATTGACCGCTCCCTGAAGGCTCATCAGATTATAATTGCCGTATGTCGCATTGATGAAACCGCCGGCTTCGTCCAAGTCGGGGCGGACATTTGTAATGTTCAGAGCACCCGCAGAAGTGTTCCGGCCAAAAAGTGTGCCTTGCGGTCCACGCAGAACTTCGACCCGTTCCACATCAACAAATTCGCTAAGCGCAATACCCGGGCGCGACTGATAGGCCCCATCAATGAAAATACCGACAGCAGATTCAAACCCGATATTATTTGACGTTGTACCGATACCGCGAATTCTAAGAACAACAGAGCCAGAGGCCGTCTGAGCGTTAGACGTCGAAAAACTAGGTGCAACACTGCCGAGATTTTGAACATTCACGATGCCTTGCTTATCCAGATCCTCTGGAAGGATAGCTGTCACCGCGATAGGGATGTCTTGGATGCTTTCAGCTCGGCGAGTCGCTGTGACAATAATTTCGTCTTGAACGATTTGCGCTGCGGCAGGCGCTGATAGAGCTGCTGTAAGAGCGGTAGATGCAAGAATTCTGTTGTAAATTGTCATGTATTTCCCCTGAATATAAGTTTTGTTGGAAATTCTTTATCACCGGCTGCTTGTCATAAAAAGCTAAGTAGTTTACATTTGCAATCCATGCTCAATCCAATCGACTACTCCATCTCAAAATTTGTCACCTTTGCGAATGCCGATGTCATCAATAGAATTCGCGAAGTCTCAGAACCCGTAACTTTCAAAAAAGGGGCTATTATCGAAACTCGTGGAAAACCCGTCGATCATATCTTCCTAATTGATGAGGGCCTTGTGCAACTCGGAATAGATGGAATAGACGGATCGAGATTTAACCTAGCCCGGCTTGGCCCGGGTCATACTTTTGGAGAGACTGCATTTTTCTTGAAATTGAATACCATCCACGATGTAAATGCAGAAAGTGATGTTCTTCTACAAAAAATATCACGCGCAAACATAGATCATTTGATGACCCATTCATTGAGTTTTTCAAAGGCTTTGATGGCAGTGTCATGCATGAGAGTCCAGACGATCCTGTCTTATATTGGGGACACATTGGGAATGACGCTGCTCGCTCGAGTCGCCAAACAAATCTTGAGCGTTAGTGAAAGCATCAATAACGCTGATGTTATTAGTTTAAGACAAGTTGAACTGGCTCATTCTCTCGGGGTTTCCCGTGTGTCCATTGGTAAAACCTTGAAAGACCTATCGCAGAAAAATTTAATCAAAACCGGATACGGAAAGCTCGAAATTTTATCCCGCGACGGGTTGACTGAAATAGTCCAAAAAGGCGCGCGGCAGCTGTAGCCGATGTAGTCTGTTCTAATTGCGTACTAACGGTTCGCAATACTGAACGTCATATTATAGGCTCTTTGAGCCACTTATCTTATGTCCGCAATGCCCTGTGAGTTCAACGGGTCGTCGCAACACTTTAACATTATGAGTTAAAGATGGAGCGATATTATGACCAGACGATCACGTACCTTTTT
>Ga0209831_1002161_pt1 | contig 17361 bp, 9 predicted proteins | sample Maine_Asex4_meta_FD_187451 | JGI IMG/M metagenome (GOLD analysis project Ga0209831, IMG submission 187451) | Marine algal microbial communities from Maine, USA - Maine_Asex4_metaG (SPAdes) (version 2) | ecosystem: Host-associated > Algae > Red algae > Unclassified | place: Maine, USA | collected...
GCCTGCACCGGAGTCATTGGTGTTGGTGACTTCGATGGTGGTGGGGGTGATGCCTCCGCAGGGGTCGACAATTATGGTGCAGGTTGAGAATTCGGAGGTGTTATTGCTAGCATCAGTTGCTGTTGCTGTAATTTCATCACCAACAGTAAAGGCACTAGTAAATGTCCAATTTCCACTTACATCAGCCGTAGTGCTTCCAACGTACGTTTTCCCTTGACAAGGAGCGCCTGAACAACCTGAATCCTCATTTAAAAATAATTCTATATCTTCATTTGCTCCTGATATACCTGATACTGAATTGACAAAAGCTGTCTGTATTACTGGCTGATTTACGCCTGTAATAGTAAGTATTCCTTCTGTTACATTACAAAATATTTCGTTTTGACTTATTAAAACATTTGAAGTAACAGTTGTAACTCTTATTCCGCGTTCCGTATTATGAGAAATTACATTATTTTTTATTTCGAAATCACCATTTGTACCTATATTAATGCCATCTTCTAAGTTGTTTTCTATAATGTTATTATCAATTAAAAATTGCTTATTTTGGTTTGAAAATAGAAAGTCAATACCATATTCATTACTGAAAAATGTATTACTACTTATCGTAATGTTTAAATGATTACTATTATATACAGCTATTCCCTGGTTAGCATTCAAAGATATTGTATTATTTGATATAACAAGATTTGATATGGGATTAAATGACATCAACTCTATACCCTCTCCAGTTCCATTTAGGATCATATTATTATCTATAATACTATTTGTTAAGTTTCCCAACTGAAGGCTATTAGAATTATCAAAGCTATTATTTTTAAATTGAACATTATCCCCATCAAAAATTAAAGCAGTTCCTGAAGTACCCATACAATTTGTAAAAGAATTTCCATCAACTATTAGGTTATCACCTTTTCCTACCAATCCTCCACAATTGTTAAATGTACAATTTAGTACATTTGAATCATCAGTATCATCAGCAAAAAAAACAGCCCGACCACTTTGATTTAAGAAGTCGCACCCTTGGACAGTAGTATTATTTTGTACACCTAAACCCTTATCTTGAATACGAACACCGTTAAATGTCAAATTTTCAATAGTATTATTACTACCCCAAATCCAAAGAACATTACTACCGTTTAGTTCTACATTATTCCCTCCATCAATAGTCAAATTTGCAGCAGTTAAATCAAGAAGAGCACTAATAGAAATTATTCCACTTACTGAAAAATTAATCAAACTACCACCACTTGAATTTACCTCGCCTACAGCCGCCCTAAACGTACAATTCCCACTCCCATCATCACAAATTCCATCCCCAGGAGTAGCATCCGAAGTATCCAAAGTAGAATTCACCGTATACGTCTGTCCAACCAGCACCGTAGAAAAGAATAAAAACTGAAAAACCAATGTACAAATCCATTTCATAAGCGTGTGTTATTTGTTTTCTAAAAGGGTCTTGAGTTATTTTTGTTTGTTCTCTATTAGTTAGTCGATTAGCTTTCTTCTTACCCAAGTTTCCGAATGAGGAAGACCAGCAAACTATATTGCGCTTCGTCTGCCAAAATAGGAATAGCGTAAGTCGCCCTTTAAAATCATCAACCTGGCGATCCGTCCTGGATATCTGTCATCCAGAACAAAATCCTGAGTGCGATGCACTTACTAATTCAGAGATTATTTTACAAAACTCTAGATCCATTAAATAATTAGCCTGTATTTTTTTGGGAAGCGGATTGATATGATCGCCAAACCGCTTATTAAAACCTAACTTCAAACATACAAAACTATGAGCCGTAAAAAACACTAATTTTTTTGGCAAAACCCAGAGTAAAAAAGCGTCTAAATAAATGATCTCTATTTAAATTTGATAACAAAAACCCAAAGTATAGGAATAAAAAAACGCCAATTTTCACGAATGAAAATCAGCGTTTTGTAAAGGGTGTTATGCAAATAAAACTTCAATTGGTTTCATGGTCGCCTGGCGGCCACTACTAGTCTATTCCGATTATCTAAAAATGTTATCAGTTAGAAAAAATATTTTATGAAATATGGAAAAGAAAGAAGGAATTTACGAAACATTACTTTCTGATTCACAAAAAATATATATACATTTACGAATACGTTTTTTGCTTTTCTACCCCAAAATTTTACAGGCCAGAGTTAAACAACTTCATTAAATCGCTGCTATATGGGTATTAAAAAATTACCACTTCTTTTTCTATTTCCCTTTTTAAGTATTTCTCTTTTTGCACAGACTTACGCAGAGCCGGAAATCCTTTGGCATAAAACCTACGGTGGTTCCAGGATGGATGAAGTCTATCAGATTATTGAAAATATGCGGGGTGGACTGGTGGCCGTGGGAGAAACCAAATCCAAATCGAACGGGGGAACGGATATGTTTTTTTTCATTTCTGATAAAAACGGGAATCTGGTTTCTTTTGAAAAAAGAAAAGGGCGGGAAAAAGATGATGGCGCTCGATCGGTCGTACAAACCTACGATGGAGGCTACGTATTGGCGGGTTATACGGAATCTCCGGCTCCCGGATATAAAGGGCAACGGGACGGGTGGATGCTAAAAGTGGACGAGAAAGGGATCACGCAATGGGATCAAATCTACGGAGGAGGGAAAGATGATTCTTTTAAAAAAATTTTACAAACGCCGGAAGGGGATCTGATCATGGTTGGAACAAAAAATGAAGCGGGCTGGATTATAAAAACGGATCCAAAAGGTAAATTAATCTGGGAAGAAACTTTTCAAGCAAATGGTAAAAATACGTTTGCCAATTCTGCGGCTATTACGGATGACGGATCTATCTTTCTGACGGGATACGTAGGGGATGATAAAAATAAAAGTCTACTCGTTCATGCTTTTACCGCCGCTGGAAAAGCCATCGGTCAGCCACTGGTATTCGATCCCAGAGAAGGAGCGATCGGAGAGGATATTTACTGGACCAAAGAAGGACATTTGGTGATTACAGGAACTGCGGGAGCGGACGTGCGAAGAGCGGATATGTGTTTTATAGAAATGAAACCGGACAAAACCATTCTAAAAAAGAAAAAATTCGGAGGCCGTGGAATAGACGTTGGTACCGGAATTATACAAAGAAGTGATGGGAGTTTTGCGATGGTAGGAGATACTTATTCTCACAAGCCCGGGGCAAGAAGATCGAAATTGTGGGTAAAAGCCGTTGATGCCGTTGGTGCAGAAAATTGGGAAAAATTTGAAGGACAAAAAAGAGAAGATAAGGGGTTTTCAATTATTGAAACCTCCGATGGAAGTATTGTCGTGGCAGGTTACAGTACTTCGGATCTGATTAGTAATCATGATCCTTATATCGTAAAATACGAGGCCAACGATTTTCCAAAAAACACAGATGAAATTGCCATAAAGCCAACGCTAAAAGAAACTGTTTTTGGAGAAGAAGGTGGCTTTTTAAAGGAAGAAGAGCGCGGATACCTATTGTATGAAGTGGAAAATACCAGCGACAAAGATTTGTTTGGACTACGGGTTAAGGTAGCTTGTGAAGGATGTAAAGATCATCATTTATCTTATTTTGATAGTCTCCAGGTAGGGTTTATTCCCGCCAATAAAACCAAATTATTTAGTGTTCCCTTTTTTGCAAAAGAAAATCTACTTTCTGGAGAGAATGATTTTCTACTTACCTTCAAAGAGTCTGGAAATAGAACGATTCCGGATTTGAATTCTACCATCAAAACAGAGCGTAGTCCGCAAGCGGATCTCGCGATCATCAATCCTGAATTTTCACTAGCTGCGGGAGCCAAAGCCAAACGAGGCGAGACCATCAAACTTAAAGTGGACTTAAAAAACAAAGGAAAAAAAGCAGCAGAAAAAATATATTTTAATTTTCATTTTCCCTACAAAGTAATTAACAAGAGTGAAAAAAAATACAGATTGGCCACCCTAGGACCGGGCGAATCAAAAACTTTTGAATTTGAATTTGAAATTCAGGAAACCTATTTAGGCGCAGAAGTCAGCATCTCTTGTCGAACGGGAGAAAAAAATCCGGATATTGGAGACGAACAAGAATTTAGCCTGGCGGTAGCATCCATCGGAAAAGATCAGCCCGCTAGTCTTACCGCATCTATAGAAAAGGAAAGGGCAGAAAAAATTAAAAAGACACAAGCAGCGCAAGTAGCACTTCAGGCTAAACAAGCAAAAATAGCGGAAGAAAAAAGATTGGCAGAGGTCGCCCGTAAAGAAAAAGAAGTACTCAAGACAAAACGGTTGGCAGAAGAAAAAAGAATAAAAGAAGAACAAGCAAAGATAGCGGAAGCCAAGCGAATCGCCGACGAAGAAGAAAAAAAGAAAGCGCTGGAACTGGCTAAAAAAGAAGAAGCGTTAGCGGCAGCACGAATCGCTGAAGCACAGCAAATAGCAGAAGAAAAAGCAAAAATTGCCGAAGAACAAAAACTGGCAGAAGCGGCGCGAATTGAGAAAGAAAAAGCATTGGAAACTGCGCGAATTGCCGAGGCACAACGATTAAAGGAAGAAAAAGCGAAGATTGCGGAAGAAGAAAAACTGGCAGAAGTGGCGCGGATTAAAAAAGAACAAGCTTTGGTAGCAAAACGAATCGCTGAAGAAAAAAGGATGCAGGAAGAGAAAGCCAGAATTGCGGAAGAGAAAAAACTAGCAGCAGCGGAGCGTCTTAAAAAAGAACAAGCGTTAGAGGCAGAACGTCTCGCCGAAGTGCAAAGAGTTCAAGAAGAAAAAGCCAAAATAGCGGCAGAAAAAAAATTGGCCGAAGCAGAACGGATTAAAAAAGAACAAGCGTTAGAGGCTGAACGCCTCGCCGAAGTGCAAAGAGTTCAGAAAGAGAAAGCAAGGATTGCCGAAGCTGAAAGATTAGCGGAAGCGGAGCAAAAAAAGCAAGCAGCAGAACTGGAGGCCAGGCGATTAGCGGAGGAGCAAAGACTAAAAGAGGAACAGGCAAAAATAGCGGAGGCCAAACGAATCGCCGAGGCAGAACAAAAAAGAAAAGCCCAGGAGCTCGAAGCCAAAAGACTCGCGGAGGAACAGAAATTAAAAGAAGAACAAGCCCGTATCGCCGAAGCGAAACGAATTGCCGAAGCGGAACAACTCAAAAAAGCGCAGGCACTGGAAGCGAAACGAATCGCCGAAGAAAAGCAACAGCAGGAGGAATTAGCAAAGGCGAAATTATTGGCGGAAGCAGAAAGAGTGAAGAAGGAACAGGAACTGGAGGCCAAACGTTTGGCAGAAGAAAAAAGATTGAAAGAGGAGCAAGCTAAACTCGCCGAAGCCAAGCGACTGGCAGAAGCAGAACAGGCCAAAAAAGCAGCAGCCTTGGAGGCCAAACGTTTAGCGGAGGAAAAAAGATTATTTGAGGAACAGGCCCAACTGGCGGAGGAAAAAAGAATCGCCGCCGAGGAGCAGCTTAAAAAAGAACAGGAACTGGAAACCAAACGCCTGGCGGAGGAAAAGAGAATTAAGGAAGAAGCGGCAAAGTTGGCAGAAGCCAAACGAACGGCAGAAGCGGAACAGAAAAAGCAGGCAGCCGCAATGGAAACCAAGCGACTGGCAGAGGAAAAAAGGCTTGAGGAAGAACGAGCAAAACTGGAAGAAGCCGAGAAAATAGCTGCGGCAGAGAGCAAGAGAAAAGAAGAAGAAATCGAAGCTAGGCGGTTGGTCGAAGAACAAAAGCTAATAATGGCAAAAGCAAAAATTGCCGAGGAACAAAAATTAGCCGAAGCGGAACGCATCAAAAAAGAGCAAGAACTGGAAACCAAGCGAATTGCCGAGGAGCAAAAAATAAAAGAAGCGCAAACGAAGATTGCCGAAGCCAAGAAAAAGGCCGAAGCGGATCGTATCGAAAAAGAAAAACAACTGGAGACAAAACGAGTCGCAGAAGAAAAAAGACAGCAGGAAGAACAAGCTAAAATTGCGGAAGCAAAACGACAGGCCGAAGCAGAACGAAAAAAGAAGGAAGAAGCGCTAGAAGCCAAACGAATCGCCGAAGAAGCAAAAATTGCGGAAGAGAAAAAGCAATTTGAAGAGGAAAAAAAGATGGCTAAAGAGGCGATGGAAGCGAGAGAAGCCGCTCTGAAGGAAGCAGAAGCAACGGCAGAACGTTTAGCGAAGGAAGAACAGGACGCACAAAAAACACAAGACGATCAGGTGGCGAGCCTGGAAGCACAACTGGCCGCGATGAAAGCAGAAATGGCGGCGATGAAGGAGCAGGAAAATGCTATGCTGACGATTGTCTGGAGTAGTCAGATTAATAAAAAAGAAGTTATTGAAAAAGAAAAAATCGTAGCGATCATTGTGACGGCGGTATCTTCGGAGCCTTTGACCAAAGATAATTTTCAGGTATTGATGGATGGGAAACCATTGTCAGCGGATGCTAAATACGACGAGGTAGATCTGGATAGCGAGAAAAGTGGTGATAAATTTCAATTTACTTTTGCCCAAAAGGTACCATTGCAAATGGGTGAAAATCAAATTTCTGTAAAAGTGAAAACGGATAAAGGGGAAGAAACGACCCCGGTAAAAACCTTTGTTTACGCGCCTAAAAAACCGAATCTTCACCTTTTATCCATTGGGGTGCCACACGTTGATTTACAATTTACGGCAAAAGATGCCAAGGATTTTGCTGCCCTGTTTGCCAATCAGGGAGGGCCGGGCAAAACACTTTTTAACGAGGTTTTTATCAGGTCCATTACCCATCCAGATAGCACCAGCAAATCCAATTTGGAAGAAGCCATTGAAGATCTGAAAGTTGGCTGGAAAAGAGGGACGATTGTGGAAGGAGACTATGTTGTGTTATTTATCTCTTCTCACGGATTTAAAGATGAAGACAATGGAGGGTTTAGAATAAAGGCCTACCCTTTTGATGGTGCGTACGCCAGTAGTCGAAGTCTGGATTTCAAGACAAACATCATAGACGCGCTTTATAGTTTGCGGTGCAAAAAACTGGTGTTTATTGACGCCTGTAATAGCGGTGCCATAGAGCGGGAATCAGGCTCAAAATCATCGGGACCCGACGATAAGGAAATCAGTGCAGCGCTGGAAAATATGCTAAATTCGGAAAACTCCTTTAAGATGATGGCCTCTTGTCGGGCACAGGAATTTTCCTACGAGGATGAGGGTTGGCAAAATGGTGCTTTTACTAAAGCGATTATGGAAGCCTTTGATGATTATCAACAAAAGGGATTAAAAGCGGATTCGGATGATAATAAAATATTGACGTTGAATGAACTATACAATTTTGTAAGCTTACGTGTTCCGGAAATTATTAAAACCAAAAGTCCGCAACCAGAAACAAAACAAACTCCTTTTATGTCAGCGCAACAACGCGTAAATGATTTGGAATTTTATATTTTAAAGTAATTATCGTTTGGAAATAAAAGAATAAGTCAAGTTAATTTCGTGGGTAGCCCCAAATGCACCGGGAATAGCATAAGACCTAAAGGTATGGCCATATCCATATCCTAACCTAAAAGCAGAATCTTCCAGTCCGACGTTGTACCCGAAGACCAAACCACATTCGAGGTGAAGATTTCCCACGGTAGACAATCCTGTTCCTACCCAAACGGTACTAGACATCTGGTAACGGACGTTGGCATCTACGTGAAAAGGAACGTTTGGTGCATATTTAGGCCAGGCAGAAAATTCTATAAAAGAGTCTTCGTTGATGTATTTATAATATCCTAACAATCCGTATACATGCTGAATTCTTTGAATAGAAAATTCATTCGTGTTACCCGCATCAAAGGTCAAATCCAGGCCAAATACTTGCGGAATAGAAGCACCCACATACATAAAATCACCTCTGCCCATTCGTTTATAATAATAGATTCCCAGTCCTACGTCGGGAAATAACTTTTGCTGATTGATGGCAGAAATATCCTGACCATCTCTAATATTTAGCTTGTCGATGGCCGTACGGTACTGCACCAATCCTACGGTCATTCCAACCGAAAGCCCCCCAAAGTAGGCGTCACCGTCCGTTAGTATAGCTCCCAGTCTTCCATAAACTCCCGTCATCCCCATAGGATCAGCCTCGTCTTTCATAAAATATCCTCCGGTTAGTAATTCGAAGGCGTTTTCCGTTTGGCTTAAGTATTCTACCTTCACCGTTTGGGTGGTAGGACTACCTTCAAAGCCCACCCACTGACTTCTATGCGAAGCGCCGACCGACATGTTGTGTTCATAACTAAAAAAGTCACTATTTAGCGAGGCGGGATTGATGTAGCCCTGATTTTCGCGATATTGGGTAAAGATCGGTAATTGCTGCGCAGGTAGATCGATCAGGAAAAATACCAAAAGTATTAAAGCAAGTATTATTTTTTTCATAAGAGTCGTATTTTAACAATCTTTAGAATATAAAGATAGTTAAAATTTAATACTCTAATCATTTTTAAAAAAAATTTTAACACAAGTCCTTAAAATACGAAAAGAGCATACTTCCCAGAATAGGCAGTATGCTCTTAAAATAAAAAACTTGCTAAATTATCATGAAAAATGTTGGTCTAACATTATCTGTGCTTCTTCCTGATAAGAAGATCCGTTAGTTTTCGCCAATTTTGTCAGGTATTTTTTGGCATTCATAATTCCAGTGTTATCCGTCAAAATAAGGTAGGAAAGTGCAGTGTACCAAGTGGCTTCATCTCGCAATTCAAAGTCTGGCAGCTCCGTCAACGGCAACAGTAGATTAATAGCTTTGCTAGAAAGATCCATATCCATTAAACACATGCCCAGATAAAACTTGCCGATATTATCATCCGGGTAAGCTTCAACGTAAGCATTCAAGGCTGCCTGAGCTGGTTTATAATCTCCCTTTTCGTATAATTCGAGGGCAGCTTTTAAGCTATCCTGCTGTCCAGTATTTTCTGTTCCCATTCCAAAAGAACTTAAATCATCCAGGATTCCCTGTACCTCTTTCTTTTCTGGTTTAAAATTATCCTTGTAGATTTTAGCATAGTCAGGTGTTTGGCCTTGCTTTTTATCTGGTGCGTTTTGGCAAGAAAAAGCAAGGATCCAGGTTCCGATCAGGAGTAGCGGTAAGAATTTCAAATTGTTTTTCATAATGATTCTAATTTAGATTAAGATTTATGTTTTTGAATGAATTATTAATTATTTGTTTGTTGTGGTATAATTACATACCCTTTATTGATGTTTTTCATAAAGTCGTCAAAGCTAATTGATATTTCTATACCATTGGCAGTAACTGCCTGAAAAAATCCAAGTGTAGTATCATATCCAATCAACAAGATGGTAGCAAATTCTGTCGAAGGATCTAAACCCGCTGAGGAAAAAGTAGAGAACATATTTTCATTCACATTTACTTCTGCCAAAATAGGATTCCCCATCATGATCGCTTTTTTAGCTCGGTAAATTTTAGAAGGTGTAATTTTATTTTTTTGTAACATCAACAGGTATCGCTCGATTTTATAGACATGATCACCAGTTCCTTTTTCTGGACATCCTTCCTTATAAAATAATTTTAAAGTTTCCTGCAAGTTAGAAGACTCTTTTTTATTAGATACCTTTTTTATAATAAAAGATAAATCAAGTTCCAGATTTCTATCCTCTAATTTTTCGGTATAATAAGCCAGGCATTTTGCAATAAGGCCAGCTGATTCATCTACCCTAACGTCCTTCGTAAAATCAAAGTAAGCACTTAGATCTTTTTGATCAGCTAATTTCCGCTGGTCCTTCCCTATTCCTTCTACCACCAACATTTTCATATTTCTGGATCCGAAGACGTCTGATTCTTTGAGCGTATCTAGTGGAGAGTTAAAATTCTGGCTAAATATATTATTGGCAAAAAAGAAGACAACGATTGTAAAAATCAATTTAATAATTATTGGATATATAGTATTTGTGCGTCGCATCATTTATATTTTTATTAAAGTAGTTGCTGATATATTATTTTAAAATTGAAAAGTCCCCCATTCGGTTACCTTTTTATTAGACCCGATAAAAAATATTAATCCTTTCTGTGGAATCACGATAAATAATCCTTTGTTAGTCGCCATATTTTTCATTATTTCATCTTTATATTTTTCTCTTATCGTCTGCTCTGGTGAACCCACTCCCAAGTTCTCTGCCGTTTTTTTACGAGTACTTCGGGTTCGAGTGAGGAAGGTTTTATTGTATCCTGCCCGGTCTATTACGCTATATTGCACGCCATTTTTTTCACCATATCGGAGGGTATAATTATCCTCCAGTTTTTTCTTTATTTGGTAGTCAGAAAATCCAGTAAATGCCTGTCCATCAACTTGTTCACTAACCTGTTGAACATATTGTAAAGAAGGATTTATCTCACCATTTAAAGCCTTTGTATTATATTTTGCGACCGCTTTATTGTAACCACTATATTTTTGTGATACCGTATTAAATTTCTTTGTAGCCAATTCCTCATTACCCTGATGCGCAGCTAGAATTCCTTCAACTAACATAATACGCCCTTTCTGTACACTTGAAGGACTAGCATTATTCGCCTTCGCCAAATTACGCTTGACGGAATTAAAATCTCCTAATAAATCATTAATACAAGCTAAATTAGTGTAAGCAGAAACCGACTGTTGATCATATTTTAGTGCCTCATTAATATACCCTTTTGCTTTTTCTAACATTAAATTTCGTTCTATATCAAACCCGGCCCCGTACGGCTCTCTTCCCTTGTACAATCTAGAAGTAAGATCTAATTCTAGTGGATAAACAAAAGGAATATTTTTATTATAAGATAAATCGATGGCATCTAGCGCGATAAGCACGCCCAGGTTGTTATAGATTTCATAGTTTTTATAATTTTTGAGAATTGCCTCATAGCAAGCGGTAGCTTTAGAGAAATCGCCAATAGCCGTTAAGTAATTAGCCGTTTCAAAAGTACAGATCAGTTTTTCAATTTCTTTGATAGCACTTTTATTCGCTTGCTGTCTTACTTTTAAAGGATCATAGTTTGGAATCTCTTCCGGCAGATTATAAGAATCATATAATAAATCCAAGATCTTTGGAGATACCTTAATCGCATCATACTGCGCCAGGTAAGCAGTAAACAATCCAAATAAATCTGCTTCCTGCTCATGTTTCAATCTTGATCGTAATTCTTCATTTTTATCAATATGAATACAACTAAAATTACCAGAAGGATGATTTCTTAGGTAATGCGTTAGTTCGTGACCTAAAATAAAAGACAAAGCATTTAAAGAATCTTTCCCCATTTTTTGACAGATATCGTAAGCCTTTTCTTCTAGTGCAATGCGATTTGTTCTGGGAAAATATCTGGCGATGTGTGTCTCTTTCTGAATAATTTCGAAAGAAGGAATATCACTTCCCAGATGATTAAAGACCGCATTAACCAGATCGTTATAGACTTTTTCGGCAACCTTTGTTTTATAATGCGCGCTAGAAAGCGGCTTACCAAATACGGTAGTAATTATAAAAAAGGTACCAATTATCATTAAAATTTTTCGATGAAATTGCATATCTCTGTCTTTTTTTGTTTGGTCAACATAAAGCACTTTAATGCTTTAATTATTGAAAACTTATAAGTATATTCCATAAAAGATGAAATGTTATCACTTTTATTTCTGATAACAAAAATATATTTTTGGAATAACTATATAGCTATATTTTCAGATTTATTGATATATTAAATTTCCTAAAACAAATAAGAACAATGAAAAACTTCCTGCAGCTCCTACCTTATACAATTATGGCACTTATATTTCTAGTACCGTCAAATGCTCACACACAAAAAAGAGCTACCGGTTTAACATTTGACGATGAAGCCTATGACGATGCACCACTACAACCCAGATACGGTGGTTCTAAATACAATGAAATTCCATTGGAATATAGTTTGAGAAAATATTGTCCAACTCCCAGAGATCAAGGTAATATGTCTTCTTGTGTCGGATGGTCTAGTGGTTATGGCTTGCTCACCATGAGTAAAGCAATCCAAAATAAAGTAACAAATACAGAAAAAATAAATCAGTTTGCTAATTCGGCACTTTTCATTTACAATCAAATAATTCTCAACCCCAATGATTGTACAAGTGGAGCATCCTTGACCGATGCAGTAAATTTACTAAAAGACCAGGGAGATTGCCTGGAAGAAACTTTTGACAGTTCAGATGGTAACTGCGATGTCCTACCCTCTTCCGAATCAAAAGGAGAAGCTAACTTTTATAAAATAAAAGACTATGCTGCCTTGTTTGCGCCCAGCGACCCAGCGGAGTTAAAAATTGATAAAATCAGAAAATCATTAGTCAATGATAAACCGGTATTAGTAGGAATGCAATTAACAACCAGTTTTTTTCTTGTATCGGAAGAAGAAGATACCTGGGCCGCAGGAGCGGATGAAGGTGCGGACGAAGCATTCGGCCATGCTATGGTTGTCGTGGCTTACGACGAAGTAGAAAGATATTTTGAAGTCATGAATAGCTTTGGAGAAAATTGGGGAGATCAAGGTTTTGTAAAAATAGGTTATGACGAATTTACCGAACGCTGTAGATATGCTTTTCAAATAATTTTTAATAATTATGGAGCCGCAGCAAAGCCCGTTATTGATACACAGTCTTTGACCAGTCTTTCCGGCAATTTTGAATTTAGACAGATCACCAAAGCAAAAAAAGATGAATACGGAAATTACGTAAGAGATTATCTGCAAAATAAAATCTACGATTATAACGTAGCAGCAGTCAATAAAATTCAGGGCCAACATGTTTACGAGATGACCGAAGACTGGAAAGCTGGCACCAGATTTCAATTAGCCGCCACCCAGGTACCAGAAGGAAAACATGTTTATGTCTTTAGTATTAATTCAGAGAATAAAGTAAAATCTCATTTTCCAAAAGAAGATAAAGCGGGTAAAATTCCACCTATGGCCACTTATCTGCCAAGTCAAGATGCAGAGTTGATTATCCCCTCTCCGACCAGAGGTCTTTTGTTAGAAAAAGGGGAAGATAACCTCGTCGTTCTCTTTAGTGACGAAACGATTGATGATTATAAAATACGCCTGGACAAAATTAATAACAACTCACTTCCTATTCAGGAAAAAATCCAAGCTGGATTTAAAGACCTTTTGTTACCGGAAAAAGAAATTGTCTTTAAAAAGGATAAAATGCAATTCAAAACCAAACAAGCAAAAAGCGAAAAACAGGTGGTTGCGATTATTTTAAAGTCGGAGGGATTGTAGGGAAAAGTACTAGCCCCCATTAATTTTTGAATTAATGAGGGCTAGTTTATTTAATGAATTCTCTTATGATCCTGAGGAGTAAGAGTAAGAAGCATTGTGAACTTCCTTATCCTTTTGTTTTTGATAACGAGGCATTAAACTATCATTAAATTTAGTTCTCACTCTCTCATTAGCGTTCTTCCGCTTTCCGTTTTTCGCATTCATTGCATCTTCTACGGAATCATAAAATCGTTCTAAATCTGAGACGATATTAGTCTTTAAGTTTTGATGCGAATTTACTAACTTCTGATAAACATCTCTGATTTGACTGCGTTCAGTCTTTAATCGGCTTGTTAATCTTTGTTCATTACTGAGCGTACTTTTAAGTGTACCAACCTCTTTTTTGAAAGCAAAAATATCTTTTTTAGCTTGTGTCATCTTTTCTTTAAGTCCATCGTATTTGCCATCCTTTAGCTTAATAATAGTATTAAGCTCAGCTACTTTTCCTTTCAAAGTAAAGTTTTCTTCAATATGCTTTTCCATCTTCCCTTGCGATGCAAGAAACTGTTTAAGCTGATCTACCATAATAGAAAGACCTCTATTCTCTCCTCGAAACAGCATATTTTCAGAAAATAATTCTTCTGTTCTTTTTTCCAGCATCTTTACCTCTCTATCTAGTTCTGCCCGCTGGGCACTAAGTCCTCGTTCTATTTCGACTTTTAATTCAAGCTTCTGTTCAAAATCTCGAGACAGGGCTAGCTTTTCTTTATGACAATCCTTCTCGCATACCTCTTTGACGTGTAGAACCTCATTAATACTAGAGGTATCCAGGTAAAAAAATATGTTAGCTGCCAATGATACCACAGCAACGATACTAGCTATTACTGCGAAGAAATTTCCTTTTTCTGATGATTTCATGATAATGATTTTTTAAATTAATTAAAATGGTTTGCCATAGTTTATTACAAAAATCCACCATATGTTATCAGCTTATTTAGTTTTTTTAAAAAAAAAGTAAAAAAAATGAATCACTACTTCAAAGCACTCAATTAAAGAATACAATCTTCTTTCTTTTTATTTTACCGCCTCAACAAAATATTTACTCTGGGTTATTAAACTTTATTGATGTATGATTTTCAGCCAAGACTTAATAAATAATATTATTTTAATCGTGGTATCGATCGTGAGGAAATGTCTTTAAGAGATGACTTTTACTTTTTGAAAATAGGTTAAAAAATACAGGGAAGTACTAGGAATTTACTCTGGGTTTAGAGTGATAAATTAGTATTTTCATATATTATTTTTTATTTACATTGCCAGCAATTATTTTATTCTAGCACTAAAAAATAAATAAACTCATTGTGAAGATTCATATCTCTCGTACCCTGATATAAAAACTAAAATGACATGAAAACATTACCCACTAATCTGGTTTTTCTTTTATTATTTTACCCCTTCACATTTATTTTTTCTCAGGAAAATATTGTAACAAATCAGGAAACGATACTTCTTGACGTTGGTGAATGTGGTAATACAGAATCCTCTAATTTAGTACCTGAAGATGTTATCTTTAATGAATTGTACAGTCAAAAAATAAAAGACGGTACGATTGCATCCACCTTAACTTCTGCTGTGCACACGTTGCCAGTGGTAGTTCACATTATTCACAGTGGTGACCAACTTGGTTCTCTAAATAATCCAACTGATGAGAAGGTAAATACAGAAATTGAACAATTTTCTCAAAGATTCAGACATCTACAAGCTGATGCTCCCACCTATACAAATCCATTTTACGGAACCGATACAGAAATTGAATTTTGTTTAGCTACGACTGATCCGAACAATCAGTATACTTCCGGGATTATCCGTCATTATGATCCTGTATATGCAAATAATAATCCTACTGAGCTTGGGATTTACGGCTGGGATACGGAGTTGTATTGTAATATTTTTATAGTAAATCAAACATTTGAAGGAACTTTTGCAGGAGTGTATTATGGTGGAAGCTTAGACTATATAATTATTAGAGGAGGATTCTTTTGGGACGGTTTATTAGCACACGAGGTAGGCCACTATCTATCCTTAAGACACACTTTTGATGGTTGTACGAATAATGATTGTACACTGGATGGAGATCAAGTATGTGATACTCCTCCTAAAGAGAATGCAGGTTCCCAAGGTGGCACCTGCGATAGTCCCGCTGATAATTGCCAATCAGATGAGGATGATACCTCCACCAATAATCCTTACCGATCGGTTGCTTTAGGGGGTATGGGCAATCAGTCGGATATGCTGGCAAATTATATGGATTACACGGGTTCCTGTTGGGATTCATTTACTACTGGGCAAAAAAGTAGAATGCAACTATATATCACTGAACGTCGACTAGAACTTTCTAACCACTCGAATATTGCTTGCCAGGCACAACCAATTCCAACAAATGATGCGGGTATCTATGGTATTAAAATTGCACAAGCAAATATATGTATCGACTCTCTTAACCCGACAGTCACCATTGAAAACTATGGAAGTTCAAACTTGACAAGTGTAACTATAAACGTATTTTTTAATGAGACCTTAGCGCTTACAGAAGATTGGACAGGAAACATTCCACCGGGTAGTTCAGAGGAATATTCCTTAATGAATCCTGTTATTTATAATGGTACCAATGGCCCTTTTCTTTTATCGATTTCTACGAGTATACCGAATGGCCTTACAGATGCTAATATCTATAATGATACTGATTATGAAAAAGGAACCTACATTGAAGGAAACTGTATGACCTACAATACTTGCGAACCATTTAATCTACAAACAGCATTGGGCCCTGGAAACACGACTACTCTAACTAGTTCTCCAGATACAAATTGCGTAAAAGGTGATGTTTTATTTTGTATTGAAGTTCAAGGAGATGTTTCTGGTAGCAGCGAACGATTTAATGTGATTGACGAATCGGGCAATAACAGAGGTTTTACATTAAGAAGTCCGGATTGTGGTGAACCCGAAGAACCATTTTGTTTTTTTGTAACTAATAGTGAATTTCAGGATTGGGCTACCGATGGAATAGTAAATGTGATCCTGGATCCTCTCTCGACTTCGATTAATCCTGAATATTGTCCTATAAATCAGGCCTGTCTGACGATTACTATTGCTGAGGCTCCTCTGACTACTTACTATGCCGATCTGGATGGTGATGGCTATGGTGATGCAGCATCTGTGGCAATGAATTGTTTTCAACCGCTAAGTACTTCTACAAATGGTGAAGATTGTGATGATAATGATCCTAACGTAAATCCGGGGGCACCCGAAATCCCCAATAATGGAATAGACGAAGATTGTGACGAAAGTGATTTAGTAACTACCAGTATTTCTGAGATTGGTGAATCCGTAATTACCCTGTTTCCCAATCCATCATCAAGCAGAATTTTTGTTCAAATTACCGGCGAACTCTCATACAAATTAGAGATTTATGATGTATCGGGTAAAAAAATATACGAGTCATTTAATCCTTCAACTATAGATGTTTCGTATTTTACAAATGGTACTTACTTCTATGAACTATCCGATCTTAATTCATCTAAAAGGGTAACGGGTAAGTTGATCGTACAAAAATAAAATCCACCGTTGGAAAGTATTATTTTCAAAGTCCCTTTTCTAGCAAGCTATTGTCCACTAGGAAAAGGTTTCAAAATGGAAACTTTGATAACAGACGTTTTTTATTACCAGTTATCTACTGCAAAGCACACGGCTAGTCGGAAGATGATTGTGTTAAACTAAAAGGTTATTTTAATTTCTGAGAAGCTCTCTTCAAGTTTTGGAGAGGGCTTTTTTTTTAGTCTTTCTTAAAAATACAGCTTATCTTTCTTCGACAATATCTTTTCCAACCAACTGATCCAACCACCCAACAATATCACTCCCATCCCCTTCCGTCTTAACATCTAAAATTCTGGTACCCAAATATTTTTCATAAACGAAAAAACCAAAAACATTCGTAAAATATCTTTTAGCCTGATTATCCATATAATACCAATCATCCTCCATCGAAATATGCTTACACCTTAAATCTTCCGTCTGATCTTTTAAAATTAACTTCTGGATGAATGCTTCTTTATCTTTAATTGCTCCTGAAACCATCTTATAAATCTTTTCTTTCTATGCGGCTTCACTCAAAGGCTTCAATTGAGTTTTTACGATGGTT
>Ga0209831_1002163_pt1 | contig 17356 bp, 14 predicted proteins | sample Maine_Asex4_meta_FD_187451 | JGI IMG/M metagenome (GOLD analysis project Ga0209831, IMG submission 187451) | Marine algal microbial communities from Maine, USA - Maine_Asex4_metaG (SPAdes) (version 2) | ecosystem: Host-associated > Algae > Red algae > Unclassified | place: Maine, USA | collected...
GCTGGTCGAAGAGGGCTGGTCGAAGAGGGCTGGTCGAAGAGGGCTGGTCGAAGAGGGCTGGTCGAAGAGGGCTGGTCGAAGAGGGCTGGTCGAAGAGGGCTGGTCGAAGAGAGCTGGCCAGGGCGTCGTTCGCCGAATCGCCTCCAGCACGCCGAAACTCGCTGGCCGTGAGCGGTCAAGCCGCGAATGTCCGGCCGTTCCGATGGGTGAGAAGCCACTTTCCCGACGACGTGGGCGTCGCGCAGCAGGTCCGGGCTTGCAACCGCTTCCCGTGCCACCCCTGTACCCGTTCCGGCGCTGCCCGCTCGAACCGGTGCCGAAGCCTTGCACGGAGTCGCGCTGACGCAGACTGAGTCACGGTTCTCCTTCTCGAACTTTCGCGAGCGCTGACCCTCCTCGCGGGTGGTACCGTCGCGCTCGGCAGCATTTGCCCGAGCCTGCTCGGGCCACCGGCACGGCGTCTCGGCAGTACAGCCGAGCTTCCCGGCGGTCGATACCGTGGCGGTCCGGCTCGACGGACAGCCGGTGCCCGGCATCGAGATTCCTCATCCCGTCATCACCGTCGTCGGCCGTCACCGCCACGCCTTCCGCGGGCGCTGACGGATGGCCGGTGAAGCTGCCGCCGCCGAGCGCGGCATCGACTCCGATGCCGTGCGTGCAGCCTTTGCCGAGACCGAGAGCCGATGACCGACATGACTTCCCACCCCGCCGTCCCGCATCCCGCGATCGGCGACACGTGCAGCCCGGGTGCACCACATCGCGCCAGGCGGACGGGAGCACCGGATCGGGACGGTGCCGGGCGCGTCGGCACGGTGCGCGTGCTGCTGGCCGTGCTGCTGGTCCTGCCGACGCTCGCCGGCGCGCAGGATCGTATCGCGGTGGTGGGCGACAGCCTGTCCGATGCCCGTGACCGGTACGCGGCAGCCACCGACGTGGCGCGCGATGACTGCGATCCGGTCGACGGCGGACGTTGGGTGTGCGCCTCGTTCGACAACCCCACGCTGGCCGACCTGGCCGGGCCTGCGGATCGGCCCGTGCCGCCCGCCCGCACGGTCGATCTGGTCAAGCCGGTCGGGCCGGTCGGGCCGGTCGGGCCGGTCGAGCCGGTCGAGCCGGTTGCCCCTGCACCGGTCGACGAACCGTCCGCCACCGTCGGCGCCTGGCCCACGCCGGGCGGCCGGCCGAACGTGCAGCGCGTGCCGCGCTCCCTGCACGCCTGGCACAAGACCAACCTGTTCGCCTCGTCCAACCTGGTCACCTACCGCGACGGGCGCCGCGACGCGCTCACCCAGGCGTTCCTGTTCCTCGACGATGGCCTGCGCTGGCACGTCACCACGCGCGACTTCCCGACAGGCGCCTGGTCGCAGCCGCTGGACGTGCACGACGCGGTGTCCGGACGCCCCCAGGAGCGCGACAGCCACAACAACGGGTTCATCGGAATCACCGCCGCGGGCACGATCTTCGCCGGCGCGAACCATCATGTGGACCCGGCGTCGGTGGCGAGGTCGTCGCGGCCCTGGGACTGGACATCGCTGGCGAGCTACCCGCGCAGCCGCTTCCCGGCCGGCACCACCGATCGCTGGACCTATCCGTCCACGTACACCCTCGACGGCGTGCTGCACATCAGCGTGCGCGAGCAGGAGACGAACCGCGGTCCCGAGTTCCGCTGGCTGTCGTTCGCCTACGACGAGCAGGCTGACCGATGGAGCGTGTCCCCCGACTGGAACAGCGGCATCGCGCTGCGCGAGTACGCCACCAACGTCGCGGTCGACGCGGCGGGCGAGACCGCGCACGTGTTCTCGATCTGGCGCGACGAGTCGAACGGCGACACCGGCGCGCACCTGCATCGCGGGCTGTTCCACAAGCGCACGCGTGACAACCGGACCTGGTACGGCATGGGCCGTGCCGAGCCGCTTGCCCTGCCGCAGTGGCTGGACATCGGGGGCGGAGACCGGGGTTCCCCGGTTCCCGACTACATCATCGAGCCGTCGCCCGACTGGATACCGAACGGCACCGGGATCGCTGCGGTGGATGCTGCCGGGCGTCCGCACACCATCACCCGGCGGCGTGACGCGGGCCGCGGCGCGTACTGGTCGCACTGGGACGAGCAGCGATGGCGCACCTATCGGCTGCCCTGGTCGGACGGGCAGAGCTACAGCGTGGTGGCGATCGGGGACACCGTGTACGGGCTCATGCTCGGACGGGACGGGGATGTGTACGCCGGGCGGCTGGACCCGACGCACCCGACCTACCGGCAGCCGCGCCGCATCATCACCGGCGTGCACAACAGCGCATCGGAGATCACGATCGATCACGAGGCGGCCCGGCTCGGCTACCTGTCCGTGGTGGGGCAGGAGACCCTGAACAAGGGGTGGAACGACGGCGGGGATGCCGGATCGCCCGGCAACATCGTCACCGTGCCGCTGTCGTTGATCGCACGGGATGACACCGGGGTGATCATTTCCCGGTAGGCGTTGCCCGATCGGCCTCGTGCGCCGCAGCACCTTGCTCGCCCCGGGCTGCCGGGCGTGCATCCGCGCACCGGGTCGACCCGCCGCGGATCCTGTGCGGATCTCGAGGGAGGACATCGTTTCTCCCCGAGATCCCGCTTGTTCTTTCCTCGACGGTTCGTTATGCTTCCCAGCGCGTTACGTGGGGTCGGCCTCTACCTTGCCAAGGTCGAGATCGTTATCGTCGGAACCTGATTTTCCGCCCCACTCCCCGTCGGTATCGCCCTCTTCGAGGTGATGCCGATCAGTGGGTCGATCACTCGGCTGAGTGGCAGAGTGGCTATGCACCGGATTGCAAATCCGTTTACCTCGGTTCGACTCCGGGCTCAGCCTCCACGTGATCATCCGTTCCATTCCGGACGGATCCGGACAGATTCGGGCAGGGCATTTCCAGGCGTGACATTCCGCCCGGGTGGCGAAACCGGTAAACGCAGCAGACTTAAAATCTGCCGACTCAGGTCTTGCGGGTTCGAGCCCCGCCCCGGGCACCATCGCCTCTATCGTGGCAGCGCGTCCATCCAGGCATCGATCGCATCGGCGACCGTGGCGGTCCGCGTGTGCAGCAGACCGTGTCCGGCACCCGGCAGGACGCGTGTGGCAAGGACCGGTACCCGTTCCCTCAACGGCTGCAGATGCCGTTCGCCCGGCACCACGGCATCGTCCGCACCCTGCACGGCCAGCAACGGGGTACCGATGCGCGTGTAGCGGCTCGTCGCCCCCTCCAGCCAGTCGTCGACGGCGGCGCGTTCCAGCGCGTCCTGCCGGGCCTGTCGGGGTCGCAACGACAGATCGAGCGCGGTGCGCTCGATGTAGCGCGCCGGCACTGCCTCCGGGGCGAAGGCGGTTTCGATCACCGCCGGCATCGCGAGCCGGCCGGCGTACTCGATGGCGCTCCAGGCGAACCAGGGGCCGAGGGTGTCACCTTGCAGTATCGACACGTGCGGCGGGGGAGGGCCGGCGGCCGGTTGCGTGACGCCCGCGATCAGCACGCCGGCGACGGGATCGATGCCGGGCGCGCCCGCACCGACGAGCAGGGCGGCCAGCACCACCGGTGCGCCGCGCGAATGGCCGACCCACACCGAGCGCTCCACCTCCAGTGCCGCCAGTGCGCCCCGGATCAATCGTGCCTGCCGGTCGGGCGAGGCATCGCCCGGCCACGCGTCGCTGTACCCGTGGCCCGGCCGGTCGAAGGCGATGACGGCGTGGCCGCGCATCAGCAGCGCCGGCGACAACGAGGTGTGCATGTCCAGCAGCGAGGTGCCACCCCCGTGCAGCAGGACGGTGACGAGCCGATCGGTGGTCCGCACGGCTGCACGCTCCCCGTGCGCGGCATCCGCACCGGTCCCGGGCGCAGGCATCGGTGGCGACGTCCGCACGAAATGCAACCGCCGCCCCTCCACCGTCACGAACTCGCCGATCGGCGGGTGGGCACGCTCGTCGATCGTCGCCAGGGCGAGGCTGCCGAGCGCTGCCGCGACGTTCAGCGATGCCAGCACCGCCAGGACCGCCAGCAACGCACGCCATCGCACGATCGAACGGGGGAGAGCGGGCATCCGGTACCCTTCGGCGCCTGGAGGACGAACGCGATGCTAGCGCGATTCTCCCCGCCGGGTCGCCTCAGGTCGGCCGGGAGGCGTTCAGGGCATCGAGCGCAGCGCTGGCACGACCGAACCACAGTCGCGCCACCAGGTCGTCCTTGGGCAGGCGCACACCGAGTGCCGCCACGCCGGTGTGACGCTCGCGCAGCTGCCGGTACAGGTCGGCCGCCAGCGCATCGTTGCCCAGACGCTCCTGGGCGATCGCCTCGCCGTACAGGGCCGTGTCGTAGTAGGTGCTGTCGGGCCAGGTCTCGAGCAGGATCCGGAACTCGCGCAGCGCCAGTGCCGGATCGTCCAGGTCCATCAGGGCGACGTAGCCCTTCAGATACTGTGCGTCGTCGGCCAGGAAGCTGTCCGGGTCATCGAGCATCAGCGCGTCCAGCGCGAGCAGGGCCACGGTGGGGTTGTCCTTGTCGCGCTCCTCGAGCGCCTGCAGGTAGAGCCGCGAGTCGTCGCCCTCGCCGTAGTTCTGCGCCTCCTGCACGATCGGTACGCGGATCGCGGCACGGCGCCTGTTGACGGTGGCGGGTTCGCCGTCCAGGTAGGCCTCGTAGCCTGCGCGCGATTCGTTCAGCCTGCCGCGCTGGGCGAGATCGGACGCCTCGTAGTACGTCTGCTCGAGCCGGCTCGCCGCAGGCGCCGCCTGCACGATGGTGCGGTAGTCGATCTCCAGGCTGGCGAGCTTGCGGCCCTCGTCCAGCGGTGCGAACGTCACCGGCACGCGAATGGCCTGGGCAGGCTCCAGGATCACCTCGCCGTAGACCGGGATGCGGAAGTCGTCCGCATCGTCGCCGCGCAGCACCACCGCGTCCAGCGGGTAGCGGTTCGCGCCGCGGTTCTGGATCTCGATCTCCTGCGTGGCGTCGGTCCCGACCGCCAGCGTGCTGTAGTAGAACTCGGGCGGCGAGACGTTCAGGTAGGGGCCTGCCGGTGGAACGTCGTCCTCCGCCGGCTTGTTCGCTCCGACCGTGCCGGGGACGCCGGCGCCCCCACCGCCTCCGCCTCCGCCTCCGCCCCCGTCGCCGCCGCAGCCGGCGAGCAGCAGCGTGACGACGAGACCGGCGACGCTCGTCATGGCGGGCCGCCCCGAACGGGGCGGGCAGGCGGTGTGCGGGTTGCGCGTCGCGTGTCGCATGGCGATGGCTCTCACGCGGCCCGTTCGTCGCGCTGCGTGCCGCCGTCCGGCTCGTTGGCGCTGTCGAGAGTGAACCAGTCCAGGGCGGCCCGGCAGTCGGCGATCGCGGCGTCGGCATCGTCGGGCCGGTCGAGCCCGGCGCGGGCCGCGCTCACGTGGCGGCGCACGCTGGCCATCGCACCGGCCAGCTCGTCGACCAGCTCGCCGAACTCGCTGTCGTCGCCGGCGCGCATGCGCACGTCCAGGTTGCCCGCGCCGATCTCGCGCAGCGAGCGCTTGATCGCCAGCAGGGGGGCGCCGAGCTTTCTCAGGATGTACACGCCCAGCGCCACGGTGATGATGGCGTTGAGCGCCAGCATCGCGATCAGCCACTTGCCGAGCACCGCGCCCAGGGACGGCACCGCCTCGGCGGCCAGGGCCATGTCCTCGGAGACGAACAGCAGCGGCGCCATGCCCTCGAGCAGCTGGCCGAGCATCTGGTGGTAGAACACCCCCACCAGCACGGTGGTGGCTGCCAGGTAGATCCCGGCGAGCTTCATCACCCGACGGATCTCGCGGGCCTGGAAGGTGCGATCGCGCAACAGCGCGAGGGGAAACAGCGAGTCTGACGAGCGAGCCATGGCAGGGATCATCGTGTGATGCGTCGTTGATCCGGTGTCGGCCTCGTTGGCGAATACTTGATGGGGTCGAGCCTTTTCGCCCGCTACCTTTCCCCGGGGGCGGGCGTGCCGGAGGTCTATACTGGCGTGTCATACCGGTCGCAGGGCGCCGGTCACGACGCCAACCTCCCCCCTTTCATAGATGGATGCCGTCGTCGAGCTCGAGCCGCAGACCGTGTTCTCGCTCGCGGGTCTGGTCTATCTGCTGCTGGCACTGGGTGCCGGCATGCACGTGGTACTCAACAAGCAGAACGAGGGGGCGGCGTTCAGCTGGCTGGGGGTGATCGTGCTGTCGCCGTTGCTCGGCGCGCTGCTGTACTGGCTGTTCGGCATCAACCGGATCCGGCGGCGCGCACGTGCCGGACGACCGGATGGCGCGTACCGGCTGCCGCCGCACCGCGATGCCGAGCTGGACGTCGACCGGCTGCTGCCGGATGCGTTGCTGGACGAGTTCGCACCGCGCTGGCGGCAGCTCATGCGTCTGGGTGCGGCCATCCATCCCGAGGCGTACACCTCCGGCAATGCGCTGGAGCTGCTGCAGAACGGCGACGAGGCCTACCCGCGCATGCTGGCGGCGATCGACGGTGCGCGCGAGACGGTGCGCCTGTCCAGCTACATCTTCTCCAACGACGTGATCGGCCAGCGTTTCGTGGACGCGCTGGCCAGGGCCAGCGAGCGCGGTGTGGAGGTGCGCGTGCTGATCGACGGGGTGGGCATCAGCTACGGGCTGGGTTGGATCCGGGTCGATCGGGCGTTGCGCCGGCGCGGTGTGAACACGGTGCGCTTCCTGTCCACCTTCTCGACCTCCGGCACGCGCTTCCTGAACCTGCGCAACCACCGCAAGATCCTGCTGGTGGACGGCACGCTGGCGTTCGTCGGCGGACTCAACATCCGCGACCACAACCTGCTCGCGCTCGGCGGTCGGCACGCGACCCGGGATGTGCATTTCGCGGTACGCGGCCCGGTGCTCGCGCAGATCGACCGGACGTTCCGGGACGATTGGCGGTTCGCGGCGAAGGAGCGCCTGGCGGCGGCTCCGGTGCCTGCGCCGGTACCGGCGGAGGAGGGTTGCGTCGATGCGCGCGTGCTGCTGGACGGTCCCGACGAGGACTACGCCAAGTTGCAGATGACCATGGTGGCGGTCATCAACGCCGCCCGTCAGCGCATCGGGATCGTCACCCCGTACTTCCTGCCCGACCGTTCGGTGCTGAACGCGCTGCAGCTGGCGGCCCTGCGCGGGGTGCGGATCGACGTGGTGGTGCCGGCCATCAACAACCTGCCGTTCGTCGGCTGGGCCATGCAGGCCAATGACTGGAAGCTGCTCGACTACGGTATCCGGCTGCACGAGAGCCCGTCGCCGTTCGACCACTCCAAGCTGTTCCTGGTGGACGACCTGTGGTGCCTGATCGGCTCCAGCAACTGGGACGCGCGCAGCCTGGAACTGAACTTCGAGATCAACCTGGAGTGCTACGACGTCGCCTTCAACGCCTGCGTGTCGCGGCTGATCGCGGCCAGGCTGCGCGGGGCGCGACAGGTGACGGGCGATGTCCGGCCGTCGCTGCCGATCCGGTTGCGCAACAACTTCTTCCGCCTGTTCTCGCCCTACCTCTGACGACCCGATTGACGAGCGGATGATCGAGCGCTTCCTGCCCGAACGGGTCGATGTCACCGACGCGCTCCCCGTGCTCGGACACCCGCCGCAGACGTCCCTCGGACCGGTGGTGCGTGTGCTGGTCTGGAACATCCTCAAGGCCAGGCGCACCGGGTTCGTGGCGGACTTCGAGGCGCTGACGCGCGACCGGGACCTGGTGCTGCTGCAGGAGTCGGTGCTGAACGCGCCGTCCGATCGCCTGTTCGCCGACAGCCGCCGTTTCCAGTGGATCATGGGGCGCAGCTTCCGCGAGCCACGCAGCGGTCGCGAGCACGGCGTCAAGACCGGTGCCGTCTGTCCGGCGATCGAGGTGGCGTGCTGGCAGTCGCGCCATGCCGAGCCGCTCAGCAACACGCGAAAATCCCTGCTGGCCACCCGTTACCGCATCGCCGGGACAGGGACAGGGACAGGGACCGATGCCGGTGCAGGGAGCGGTGAGGGTACCGAGCTGCTGGTGCTCAACATGCACGCGATCAACTTCGTGGCGGCCCCCAAGTACCTGTCGCACCTGGCGCAGCTCGGGCGCGCGATGGCGGTGCACCGCGGGCCGTTGATCCTGGCGGGCGACTTCAACACCTGGAACGAACGGCGTCGCAGCAGCCTGATCGATGTCACCCGCGAGGCCGGTCTGCAGCAAGCGCCCCTGGACCGACGGGCTCGCGTGGCGCACCTGGCCCGTCATCTGGACCACCTGCTCTACCGCGGCCTGCGACTGCGCTCGGCCATATCGCTGGAACACATCGACTCCTCCGATCATGCACCGATCGAGGCGACGTTCGAGTACCCCGGCAGCGGGTGAGTCGTCCGGGCGACGTGACTCACGGTGAGCTCGGTGGGGAGGGCGGGCGCGGGCGGGCGGGCGCGGGCGATCCGGCAAGCTGACCGGGACGCTCAGCCGCCCACGAAGACCATCAGCAAGGCCACGAACAGCACCACGCCGCCGATCAGCATCGAGACGTTGAGCCATTCCTTCTGGCTGCCGCGCGGTCCGTTCTCCAGCTGGTCCTTCACGGTCGGCCACAGCCGCCACATCCAGTAGCCCAGCAGCAGGGCCAGGATGATGCTCAACCACATCGGCATCATGGTGGGTTCGACCTCCGTCGTTCGGGTTACCGATCCTGCAAACGGAACGGGTCGCGTGAAGCGACCCGTTCCTTCCTGTCAGCCGTGCGTCCGGGTCCGCATCGAGCGGGACCCGGACACGCCGGTTCAGTCGTCGCTCATGATGCCGAGCAGCTGCAGCAGGTTCGTGAACAGCATGAATATGTTGAGAAACAGCGACACGGTGGCATTGATGTAGTTGGTCTCGCCGCCGTTGATGATCCGGCTGGTGTCGAACAGGATGAAACCGCTCATCAGCATCACCATGGCACCGGACAGGGCGACGTGCAGCATCGGCATGTTCACGAACAGGCTCAGGATCACCGCGCCGATCACCACCATGCAGCCGACCATCAGGAAGCCGCCCATGAAGCTGAAATCCTTCTTCGTGGTCAGCACGTAGGCGGACAGCGCCAGGAAGATCGCACCGGTGCCGCCCATGGCGGTCATGATCACCGAGGCACCGTTGGGCAGCGACAGGTACTGGGTCAGGATCGGGCCGAGACCGAAGCCGAGCATGCCGGTGGCCAGGAAGATGATGCCGATGCCGGCCGCCTGGTCCTGGAACCTCGGCAGCACGAACATCATGATGCCGAAGCCGCCGAGGACGAAGACCAGGTACACCATCGGTGACGTCATGCCCATCGCCATGGACACGCCGGCCATCAGGCTGCTGAACAGCAGGGTGGCCGCCAGCAGGGTGTAGGTCTGGCGCAGTACCTTGTGCTGCGACAGGAGACCACCTTCCGTTGCCGGGGTGGCGGGGGTGTACATCTGTTTGTCCATGACGTGCGAGCCTCGCGCGGGAGAAGGGGGTTGTTGCTTCATTCTAGCGACCGTAGCGGCCGTCGGATCAATTGCCGTGACGAAGGATCGCTCTTTGTTTCCGAAGGGTGGGTTCGGAATCGCCTGATTCAAGTCCGTACGGTATGCTGTCCGCGTCCGGAGAGGTGGCAGAGTGGTCGAATGCGGCGGTCTTGAAAACCGTTGACTGTCAAAGGTCCGTGGGTTCGAATCCCACCCTCTCCGCCACCTCGTGCCTTTCCACGCCATTTCTCGCACCGCCCGGAAGGGCAGCCGGCCGGACGCGGCAGCGCGGCGGACCGCTCCCTGCCTGACCCCCCGGCCGTAGCACGACCGGATCGATCGGCACCGGGGAATCGTCGCCTGGAAACCGATAGCTCGTGCGGGTGCAGGGCGCCTGCCGGATGTCGTCGTAGTGAAGCCCGTGGCTGATCAGCCAGCGCTCCATTGGTGCGCCGCGAGCGGCCGAGCGCTCGTCGACGCCACGGCAGGCGCTGCGCGCGAGGTGTCGGCGAGCGTGGTGCCGGAACCGGTGCGTCGGTCCGGGGCCACGCGATCGAACCTGCGGACCTGGATCGTGCGGACATCGGTGTCCGTGCCGGTGCGCGTCCCGTTTTCTCGTCGGTGCGTCCTGCGCTGCGGGACATCGTCCCGAGGGCTCGGCTCGCCGATGCCACGGAACCGCCCTCCGGATGCTGCAGTCCGGCACGAATGGCGATAAATTGACGTCATTGTGCCGATTCGTGACCGATCGGGCGCCGGCATGCTGACGATTGTCGTACCGTAGGGGGTCGTCGCAGGGGAGGTGAGATGAAAGCACGGCGTATCAGGTCTATCGGTTGCCGCACGGGAGCGGCGATCGCTTGTATCACGTTGCTGGGGGCGTGCGCCACGGCGCCGACGGCCGGGCAGCCGGTGCCGCCTCGTGTCGTGGCACCGGAGCCCGTGCCGCTCGTCACGGACGCGCCGATCGGTCCCGACGCCGCGCACCGCGCGCCGGTGGCGGGCTTCGTCGATGCGCTGGTGCAGCTGCCCGGTTACGCACCGTTCGACACCACGTTCGCGTTCGAACGGCGCGAGCTCGTGTCCGATCCCTTCCTGCAGGTGCTCGAGGAGGAACTCGCGGCGCGCGGCTACGGCCTGCGCGTCTCCACCACCCTCGGCGGTCGCGACAACGTCAGCCACGTGGCCGAGCGTGACGGGGATGGCGAGATCACCCGTACCGTATCGTTCGGCAACGCACAGTTGCGCCGCCGGTTCGTGCAGCGAAGCGATGGTCAATGGGTGCCGACCAGCTCGCTGTTCATCCGCGGGGCGGATGCCAGCCGCGTGACCCTCGCCGGTACCGATGACGGGTCACGGGCCCGCTCGTTCGCGACCGATGCGCCCGATTCGCCCGATCCGGTGATCGTCACGGCGGGGGACGGGTCCGGCCCGATCGCCACGACCCTGTCCGGTACGCCGCCGGCGCCGCGCAACGTGGCCGAGATCGGGCGCAGCAACTATGCGGGCGTGTTCGAGGACCATGCCGATGTCGAGGAACTGATCCTGGTGTTCCCTGACGATTCGATGGTGCTGGGCGTGGACAACAAGCGCCTCATCAGGGAGACGGTGGCGCGGGTCGATCCGCAACGCGACCTGTTCTCCATCCTCGGCTGCTCGTTCGGCAGGACGGCAATCGACAACGGCAACGAGGTGCTGGCCACCGGTCGGGCCAATCGGGTCAAGGAGGCGTTGATCGTCGCCGGCGTTCCGGGCGAGCGTGTGCTGGACGAGGGCTGCTGGGCGGGTGCGCCGGCGGAGAACTTCCCCGGCCGCGGTGTGGTGCTGACCATCAAGCGCCCGCGCGCCACGCTGGAATGATCCGTGCGCCGGTACACCCCGCCGTACCCCGATCCCCGTCACGGTCACCGCTCATGAACCTCTCGTTCCGCCCCTCGCGCCGCCGTCGCCCGATGCTGCTGTTCGCCGTCGTCGCCCTGTCGCTGCAGGCGTGCGTGTCGACGGGATCGAAGGCCCCGGCCGACTCCGTGGCGGAACTCGGCCTGATCGCACGCGATCTGGTCACCACGCTGGCCCAGCTCGACGAGCTGAACCCGCTCAACACCACCGTCCAGCTGTCGGCGGCGGAGTCCGTCTACGGGCTGAGCGTGATCGAACGCGTGCGCGAGGTCGGCTACGGCGTGCAGAGTGTCGCCGGCGATCGCGGCGGCAACTACCTGCGCTACAGCATCCAGCGCACCACCTCGGAGCTGGACGACGAGACGCGCTACGCGGTGTCCATCGGCGACGTGTCCGTGGAGCGTGCCTACGATCGCCTCGAGGGGCGCCTGATACCGGTCTCGGAGCAGCGTGTCCGCGGTGCGGACGAGGTGGTGGCGGTGGAGCTCGACGACGAGCTGTTCGGGCTCGAGAACGACGGCGGACTGGTGAACAACGTGGTGTTCGACGACGACATGGAGCCGCACGTGGTCGATGTCGCCAGTGGCGAGGCCGAACGCGGCGACCCTTCCGGACCGATCGCCACCTTCGGCGAGCAGGTGAAGAGGAACCTCTACGGACGCATCGGTTCCAACTACGCCGAAGTATTCGTCGACTACGATGACGTGGATCGGGTCGATGTGACCTTCGGCAACGATTCCATGCGTCTGGGCGCCGCCCAGAAGGCGGTCGTGGCACGCTATGCGCAGCGATTCCGGCCCGAGACCGATCTGATCTCCATCGTGGGCTGCAGCCACGGCCGGACCGTCATCGACAACGGCAACAGCCTGCTGGCCCTCGGACGCGCCAACCGCGTCAAGGAGGCGCTGGTGTACGCCGGACTGTCGCCCGAGGCGATTCTGGACGAGGGATGCTGGGCCGACAGCTACCACGCCGAGTTTCCCAGGCGCGGCGTGGTCATGACGCTCAAGCGCCGGCGCATCTGACACGCCGGAACCCCTTCCTCCCATCCGTTCGCGACCGTCCCGCATGAGGTGTTCACAGATCGGCCTGCTGATCGCCTGCCTGGCTTCGCCGGCAGGCCCGGGCCTTGCGCAGGAATCCGTGCTCGAACGATCGCGCACCACGCTGTCGGTCGAGCCCGCGGCGCGCGGTGCGACTGCGGTCCCGAGCGTGGCGCACGCCTGGGCCGAGGCCGCCCTGTTCGCGGTGCGCAACGATTTCGCCCGCCCGCCGGTGCACGCGCGCAACCTCTACCACCTGGCAGGGGCGATGTACGACGCGTGGGCCCTGTTCGAGCCGTGGGCCACGCCGCTGTTCATGGAAAGCGGTGCGCACTCGGCCTGTTCGCTGGACGAGACCAGCGAGCGGGCGCTCGTGGGTCTGCGCGACGCCCCCGAGGTGCCCGACGCGGCGCGCCAGCGCGAGCGGGTCATCGCGCAGGCGGCGTGGCGGCTGTTGCGTTATCGCTACCGCGACCTGGCGTCCGGCGATGCGGTGCGCGAGCACCTCGACGCGCTCGCCGCCACGCAGGGCCTGTCGAGCGGTCGTGGCGAGAGTCGTCCCGCGGCACAGCTCGGCGCCCGGGTGGCGGCGTGCGTGATCGGCATGGGACGGCGTGACAACGCCAACGAGGACAGCAACTACACCAACCTGGACTACGTGGCGGTGAACGAACCGCTGAACCCGCTCGTGCCCGGCAACCCGACGCTGCGCCACCCCTCGCGCTGGCAACCGCTGACGCTCGGCGAATTCATCGATCAGGCCGGCAGGCGCTCGCGCTCCACCGAGTTCGTCGGTGCCGACTGGGGCCAGGTCCGTCCGTTCGCGATGCGTGCCGCCGACCGTTCCACGGTGATGCGCGACGGACGCGCGATGCCCGTCTACCACGACCCGGGCCCGCCCCCCGCCTGGGAGAACGCGCCCGAGGCGTACGCCGGCCAGTTCGGCCTGGTCGCGCTGTGGTCCGGACAGCTGGACCCCGCGCACGGGCGCTACATCGACATCGCGCCGCGCGCGCGTTCCGGCGAGGTCGGCCTGGATGACCTGAGTGTCGATCCGCTCGAACAGCTGACGTTCTACGACCCGGACGGCGGGCAGTACCCGCTCGGTGACACGCTCGTGCCGATCGGTCACTACGCATCGACATGGGTGCCGCTGGGCGATTTCTCGCGCGTGATCGCCGAGTACTGGGCGGACGGGCCCGATAGCGAGACACCGCCGGGTCACTGGTTCAGCCTGTACAACGACCACGTCTCGGGCCACCCCGACCTGGAGCGGCGGGTCGGCGGCGAGGGCCGTGCGCTCGAACCGCTTGCGTTCGACGTGCTGGCCTATCTGACGCTGGGCGGTGCGTTGCACGATGCGGCCATCGCCGCCTGGTCGTCCAAGGGCGCCTACGACTACGTGCGTCCGGTCTCGGCGATCCGGTTCCTGGCCGACCTGCCGTCCGGACAGGGTCTGCCGTCGGTGCCCGGACACCTGGAATCGATCGAACGGGGCGATCCTCTGGCGGGCGCCGGCGGTCTGCTGATCGGCAGCACGAAGCTGATGGGCTGGCGAGGGCCGGCCGCGATCACCGATCCGCTGACCGACGTCGCCGGGGTGGACTGGATGCCGGCACGCGAGTGGTGGCCCTACCAGCGTCCGAACTTCGTCACGCCACCGTTCGCAGGCTACGTGTCCGGACACTCCACGTTCTCGCGTGCCGCAGCCGTGGTGCTGGAGCGACTGACCGGTTCGCCGTTCTGGCCCGGTGGCGTGGCCGGGTTCACCGCCCGGGCCGACGAGTTCCTGGTGTTCGAGCGGGGTCCGAGCGTCGATGTGCCGTTGCGGTGGGCCACCTACCGCGATGCCGCCGACCAGTCGGGCCTGTCGAGGATCTGGGGCGGCATCCACCCCCCGGCCGACGATCTTGCCGGACGCCGCATCGGCGCGCGGGTCGGCGAGGCTGCGTGGCAGCGTGCCCGTGCCCTGTTCACCGGCCCGGAGGCCACGGGGCAGACGTCGGCAGCGCCGGGGGTGATGCGCACCGCCGCCGCCCCGGAGACGGTGGCGGCCGGTGCGGACGCCGGGGAGGACGCCGCAGCGGACCGATCGCCACCTTCCGCACCGGTCGTCACCAGCGGGTGCGCGACCGGTGGCAGCGGGCGCACGGGTGACATGGCGCTGCTTCTCATGCTCGGCGGAGCCGGTGCGGGGGTGCGGCACCGCCGCCGGCGTACCTGAAAATCTGTGAACTGGGTTAGGATCGTGGCATGGTGACGTACGGATGACGCATGAGTCGTCCGGCAACCGACAACGGGATCCAGGCGGTGGAATACAGCCCGAGAAGTGTCCAGCGAGCGCTCGCTGCACGTGCTGACGGTGCGCGGATCGTGGCGGGAGTCTCCCGATGCCGCCCGGGACGGCCGCGGCCCTCACGGGCACGGTTGCTGGCAGGGCTGTTCGTCGTCGCGACGTGGAGTGCCGCCGGCACCGCCGTCGGTGCCACACCGGCGGATCCGGTGGCCGGCCCGGCGCCCGATCCGGCAGTCGATTCCGTGGCCGATCCGGTGGCCGATGCGGAATCGGCACTCGCGTTCCGCACCGATCGGGCGCCCGTGGCACTGGTGCTCGACAGCATCGGTGCCATGCTGGGACTCGACGTGGTGCTCGAAGGCGAACCGCAAGCCCTGTTCAGCGGCGAGATCCGGGGCAGCCTGGTGGATGCCCTGACCGGACTGCAGACGGTCGAGCCCCTGCTGTTCGACGTGCACGAGGGCACTCTGGACGTGCTGCCGGGCAGTGCCGCCACCACCGAACGGCTCGCCAACGACGTCGCGGCGATCCTGCCGATCAGCGCGGTGCTCGCCCTTGGCTCGCCGCTGCCGTCCAACCGCATCCAGAGCGACACCTCCGGCACGCTGATCAGCGGTCATCCCGCCTTCGTCACGCGTGCCGCCCGGGGGCTTCGCGCCCTGCTGGCCATGCGCGGGCTGGCGATCGCCGACCCGCAGGCCCCGGAGCGGAGCGGTTCGACCGCGACGCTCGACGGGCGGCAGGAGCTGCTGGACGGACTCGTCTCGATACCCGGATTCAATACCCTGTGACGCCTGTGACGCCTGTGACGCCTGTGACGCCTGTGACGCCTGTGACGCCTGTGACGAAAGAACCGCTGCCCGAATCCCTGACCCGGAGCGCTTCGCCGCCGCGACGGCTGCTCGCCTGGTGCGCTGCCGTGGCGATCGTGGTCGGGATCGTGTTCCTGCTGCCCAGGCCCGCCGAGGTGGTGGCGCCCGGCGAGGTGGTGGAGTCCGGCGTGGCGGTGCTGCTCGCGCGGGAGCCGGCGCAGGGCGAAGCGGCGCAGGCCGAGCCGGTCGCGCCCGACGCCGTCACGAGCGAACCCCCGGTTGCCAGCCTCGCGCCCGCCGCGTCCACCGAGCCCGGCATGCCCGCGGTGGCGGACGGGTCGGTCGTGGACGGTGGGCCACCGCTCGCGAGCCTGTTCGGTGAGCGGCCCGCCCTGATTGCCGTTTACCCGGAGGCGTTCGTGATGACCGTCGACGGGCGCCGGTTCGAACCGGGCGACACGCTCGAGGGAGGCATCGTGCTCGATGCCATCGAGCAGGAGTCGCTGCGCTTCTCGCAGGATGGCCGGTCGTTCACCCGCATCGCCTTCGCGCCCGACGTCGTGTCCTCCGTGGACTGACGGGACGGCAGCGCGCCCCGAACCGTTTCCACCCTTGCGCGTGTCGATCACCATCGACACGCCCGCACCGATCCAGTGATGCCATGACACCCTCGATCCGAACCCGTTCTCCCAGCAGGCCGCTGGCAGCGCTCGCAGCGCTTGCCCTGCTGATGTCCTCCGGCTGCGCGCTGTTCTCCGGCGAGGGGGACGGCGACATCGATACCGTCATGCAGGGTGGTGCCGACGAGCAGGAGCTGGATCTGATCGCGCAGAACCTGGTGTTCACGCTCGCCCAGCTCGGCGAGCTGAACCCGATGAACACCACCGTGCAGCTCACCCGACCCCGCTCGGCGTTCGGCCGGGAGATCGTGCGTCGGGTGCACGGCGTCGGCTACGGTGTGCAGTCGGTACCCGACGATCGCGGTGCCAACTACCTGCGCTATCGGGTCCAGCGCACCGTGTCGGAGGAGGCCGACGAGACCCGTTACCTCGTGTCCATCGGCGACGTCTCGGTGGAGCGCTCCTACCAGCGTATCGGCGACCGGTTGCTGCCGGTCTCCGCGCAGCGCGTGCGCGGTGCCGTCAAGCCTTCCGCGGTGGAGCTGAACGACGACCTGTTCGCGCTGGAGGAGGGCTCCACGCTCAGCGACGTCGAGTTCGGTACCGAGCAGGGTCCGCGGATCATCGATATCGCCACCGGTCTGGGCGAGCCCGTCGAGCAGGCAGCCGGGGGGGAGGTCGACGCCTTCGATCTGCGGGTGCGCCAGAACCTGTACGGCCGGCTGGAGTCGAACTACGCACAGATCTTCGTCGACTACGAGGACATCGAGCAGGACAGCCTGAGCTTTCCCAACGATTCGATGCTGCTCGGGCGTGAGCAGAAGCAGACGATCATCGACTACGCCACCCGTGCCGACCCCGAGACCGATCTGCTGTCGGTGGTCGGTTGCAGCCACGGCAACACCGACATCGCCAACGGCAACGGCGTGCTGGCGATCGGACGCGCCAACCGCATCAAGGAGGCGCTGGTGTACGCGGGCGTGCCGGCCGAGATGGTGCTGGACGAAGGCTGCTGGGCGAGCAGCTACCACGCGACCTTTCCCAAGCGCGGCGTGGTGCTCACGCTCAAGCGCCGGCGCGGTTGAGCGGCTTGCCGGTCAGGGCCTGTGAAGGAATAAAGGGTACATCCTGTCGCTTCGCAGGGCGTGCCGGCCCGGGCGCGAGGAGCGGAGCCTGGCAGGGCCGGGCGACCGACGAGCGACACCGGATGGCGCGCCCTGCGAAG